>SDBT01011052.1_pt1 | contig 14554 bp, 12 predicted proteins | sample 2277101 | NCBI WGS metagenome assembly SDBT01 (sample SAMN10404973, study PRJNA504765) | marine sediment metagenome | isolation source: marine sediment core GS10_PC15, 103 cmbsf | place: Arctic Ocean: Southern Knipovich Ridge | collected 2010
ATGAGCCAATTTCAATGTTCTCATGGACAGTCAAATCAGCGAATATTCCCCCATCTCCCGGCATATAGCCGAGACCCTTTTGGGCTATCTTGTATGTTGGAAGTCCTGATATATCCTGTTTTTTAAATTCTATCGTGCCGGATTGTGGGGATAGAAATCCCATAATCGTCCTCAACGTCGTAGTCTTTCCTGCACCAGTTCGGCCAATAAGACAAACAACCTCCCCCTCTGCCACCTCGAGAAATACGTCTCTGAGGATATGGCTAGCCTGGATAAACGTGTTTATATGCTCAAGTTTAAGCACCGTTGCTAATTGTCCTCCTTAATGGCTCGCTTGCCTGTGGCCGCCGAGTATCATAGAGACGACCTGTTCGTTGTTCTGGATCTCTTTAGGAGTTCCCTCTGCGAGTATATGTCCTTGGTGCAGGGCAATGATTCTGTCGGAATATGAAAAAACAATGTCCATATCGTGCTCAATCTGGAGGATAGATCTAATCCCGATCTCCTTTGATGCGGATATGAGGGTCTCAATAATCTTGTACTTATCTTTTGTGCTTACTCCACTGGTGGGTTCATCTAATATTATGATTTCCGGATGCAGGGCAAATGCTGATGCAATGTCCAACAGTTTTTTGTCTCCTTGGGGCAAATCCTTTGCATGCATGCCTTTTTTATCTTCTAATCCAAAGAGTCTTGCTACCTCAAGAGTCTCTTCATTAATCTTTTTATTGCGCTTCAGGTTGGAGAATAGCCTTGTCCCTTTTCCAAGCCTTGAAATGATGGCGACTGTCAGAAATTCGTGGACCGTTAACTCAGGGAAGATATTGACCAGTTGAAAAGACCTGGCCACTCCCAGCTTGCAGAGTTTTTCCGGTTTTATGCCTGTAATGTCTTTTCCCTTAAAGTAAACAGCACCTGTTTCAGGCTTAAAGCGACCGGTCAGAACATCCACCAGGGTCGTCTTGCCTGCCCCGTTCGGGCCAATGATAGATACAAATTCGTCTGGGTTGACCTGTATGCTGACATCATCCAAAGCGCAAAAGTCTCCATAATATTTCTTTATGTCCTCTGATCGTAGCATCAAGCCGTTGCTCCCTTGATATTCCTGAGTTTCTGAACTAATAACTCGATTATACCTACCAGACCAGCGGGTGCAGCAATGACAATGAATGCCAATATGCCCCCGAAGATAATTCTCCAATACTGGGTGATGGACATGACTGCATCCAACAAGTAGATATAGACAAGAGATCCGAGGAGTGGGCCCAAGAGGTTCCCAAAGCCCCCGAGAAGAGCCATAAAAACGATGGTCCCGGACTGAGTCCAGTAGGCCAGTCCAATATCAACATGACCAATTATAGGAGCCAATAAGGCCCCCCCAACGGCACCATAAACAGATGCAATGATAAAGGAATACCACTTGTACCTTATTATATCGATACCCAGATATTTAGCCTTGTCCGGGTTTTCTCTTATGGATTTCAGACACAGTCCAAAGGGTGAGGAGACGATTCTCCACATGATAAAGAGAGCAATCGCAAGTACCACAAAGGCATAGTAATAGTAACTTCCGCTCAAAAACTGCATTTTTGGAGCTTCTGATAGATTAAAGCCCACCAGATAGGGCCTTAAAACACTCATCCCCTCATCTCCGCCTGTAATGTAATAGGACTTTAGCAGAAAGGAGTAAAAGAGCTCGGCAAAGGCCAGGGTCAGCATGGCAAAATAGACCTTAACGTATCTGACGCACAAAATCCCGATGAGCGCAGCAACAAATGCGGAGATCAAGATCGAAGCAAGGATGAGAACCTCCATATACATGATAGAGAATTTTGACATGAGAAACGCAGCCGTATAAGCACCCAGGGCGACAAAAAGGGCATGACCAAAAGAGAGTAACCCCGTATATCCGAACAGGAGATTGAACCCGAGTAAGATGATTCCGTATGGAAAGAAAGTCAACATCAGGTAGGTATAGTATTGGTCGGCAAATAAAGGAAATAACAATACTGCCAGGGAAAGTCCTATCAATGACAGTATCATTGGATTCTTAAGCGATCCGATCATCTGTTCATGCTTCAAACGGTTCTCCTCCCAAATAGTCCTTCTGGTTTGCAAACCAGAACGCCGATTACTATAAGATAGATCACAAATATCTCCAATTCAGGATAAAAAGAAATAGCTAAGGATTTTATAATGCCTACCACTAAGGCGCCAACAAACGCGCCTTTGATACTCCCCAGCCCTCCGATTACAACGACGGCAAATGCCAGCACAATGAGCTCCACTCCCATGTCAGGCATGGCAGAAATGGCCGGAATCACCAGGGCGCCTCCCAGAGTCCCAAGAACCGTTCCCAGTGTGAAAACCTTCAGGTTTACACTTTTCATGTTGATGCCGAGGGCCTCGCTCATTTCACTGGATTCCGCTGCAGCCCTGATGATCTTGCCGAATTTCGTACGAAGCAACATAAACCCGATCAGGGCTGCGATAACCAGACTTGCAAAAATAACAACTAGGTTATAAACGGGTATAATGGCTCCCAAAAGGTTTATCTGGCCGTAAAGGAGGTAAAGCCCTTTTGTGGATTGAGGGGCGCCTCCCCATGTCATTCTAATGATGTCCTCGATAATAAGTACGAGGGCAAATGTTAGGAGAAGTTGGAAATGTACATCCCGGCCATAGATGAACTTGAGCATTCCCCTCTCTACAATGGGGCCAACAAAGGCCATAAACAGACCTGCAGCGATTAAGGCGATTATAAAGAGGTGCGGTGGAAGCCCTGCCTTCAAAAAGATATTGACAAATGTTATGCCCATATAGGCGCCCAGAGCATAGAAACTCCCACACGCCAGATTAAATATTTTTTGGACACCAAACACTACTTGGAGGCCTGCAGCAACCAAGAAAAGGATGGAAGCGTGAAAGATGCCACTCATCAATATGTTTATGACGTCCGCGATCGACATAGGAAAAGCAGTCCTTTTTTGATGTAAGAGAATAAATGGGGGTGTGGCCCCTCCAATGATGTAAGTTTAGCGAGGAAATTAAGTCAGAATCTTTGGAGTTGCCATACCCCCAAATTTTATGGCTTTCTCCACCCCTTGACCCAGTCGTGGAACTTCATTCCGGGTGGCGTCTGGACTTGGGGGGATGACTGTATCATCAATTGATCAATGGTGACGAAGTCGTAGGGATTCTTGTGTGTGGTGATCCCCATGAAATTACTGGCGAGCATCCGGTTGTCCGTTGAGTATCCTCTATAGCCGGATGGCGTTGCGACCTGGATACCCGGCAAGACTTTGGCAATCTGCCCCTTTGTCGGCCATTTTCCTGTAAAGGCATAGGCCTTTTCCACAGCGGCTTTGTAGGCTGCTAAGGTAAAATAGGCATGGTCAGATTCGTTGTAAGGGTAGCTTTTAAACCTTGCATAATACTTTTTCGTAAAATTGGTTAGCAATGGCCAGGTTTCGGTCCAGTCGAAGTAGAGGCTGTTGTAACCTAAAATTATTCCCTCTGGGGTGAAGGCCTTTTTTAGGCTCTCGTGCACCAGCCCTGCCGTTGTAAAGCAGGCCTTCATATCTTTAAAGAGCCCCACCGCGGTTGCCTGCTTGAGGAGTATGGGACCATCTGCGGACCACAAGGAACTCATCAGGAGGTCTGGCTTTGCCTTTTTTATGGCGGCTATATGGGAAGAGAAGTCTGTAGTGCCCAGTTTAGGCCAGAGGTCAAGGACGAATTCCACCTTAGGGTTATAGTGCTTAAGGACTGTCCTATAGGCCTCCCAACAATTCCTGCCATAGGAATAATCCGGGTTAACACCAGCCACTGTTCTGATCTCGGGCCAGCGTTTGGCCGTGAATGCGGCCCCCCCCACAGCCTCAGATTCGTTATTGACACTCTTGAAGGCATACTTGGTGTTTGGCATGGTTTCGCTTACGCCCTTCTGGGTTGTTCCATCCCAGGAAAGCCAGAGTTGGGCAAAGTCTTCCGCAACCGGCGCGATAGCCAGTCCGTTTCCAGTGGAAATGACACCCATAATGACGTCGCACTTCTTTTGCAGGGTGAGTTTCTTGAATCTCTCCACAGTCTCTTTTGCTGAGGTCTCCTCTTCCAGATAGAGCTCAATCTTTCTGCCAAGGATCCCACCGGCGGCATTGCAATCGTCCACCCAGATCTGGGTTGCACGCCACCCAGGCTCGCCAACCGGTGCGGCGATACCGGATAAAAAACAGATGATCCCAACCTTTATGGGTTCTGAAGGAACGCCTTTAGGTTTTGCCTGTGCTGCCTTGCCAAGCCCTGCAAGCATTACACCGGAACCCAGGGCTCCTGCGCCAGCCATTTTAATGAATTCACGCCTTGTCTTTTTCATTTTCCTCCTCCTTTGGTGCCTTAGAGTTCTAAAGAAACGTTGACTTAAAACGAAACATTCCTCTCCTTTCCCCTCCTTTCCCCTCCTTTCTTTATTGGGGCTGTTAAGAACCTTTTCCCAATTCATACTTATGTCTGATGCATATGTCAACAAAGTCTTCAAGCATTTCCTCGAACTGTCTCTGGTCGAATGTCTCCTTAAACAAGCATTCTGCCTTCAACAAGCAAAGTTGGTACAGCCAAATCTGACCCAAATCCGGGCGCCAATTGTGCGAAGTTATTTCTGCGCAGGCCCTTAGGTTTGTGCATCGTAAGCTTCAGATTACCCCCTTTTTCCTGAGTTCTTTTATCTCCTCCAAGGGGTAACCAAGCTCCTTTAAGATCTCTTCGGTGTGTTCGCCGAATCCGGGAGGGTAGCTCCTCATGGAAAACTTACAACCCGAAAAACGGGCCGGGAAAGCAACCTGAATCATTTTCCCTTCTCCGTAGTCTATTTCGCTCACCAGGTCCCGGTGTCGGACTTGAGGATCTGAAACTGTCTCTGATATGTCATTGACTGGGGCAAAACAGGTGTCTACCCCATCCAGAAACTGTACCCATTCATCCCGTTTTTTTGTAAGGAAGATCTTCTCTACCTCTTCAAAAACCTCTTTCTGTTTTTCCCCATGGGGGAGATGAAATTCGCTGAGTTCGGGACGGCCAACAGCCTCACAAAAGGTTACCCAGAATTTTGCCTCCACACAGCCCAATGATACATACTTGCCGTCCTTGGTTTTGTAAATGTGATAGCTGGGAAATTCGCCGGAGAAGGTCTGCCTCCCGGGGGCGGGAGGTTCCCCGTCCGCATTGTATTTAGCTATGGCAGAAGACATCCAGGAAACAACTCCATCAAGCATAGATACATCAAGGTATTGTCCCTCCCCTGTCCGTTCCCTGCCTACTAAAGCTCCCAAGATAGAGACGGCACAGGTCATTGCCCCACAACCGATGTCCGCGATCTGCACGGCCGGGGGTACCAAGACCCCTTCGCGGTTGCCATTAAGGCCCTGCAATCCACCTATTGAGATATAATTTAAGTCGTGGCCAGGCTTAAATTTATAGGGACCGTCTTGGCCAAACCCGGAAAGGGAGCAAAAAATAATTCCAGGGTTGACTTCTTTCAGTGCCTTATACCCGACCCCCAGTCGATCAAGCACCCCAGGCCGAAAGCTTTCAAAGACAACGTCGGCGGTCTTGGCTAACGCTTTGAAAATCTTCACTCCTGTGGGGTTTTTAAGGTTGAGGGTGGTGCTCTTTTTGTTTCTATTCAGCGCCAGAAAGTAGACGCCGGTACCGTTCACCTTGGGCTCGATCCAACGCATATGGTCACCCTCGTGGGGGCTTTCAATCTTGATTACCTCTGCACCCAGATCGGCAAGCAGCATTGTGCAGTAAGGGCCTGGAAGAAGACGTGTTAAATCTAGAACCCTTATTCCTTCAAGCGGTAATTCCATTTCACTGGCTCCTCATACAAGAATTTCTTGCTAAATTCTAATTCCCTTATCTTTCCAATACTGGTCCCTTATTTTTCGTTTAAGTATTTTGCCTGAGGGATTCTTTGGCAGTTCAGAAACGATATGTGCAGACCTGGGGCGTTTAAAACCTGCCATTTTACCTTTACACCATTCTATGATTTCTTTAGACAAAACTTTATAATCCTGATTCAAACTGACCACTGCATGCACCCTTTCACCCCATTTCTCATCCGGAACGCCGATTACAGCACACTCGAAAATTGCCGGATGACTGATCAGGATATTTTCTACTTCCACAGAGGCTATATTTTCGCCACCCGAGATGATCATGTCCTTTGCTCGATCTACAAGATGAAGATAACCTTCTTCGTCCAGATACCCCATATCTTCACATGTAAACCACTCTCCTCGAAATGATTTTTTGTTGGCTTCAGGGTTTCTGTAATAACCTTTAAAGAGAGAAATGCCTTTGGCATATACAATACCCAATTCGCCGGGGGGGACCTCAATGCCATCCTTGTCCAGGAGTTTTATCTCTGTTCCGAATAGAGCAGGACCTACACAGCGCACTTTCCTATCCTGATCTTCCGGCCGAAGATTTGTAAAATAGACTTCTGTGGCCGAATAGGTTGAATGCAATTTAATGTGTGGCCATTGGTTAGTGAATGCAACCTGCGTCTCTGTCAAAAACGGTGTGCTGGAGGTGGTTAAACTTCTGACCGAAGACCACCTATACTTGTCTTTCACCTCTTGAGGCAGGCTGTTTATGGCGTGAACAATAGTAGGAACGGCCCAGATTACAGTTATCTTTTCCTCCTCAACCACCTTAAGGAATTTCAGGGGATCAAATTTTCCAAACATATAATGAGTAGCTCCGGATAATAGACAGGTCACACTGAATATTGATCCCCCCATATGAAACATCGGATAGGGATTGAGCAAGCGATCATCTCTTCCCGTTGAATTTTCGTACATCGCATCGAAAGCCCAGCCCAAAAAGGTTCTGTGTGTATGCATGGCTCCCTTTGCCACCCCCGTCGTTCCAGAGGTATAAATGACCCCTATAACATCCTTGCTCGATACCTTATCCCTAGGTGCCGGTTCCCTTTCGGAAGAACCTTCCAAGAGAGCTTCGTATAATTGGTACCTGGGCCTTTTCGTTTCTCCCACGACCACATACCTCTCTATGCCTGGAAGATTTCCTCTAATTTCTTCGATCAAGTCGAGATATTCTTCCTCAAAAAAGAGCATTTTTGGATCTGAGTGATCCAATTGCCGTTGGACCTCTCCAGCAGTAAAACGATAATTGCATGGCGCCCAAATCACACCAATTTTGTTTAATGCACACATAAGTTCAAAAATTTCCACAAGATCTTTCATTAAAATGCCAACTCTATCTCCTTTTTGAATCCCCATATCAAGCAAGGAATTAGCCAAACGGTTCACTCGATTGTTCAACTGCTCGAAGGTGTATCGCTTTTCATGGTCTACATCTACCACAGCCATATGTTTGGGATAGTTTAAGGCGTGATTTCTAAGGACCTCACCTATGGTTAATCCAGATAGTCCATCCATTCCACCTTTCATTATGCTGCCTTCCTCTATATTTGGAATGCTTTGCCACGCTTGGCACCAAAGGGTTTGTCTTCGGGACCCAGCGGGCCAGCAAAGCTAGAAAAGATAATAAAGCTCCAGTAACCAAACATTACTTCGTTTGACTTTTTCTTTTCTCAGCCTCTTCTATTGCTAACTCCCTCTTAAGGGTTTCACCTTTACCACTTAAGGGCAACTCTCTCCTGATCTCCACAACAGGCCTCTTGAATACTGCAAGCTTGTCCTTAAACCATTCTTCTATGTCGGTGGCACTCTCTTTAGAACCTTGTTTTAAAACAACAAATGCCCTAAGCTCGTTCCCTTTCCTGGGATGTGGCACTCCAATAACAGCAATTCTTTCAATTGCAGGATGTTTCATGCCAAATAGCTCTACCTCTTTGAGAGCAACCGTATAACCTGAAACCTTGGTAACATCACTAGCCTTTCCCAAAAAGTAGAGGACTCCATCCTTTACATAACCCCTATCCTGCATATGAAGCCAGCCATCAACTATAGCCTGTTCAGTTTCTTTGGGCTTATTCCAATACTCTTTTAATTGAGCCGGGCTTTTCGTTACTATCTCTCCCTCTTTTCCATCGGGGACCTCTTTTCCTGTTTTAAAATCTATTATCTTTATCTGGACTTCTCGAAATGGACGGGAAAAGGTGGAACATGGCGGTCGGGGGAAGGGTAATTCATACCCAGTAGCGCAATAATTCATATGTTCGCTCGAACCATAACCCCAATCGTATAATGGACCTTTGGTAAGTTTTTCCCATCGATTCACAGTCTCATCAGTGATAGGCATAGCAAAGGGGATAATGAAACTTAACCTTATTGAGCGTAGATCATATTTCTTGGCATCAGGATGATTTATGACATCGTAAAAGGAAGGCGTTGCCCAGTTAACGAGAGTAACGCTGTATTTTTCCACAGCCTCCATTGCTGCCACAGGGTCCCATCTCGCCAGTTTTATCAACGTCATCCCAGTCAAAAGACTCGGTGCCATAGAGATCCCGATACCCGTTATGTGTGTGGTTGGCCAAGAGTCGAGTAATATGTCATCCTTAGTTGCTTTATAGTTTAGTATGCCTTGACCAAACGCTGCGTAAAGTAAATCACCTTGTGTATGGACACATCCTTTGGGCCACCCGGTTGTTCCTCCAGTGTACAATATGTATCCATAATCAGATAACGTTACATCAACCTTCGGAGGATTCACACTGTAGGTCTCGATCAACCATAAGAAATCATGGGTATCGGGAAAATTCTTCTTCTCAGGCTTCATCATCCTGTGAATTGGAAAGGCGGGATTTTCAGGTAGATAATCATGAAAACTGGTAACGATAACATCTTTTACTTTGCATTTATCCCTGAGAGGCATAAGAATCGGATAGAGTGAGTCCATAGTTACAATTAGACTTGCCCCAGAATCATCTAAGAAATACTCCAATTCAAACTCTTTGGACATCGGATCAATAGGGACAGCGATCAATCCTAATTTCATAGCTGCCAAATAAACGATGATGGACTGTGGGCATGGCTGGAGAAAAACTCCTATCCGATTTTCCTTTTTATACCCCATCTCGGCTATGGCGGCAGCAAGCCTGTTACTTGATTCATCCAACTCCTTATAAATGACTTCCCTTCCATAAAAGTTTATTGCCACCTTATCAGGTATATCCTCAGCATGCTTTTTTACATACTCAGAGAGCAACCCCTCTCCAAGTGGAAACTCGAATTTTCTCATTATCAGACCCCTTTTTTGAGGATCGGCCTTTTTGCGACTTCCACCGAGGTTTTCATTTCTTCTGTGAAGTAGAGACAGTCAGCACTTTTTTATTGCAGCTATTAGTGTGTCGGCCAACTCATCCGTCAGTTTGATCAACGATTTGGGCTTACCGGTGAGTAACCAACGGCGGGCGTTCAGGTCAATATAGCCGATGATCAAATCTCTAATCACATAAGGATTAACTTTTTCTCTGACCGATCCTTCCTCCTTCCCTTCCTCAACAATCTGCAAGATCATGCGGCTCCATTCTCTGGTCAGCTGATAGGCATTCGTCTTTGTGAATTTCTTGTTGCTACCCAATCTTAGGAGCATTATAGCTGTCCAGTTTCGACTCGATTCGTAGACCCACAAATAAACCCAGATAAATTTTCTGAACTTATTCGAAAATCCTTTGATCCCTTGAAGATGCAAAGTAAAAATGGGAATAATCTGCTTCATTTGTTCTTCAGGTATATTGAATAAGAGGTCTTCTTTGCTTTGAAAATGTTCGTAAATGGTTGCATCCGCAATCCCCGCCTTTTTCGCAATTTCAGAAATGATCGCTTCGGAGAAAACTTTTTCGGCGAAGACTTCCATGGCGGCATCTAATATTCTCTTTTTAGTATTTTTTTCTTCGGTATTAACCAAAGCAAACCTTATTGTGGGAAGAAAATCATTGCCAAAGAAAGGTAAGAGTTTAGAGTCCTTGCCAAAATATATTTTGACCAATATTTTGAGTGGAAAGCCAAAAAATTACCAACAAGCCGAATTATATTCGGAATTTATTACGATATACTTCTATCGTCAAGTTTTTTAAAAACCTCTTATCCCATGTTCATGCCTTTTTGCAGACTTAGGGGCCAAACCCGCCTTTTTCGCAATATTTAACCCTGTTATTTCAATAAATTGCATTGCCCATTATTGTATATAGTATCAAAAAAGGACATAGCAGTCGGCCAACTAACTGATATTCCACAATATTTATTTTAGAAACATGAACTTCGACTATCAAGTTCAACGGTTAGCGCATTATTGAATTATTATTCTAGATTTCGAAGGACCATATAGGATATTTTTCGGCTTGCATTAGCAATTATTGAGTAATCAGATTATCAAAAAACCGAATAATATTCGGGAGTAAATTTTTATTGATTGATTGGGTGTATTGGCTTCGCTCAGGTACGCCTACATAGTATAACCCGGCCTGCTCGCCAGCAGACAAAAGGGATAACCCAGCAAGCCACTCATTTTTTTGAATTGGCATTTCAGTAAATTTTACATTGTGATATTATTATGTTATGGTGTTAAAATGTATTTACATGTTCCCCGGTGTCCATCCAGAAATGAGATAGTTTTTGCAAGGTCAAGCCTCCGGCCCATAGGGCCTACGGAGGGGAAGACAAGGATTTTAACCACAGGAATACATTGAAGTATTTCGAGGATTAGAATCCGAATCTGACCCCAGTACCATCTTCCGGAGCTACCCCGGTTAAATAAAAGCAAAATCGGATTTAACTGGGCAGGCGGGGCACGCGCAGAGATTGTGAAAAATAGCCATTTATGGATGAGCACTACCTAAATCGTCCAGGTTTTGGGTACCACTGCAGAGAGGAGGCACAGCAATGCAAGATAAACGGGTAACCATCCGAATACCATTTGAAATCTGGAAAGATCTCAGGGAACTCCAGACTGCGGGAAAAATTTCCAGTATTCAGCAGGCGGCAGTCACCGGCATGAACAAGCTTATTGAATCCCTGAAGTGGGGTGAGGAGGAAATAAGATACAGCTTAAGAGGCACTGCCAAAAAGCGTGTACTGGACTGTTTGGTAAGGGAAAAACCTCTTGGGAACTGGGAAGACGTTCACAGGGAAAGGACGGATGCAGATGTTGACAGGTCTTGATACAGGCTTTTTCTTTTCTCTCCAGGAGCAAAACCCGGTTGCGATCCGTATCTGGCAGGAGCGTGAGACAATAACATCAGTCATTGTCTTGTACGAATTCCAGAGGAAATTTCTGAAAGGGGCATTCAAGGAGTGGCAAACGATTATTTCGGATATAAGCGAAGCAGTAGACATCATGCCGGTTAATAGGGAAACTGCTCTCAAGGCGAGTCACATCGGGGACGGTACGGGCATGCCAGGACTGGATGCATTAATCCTGAGCTCACTTCTGGCATCTGATTGTACCGAAATCTATACCACAGATTCGCATATGGAGTTGTATAAGAAAAAGGGGATCAAAATTATTAACCTCTATTCATAGACAATTCTATCCAATCAAATATCTTGCTTCAGTTGGTCCTGTCACAAAGAAAGCGTATTGCATTACGATTGAATTCCATTTCCCAAGAAAAGACTCATCGCTAAAATCATCTGCGTCCTCGGCGATCTCTGCCCGCCCGTTTAAGACTCTTTTTTGAGAGGTTCATGCTGCCGAGAGAAACCATCCAACTGGTTGTGGAGGCTCAGGATAGAGGCATAAACGTAGAGAAGATCCTCCGGGAGATACTTTATCCCAACATGAAAAACACAGAAACTTCAACCTGATATTTTTATTTGCTACGAGACATCTTCTTTTTTCAACCCAGATAGGGAAAGAGGATTTAAAATGGTTTGTGAGCGTCCAAAACCCCTGTTACTCTGAAGAGATGGAGAGCGGAGTTTTTTGTTCTTCGGTACCCAAGGCAATAGCACTTTTTTAAATAGATGCTGAATTTTAAAATTTTATGGACGTCCAAGAGGCCCTTACCGGTATGCCCCAAGTTCAGAAGACGGATAGAGCCTAAATAGCTTTGCAAAAGGGAAGAGAGTAGCCAAACCCTTTGTGGACAAAACCTCGAAAAGGTGGTCCCAGTGGGCTAAAAATACTCTTTCTCCCATATTTGGGTTGCCTTTTTTATTCTCTTTTGAAAAAGACCCTTTTCCACAATACCGGGGGGAGATACAACAACCAACAGCATCAGCATTTCGTCGCCTGTATTGACTATTCTATGCTCTACTTCAGGTGGGACAAAAATTGCGCTACCCGGTCCCACTTCCCTTTTCTCATTTCCGACTGTCTCCATACCCTTTCCCCTCAATACGTAAAGCAATTCCTCCACCGGGTGGGGATGTTTATGGAGAGGAATTCCCACGCCTGGTGGGAAAGTCGTTTCCCAAACGCTCATCTGTCTTACATTATTTGTGTTCTGGTCAAACAGGACCCTGAGCGTCTCGTTGAGCCCCTCATGCTCATATATCGGACCCGCATCACCAGACCAAGAGGGCTGTTTGATGTATTTGTATTTGTTCATATCCTTCCCCTCCTTTGGTAGTTTATGAAGAAATATGCCACATATTATGCGTCATGCCAAACTTGACATGACACTAGGGGTATTTGATCAGTTCCTTAACTCGATCAACGGCATCACCGGCATTGTCAGCGTAGCCGTCAGCGTCAATCTCGTCGGCAAACGCCTGGTTCACCGGCGCACCACCGACAAGGATTGCAACCTCGTCCCTCAGACCCGCATTCTTTAACGCATCCATGGTGTCCGTTATTGACGTCATGGTCGTGGTGAGCAGCGCGGACAAGGCCACAAATTGGGCCTGATGGGTCTTGACCGCCTCCACAAACTTCTCCGGAGGCACATCCACTCCCAGGTCAATGACCTCCATGCCCGACCCTTCCAACATCATGCCCACAAGATTTTTGCCGATGTCATGCAAGTCTCCCTGGACCGTCCCCAATACCACCTTGGCAAGGGTCTTGATTTCCACACCGCCCAGATGGGGTTTTAGAACATTCATCCCGGTTTGCATGGCTCTGGCCGCCAGAAGCATCTCGGGGATGTAGATCTTGCCTGCCCCAAAATCCTTTCCAACCACCCCCATGGCCGGGATAAATCCACTCTGCACGATTTCCTCAATTTCAACACCGCTATCCAGCGCCTTTTTGATCAGATCAGTCACCGCGTCCCGATTTCCCGCTATGGTGGCCTCATAAATACTCTTTACGATAGGCATCATTATTTCTCCTTCTAAGGGCTTGCGCCTTTTGTGAATCTTTTTGAAGCATTTATTGATTCTTGGGTCTGATTTGCAAAACAAACTGGTCTTTGGTGCTCAAAAGGTGTTTATCCATGCCAGTGTTCCCATAGCTATTTTTAAATTATGATATCTATTCTTCCGACCTGCCCTGTCAAGAAAAAAATTCAGTAGAATCCCAGGCTTTAGTCACCCGACCTCAACCGGAAAAAGGGAAGAGGGGCATTGTGACGATACCTCATCTGTCAGTCATTGACACCCAGGGTCAGGTTTCATATGCTCTTCATAAAAAAAGGGGGCACTGAATTTGGACTGGGAAATATGTGGCCCTAAACCATGGAAAAGGAGAACATCATGAGGAAAGTGGCGGTGATTGGCGCAGGCACCATGGGACACGGCCTGGCCATGGTATTCGCACAAGGCGGGTATCAAGTTGGTCTCCACGACCTGTCCCAAGGCATCCTTGACAAGGCGCGCAGCCTGATAACCTCCAATCTGGATACCCTGATTGAGGCGGATATGTTTGACGCTGCCCAGCGCGAGACAGTAGCGAATGAACGTATCCGTTACACAACAGACTTGGCCGAGGCGGCAGTTGACGCGGAATTTGTGGTGGAGGCAATCGTTGAGGAGGCCACGGCCAAAAAAGAGCTTTTCAACAAACTGGACCGGTTGGCGCCGTCCCAGGCCATCTTGGCCAGCAACACCTCCTATCTGGACATTTTCAAGTTTGTTAAGACCGGTCGGCCCGACAGGGTGCTGATCACCCACTGGTTTGCTCCACCTCACATCGTACCTCTCGTAGAGATCGTGGCCGGGCCCCAAACCTCCCAGGAGACCATTGACACGGTCGAACGGATGCATAACCAACTGGGCAAGACAACCATCGTGCTCAAAAAATTCCTTCCCGGTTTTGTGGGTAACCGGATGCAGGCTGCCTTGGGGCTGGAGATATATCGTCTGCTGGACGAGGGTTTTGCTACACCAGAGGACCTTGACAAGGCGGCAAAGGCGGGGTTCGGCCTGCGCCTTCCTATCCTGGGGGTGGTCAAACGGTTGGATTTTGCCGGTTTAGACCTTGCCCAACGGGTTCTGGCCAACCGTTCCTACCAACCACCCGAGGTGCGGGGACGATGCAAGGTCATCGACGATTTGAATCTCCAAGGCAGACGGGGCGTAAAAGACGGCGCCGGTTTTTATGATTATGGCGATCGTTCCAGCGAAGAGATCATGCGGGAACGGGATCTGAAGCTCCTAAAACTCCGAAAGTTTCTGCA
>SDBT01011053.1_pt1 | contig 14554 bp, 14 predicted proteins | sample 2277101 | NCBI WGS metagenome assembly SDBT01 (sample SAMN10404973, study PRJNA504765) | marine sediment metagenome | isolation source: marine sediment core GS10_PC15, 103 cmbsf | place: Arctic Ocean: Southern Knipovich Ridge | collected 2010
TTACGGGACAACCAATTCCTGGAGGGCCATCTATTATTACTAAGTTGCTTTCAGAAAATTCTTCAATGTTTTGTACATAATCTTTAGTATCTGAAACTAATTTACCTGATGTGGTACTACCTAATCTTGTTTTTCCATATATTAAAGGGATTTCTATTTTTGACCTAAAATAATCAATTATCAGATATTCCAGATTCCATAGGCAAATTAAAATTACTTAAAAAAGTCATTAAAATTAGGATTAAATAGTAATGTGAGATTTTAACAATCTTCTAACATTTCCTATGAATTCTCCATAATTTTTGCGATTTTATCGTAAATTTCAAGCAATTCAGCAAGTTCTTTAATTTTAAGGAAATAAAATTTTTCGGGAGCTTTTATCTCAAAATTTATAAAACCTAAGTCGTATAACATTTTTAAGTGTCTCGACGCAGTGGATTCTGATACATTCAATTTATCTCTTATTTCATGAACGGATAATTTCTCATTTTGGCAGAGTAAGTGTAATATATCTCTCCTTAATCGTGTTCTTATAGCTCTCGCAATATTTTCATCGAGCATATTGGTTTTAAATCTTAAGGACTTAAAAAAGTTTCTATGTTGAATTATTGAATAATAATCTTATGATAAAATTACTAAGAAATTAAAAAGATAAAATATAACGAATTTACTCTCGTTACTACTACTAAATGAATTATATGAATTCTTCTCAGTCATACCTTTTAGATTACTTCAATTATAACTTTTTTAGCAACCCAGCTCATTATTGCAGTCCTTTTACCATTAATTTCCAGGAGGACTGGAGTGGATTTCAATACATTCGTTTTTAACTTCTCAATCTTAGAAAATTTATCAATTCCAAGCTTTTTGAGCTTTTTTGTGGCTTTTTTGCCACAAGATAGTTTTATTACTTGATATTTCCCAGCTTTTGCTGAATAAAGATTCATTTTAATCAAAATTTCTAACTTTAATTAAAAGTAGGAAATAACTAAATTTAAAATTATTCATATTTTGCAATAGTGCAATTATGAAATAATGAAAGTTATTTAAAAACACATTTTTTTCCAATGAAATCCTTCTAAAATAAGCCTTGAATTTGAAATTAGGAGATTAGCTAAATAAATATATTAAAATTTAGATGGAACAAAAACAAATAAAGATAAGAGATTAAATTGGAGAAAATTTAAATTTTAATACCAAACTTTAATTTATAAGGCACAGGATGCCTGGAAATTAAGACTCGTACATTGAGTATAGATATAGTTGCTAAAAAATTAGAAACCTCTATAGAAAAATAATAATTTAGAAATATCTATAAACATAAATTTAATCCAAATTTCTCTATTCGATTTTTGGCTTCTTCTGTTGTTAAAAAAATAATCAAATCATAATATGGTAGAATTCTACTGTTGCACAAATATGCAACATTTTTAAAATATTTTGTATATACCATTATAGAAATAAAATATATTGAGATTAATTTTTAGGTAATAGAAAGGATAATAGAATTTTTATTTTAGATGTAACTAACTGTGACATCGTTCACACCAGTAGATTAGGTTTACTAAGTTGGAATAAACCGTCGTTTATATACTTTTAAATTGTATGGGTGTTTACCAGAGCGAAATTGGAAAATGGAAAAATGTTAAATAATGAAATAAAAATCCCGAGATGTATGAGTACACAACATCCTGATAATGTAAATTCACCATTTTTTACAAAAAATGCAATTATCGGGGGTGAAGACGAAATACAAGAAGCATATTATGCTTTTTCTCATTTAGGATGTGATGAGCAAATGTGGGATTGTGAAGGGAAGGAAGTTGATAGTTATGTTGTGAAAAAACTGTTAACAAAATATAAATCATTTTTTAATGAACAAATATTAGGCAAGAACATAAACTTAACATTAAGAGGACCAAATCCATCTATAGAAAAGGCAGAAGCAAAAATCTTGTTAGAGGCGTTAGAAAGCATTCCAAGGTCGTTTGATGCTGCAAAATTATTTTATGGAGATGATATAGCACCTATATTTGAAGTAATATTGCCTATGACAGCATCGTCAATGGAATTAAACAATATTTATGAATACTATTCAGATTTTGTTATAGGTAAGGAAGAGAAAGTACTAAATAAAAATGGTATAACAATTGGTGAATGGATTGGAGAATTCAAACCTAAAAAAATCAACGTCATACCTCTTTTTGAAGATATTGAACATATGCTTAACTCACATAATATAACACGAAGTTATTTACAAGACAAAGATTTAGATTATCAACGAGTTTTTTTAGCAAGATCCGATCCCGCATTAAACTATGGACTTGTTAGCGCTGTACTTTTGAACAAGATTGCTCTCCAGAGATTATATAGATTATCAAAAGAAATAGGGAAAAGCATTCATCCTATTATTGGGGCAGGTTCCGCTCCTTTTAGAGGAAATCTTAGACCTGAAAATGTAGAGAATGTTGCTCAAGAATACCCAAGCGTATGTACATTTACTATTCAATCAGCATTCAAATATGATAATCCTCCAGAAGAAGTTATAAGGGCTATAAAAAAGCTGCAAAAAATAAAAATAAGACAACCACAACAGGTGGATGAGGAGAGATGTTTAGAGATAATCGATAAATATTCAAAAGAGTACAAAAAACAAATTATTGGATTGGCACCTATAATCAATAAGGTCGCAAAATATATTCCAAGTAGGAGGAAAAGGAAATTACATATAGGTCTTTTCGGGTATTCACGGAAGATGGAAGGGATCGCCTTGCCTAGAGCAATAAAATTTACGGCAGCACTTTATTCTTTAGGAATACCACCAGAAATTCTCGGTTTAAATGCATTAAATAATGACGACCTCCATTTTATCAGTAAAGTCTATGTGCATTTTGAAAAAGATTTGAAAGACTCATTTATATACTTTAACCCTGAAAGTTGTTTTATACCAAAAGAACTAGAAAAATTCTTAAGAGATTTCCCAATTTATTCCGAAATCGATGAATCCCATAAAAAGATAACGGACATTCATCCAAAATAATATAAAAAAAAGTGAAAGTTATGATTTTGAAGAATATATTTTGAATGCTGCAAACTTAAGAAAGTTTCTTGGGTGATTAAATTTTTGATTCGATGTTAGTTAATCCCTAAGTATTAACTAAATAAATATAATAAAATTTAGAGAATAAAAACAAACAAAAATAGAGATTAAAATGGAAAAAATTGAAATTCATGCCCATTCTAAAAATATAGATATAGTTGCTAAAATATTAGAAACCTCTATAGAAAAAGGATTAACAGAAGAAGAAGCCAAAAAACGAATAGAGAAATTTGGATTAAATGAACTAATTCAGATGAAAAAAATATCTGCCTTTCAAATATTTGTAAAGCAATTTAAAGATTTTTTAGTCTATTTATTATTTGCCGCCATTATTATTAGTCTCATTGTGGGGTTTTACGAGTTATCAATGGGGGATGAAACTTCATCATTCTTAGATGCTCTGGTTATTTTCATTATTTTGTTCGTAAACGCAGTCTTAGGCTTTTTTCAAGAGTATAGGGCAGAAAAATCATTCGAAAGTTTAAAGAAGATGGCGCCTCACGATGCTAAAGTTAAAAGAGGTGGAATTATAAAAGAAATAGATGTGAAATATGTAGTTCCTGGAGACCTGCTACAACTTAGCGAGGGCGATAAAATACCTGCAGATGCTCGATTAATTAAAGCCTTTTCATTAAATATTGATGAGTCTATACTGACTGGAGAATCACAGCCAGTACATAAAGAACTCAACCCCGTAGAAGAAAAGACTATATTAGCCGATCGTAAGAATATAATTTATAGTAATACTACAATAACGCGAGGAAATGGAGAAGGCATTGTTGTAGCAACGGGCATGAATACTGAAATTGGTAAGATTGCAGAAAAAATCCAAGAACAAGAACCAGAACCTAGTCCTTTCCAACTAGAAGTTGATCGCTTCGGAAGACAACTAGGAAAAATAATCATAATAATATGCTTTTTAATGTTTGCCATTGAATTTGCTATAATCATTATTGCAAATAATGGGTTAAACTTCAGCCATATAGAAATTGAGCAAATTTTTAATGCATTGACTATTGCGATAAGTTTAGCAGTTGCAGCAGTGCCTGAAGGGCTAGTAGTAGTAATAACAATCGTTCTGAGTATTGGGATGAAAAAAATGGCAGATAAAAATGCGCTCGTGAAAACTTTAACCGCGGTGGAGACTTTAGGAAGGGTAAATATCATATGTTCAGATAAGACCGGAACTCTAACAAAAAATGAAATGACAGTTGTAAAGGTGTTTCTCGGAGGAAAAGAATATGATGTTGAAGGTGCAGGTTATGATATTGAAGGAAAAATAATTGATGATTCAGGAAAAGAAGTTTCAATTACACCTGATTTAAAAAGATTTTTGGAAGTGTGCATGTTTTGTAATAATTCTAGTGTAAATCTTAGAGATTTTAAAACTAATAATCCAGATGTTATAGGGGATCCAACAGAGATTTCATTAAAAGTATTGGCAATGAAAACAGGACTTGATACAAAAGCAGAGAAAATTAATGAGATACCTTTTGATTCAGAAAGAAAAATGATGTCTGTTGTTGTAAGAATCGATAATAAGTTGTATTCATTAATCAAAGGGGCTCCAGATATTTTATTGAATAAAACAAGTAAAATAGTTCTTGATGGTCAAAAAAGGCAGCTTAACGAAATGGCAAATATAATTACTAATAAAAATGAAGAATTTGCAACTAATGCATTAAGAGTCTTAGGATTAGCGTACAAACCATTGAACGAAGATTTTACGGAAAAGGATATGGAAAATAACTATACGTATTTAGGTTTAGCTGGAATTATTGATCCTGCCAGGGACGAGGTAAAAGATTCAATCAACGTAGCAAAAACAGCTGGAATTCGAACTATTATGATTACTGGAGATCATAAAACTACAGCAATTGCAATTGCTAAACAAATAGGTTTAACTGATAGGGATGTTGCAATTACTGGAGCTGAATTAGAAACTATGTCTGATAAGGAATTAACACAAAAAGTTAATGAAGTAGATATTTTTGCGAGAGTAACTTCAGAAGATAAATTACGTATTCTTAACGTATTAAAAGCTGAACAAAATATCGTATCTATGACTGGAGATGGGGTAAATGATGCCCCAGCAGTGAAAGGTGCTCATGTTGGGGTCGCAATGGGATTAAAGGGAACACAAGTTACACAAGAAGCAGCTGATATGATATTAATTGACGATAATTACGCAACTATTATCAATGCAGTTGAGGAAGGAAGAAATATTTTTAACATTACTAAAAATTTCTTCAGATACATGCTGAGTGTTAACTTCAGCGAGATAATTATTGTCATAACTGCTTGGATACTGATGAAACTTTTTATTAATATATTCCTTGCTCAGCCGCTTGAGCCAATACAAATATTATGGTTAAATATTGTAACAGATGGCATTCCAGCAATGGCCTTAGGATTTACTCCTACAGACAAAGATGTAATGAAGTTCCCCCCAAGAAAAGGCTTCAATATGATTGCTGATATTAAGAAGATAATGATATTTGCAGCAGTATACGTCAGTATTACAAGTATTGTTCTATACATAGTATGTTGGTCGGTATTAATTCCAATGTGGAGCGATCCTAATTCTCCTTGGTATGATCCTCGTTTTGTAGATGGGGCTGTAATATTTGGTCGTAAATATTCTGGAGAAGAATATACAATTGCTACTGCTCAAACAATAATGCTTACTAATATTGTGTTTTTCGAATTATTTTTCATATTTTCTTGTACATCAGATTATAAGCCTATGTGGGATTTTCCTAATAAACATTTATTCTGGGCAGTAGGGATTTCGTTTAGTCTACACCTACTCATTCTCTTTACTCCTCTTAGCGTAGCCTTTCACACAGTTCCTATGGATCGATGGTATTATTGGTTAATAATATTACTAGCATCAATAGGCATAATACCAGCTGAAGAGACAAGAAAATATTTTAAGAGAAGAAAACTTCATGGATCTCCCAATTTTTTTAATAATGAGGGCTTGCAATAGTATGAATTTTTTCATCTAATTTTTTGGATTTAATTTCTTGCTTCTTTTATAATTTCTTTTTAAATTTTCTTCAAACTACTTTAACTTTACATAATTTTATAATTTTACTGATGAGATGAAGCCATAGAGAATGGCATCAATAATTTCTTCCTCTTGAATATTTACAGAAAGGCGTTTATCTGCAATAATTATTGTAGGTAATGCCGTTACTTTATATTCTTGCGTCGCTTTATGATTTTTCTCAATATCTATTCGTTCTATGTTTAATTTTTTACCAAACATAGAAATATTAATTTTCTTCAACATCTCTTCTACTGGTTTACAAGGTGCACAATGATTCGATGAAAAAAATAAAATCTTTGGATAATCTTGGTTAGAATACATTGTCCAACTTTATTTAAGTATCCTTGAATTTATTATATAATTCTTTAATTATTGCTTGAAATGATTTAAAAACACCGTTTCCTGTTTTGGCACTGGTTTTATAGTAGCCAAGAAAGTTTCTTTCTTTAACTAAATCCAAAACTTTTTTCTCGTCAATATTTTTTTCTTTAACTAAATCAACTTTATTCCCAAACAATACAACTGGCAGATCTCCACAAAATTTTTTTATATCGTCATGCCAGGCAGTAATATGTTCGTAACTTTCTTCCTCACCTTCAGCGTGGGAGAACACAATAATAGCGGCTTTAGAGCCCTTATAAAAAGTTGGACGCATAAACATAAATTCAGCTTGCCCTGCAATATCCCAAAAGAATAATTTTACATTATTTCCTTCGATCTCCTCATCATATTTAGAAAATTGAGCACCTAATGTTTTTATATAATCTTTTTGAAACGATCCTTGTGTATATTTTTTAATCAGAGAAGTTTTACCTACTGCTCCATCTCCTATTACCGTAATTTTAAACACAAATGCATTTTCTGAGTCACTCATTTGACCACTTCGAATATGTATTTTAATTTATTTTTTTCTGATATTTTAATTATGAATACATTATGAATTCAAGATATAAAATATTTTTTTATAATATATTTCTTGTGTAATTAATTTTTATTTACACGTGATTTAAATATGACAATTAAATGCTTTAAATTTTAATATTAAAATTGTAATTAAGATATTAAAAATAAAAGTAATTTTATAGATTAGATTTTTTTTAGGAATTAATTATAAGCCTAAAAGCTTAGCAGCATTGTCTCCTAGTATTGAATTAATCTCATCATCTGTGAACTTTATTCCTTTTGGTGCTTTTTTTGGTAGGCTTTTCATTATTTTGATAAAATCTTTTACTGGTAAAACTACGTCATAAATGGGACAATCTGAACCAAAAAGGATTTTTTCCACCCCAACATAATCAATTAAATCACGTAATTCTCGACAAAATAATTCAAATTTCCCATATGCATAAGCACTCCACATTGCTAAATCTCCATACAGATTCGGTTGATAAGCGGCAAGTGAAGCCCACGGTCTCCAATTAATTAATCCCATATGAGCAGCAATTACTTTAAGATTGGGGAAATCCACACCTATGTCAGAAAGTTGCATAGGGTCAGCAAATTTAGACCGGCTTGGTGGAGGTAATGGGCCAGTATGGGTTAACAGCACTCCATTATGTTTTTCTAAATAATCTAGTAAAACATAGGATTCGGGACCACTTGGATCATAACCATGATCACTATGATATTTTAACCCTTGCATTCCATATTCTTCAAAGCATTGTTTCAACATATCTAATGCCTCCGGACGTCTTGGATCAACCCCTGCGAAAGCCATTACTCTATCAGGATATTTACTCGCTATTTCACTTGTTTTTTTATTTATTTGTTGAACTTTTTCCACAGTAGCTTCTGGAATTCCAGAATTGTCAACGTTACAAATTATGGTAAAGTCAATCCCGCCCTCATTCATAATTTTTATTAATTTACTCCCATCTGTATCTCCCCATAATTGTTGAGCTCTCTGGAAAAGTATCTCATTTTCTACTTCAATGCCCATGATCTTAGCAATATGTAATGGGAATTGCATCATCATGTTGATCCTTTCAGGAGACATTGGAGAGGGAATAAAATGGTAATGTACATCAACTATCATATTTTTCCTCTATTCTAAATAATTCAAATTAAAATTTTTTATTTTTATAATACTTATTTATTTAATGTTGCACCTTAATAAAAATTATTAAAATCTAAAAAGATACTTCTTATGGAAATATTAGAACGAATAGAAACTATTGTTAAAAGATTTACCGAAAATAAAACAATAATAGCAATCGCGGAGTCGTGTACTGGAGGATATATTTCCCATATGATAACCAACATATCGGGATCCTCCAATGTGTTTGAAAGGGGTATAGTTTCTTATGGTAATCAAGCGAAAATTGATATCTTAAATGTTGAACCTGAAACAATAGAAAATCTGGGAGCTGTATCTGAGGAAGTTGCTAAACAGATGGCACATGGCGTTAGAATAATATCGAGACCTTGTGATCTTGGAATTGGAGTTACTGGTATCGCTGGACCCTCTGGAGCTACCCCAGAAAAGCCTGTTGGATTGGTCTATATAGCCTATTCTTCCGAAAAAGAAATCAAAGTTGAAAAACAAATTTTTAAAACTGACAGGATAACATTTAAGAAATTAGTATTGGAAAGCATTGTTCAATATCTAGAAAATTATTCCATATAAAGTAAGATTTAATTATTTTTGAAATATTAAGAATATCATACATCGATTTAAGAATCTACTATTTTTTAAATTAAGAGTTGTAGCTTATTGGTTATACGTGAATGCGGCTTATTATTTAGAGGATATACATTGATATATGAAACTTATCATAAAACTAGTCAAGAAGAAATAGATAACGATCTCAGATCAGGATTATTAACAGCGCTTTTAAATTTTGCTGAAATATCATTTAAGACGAATACAGTAGAATATTTCGAAATGAAAAAATTTATCATTGCCTTTGTTGAGGATACAATTATATCAAAGGATAATGAAGCACCAGAACCTCTAATTATTTATGCTATTATAGATAAAGAAAAAAAAATTGATAAACATATTTCTAAAGTGATTATTCCTAGTTTAAAAGAGATTACAAGGGCTTTTAAAGAGAAATACGAAGGAGTAAATTTATCCGAAATTTCTCTATTTAGGGAATTTAAAAAAACAATCCAAAAAGTATTAGGATCAGATATAGAAAACTTAGAGCAGAAATTAAAAGGCACTTTTTTTTAATGGGACGCAATTGGGACAATTATAATTTGCCTAGTTCATATCTTAGCTCTTACCTTCTTTAAATACCACAATATGAGTGGAAGTGCTATAGTCGCATCTGAAATAAGTGTAGAGTATTTAGCATTCTCATTTATTTTTCCCCAGGACATTGCTTCTTGAAGTGTCGCACCAGACAATCCTCCCGGCTCTGGTCTATCCATAGTGATTTGAATTGCATAAGATGCAGAGTTAGGACAGAATTGTAAAGACTGAAAAATGAAATTTTTTGGAACTCCTCCTCCTACAATACACACTCCTGCCTTTTTAGCATCCCAAGCAAGATCTACCATAGTTAGCATATCCTTGAAATGATTAAGATTTAGCTTTTGATGATGAAATCCTAATTGTAATGCCAATCCAGAGTCTGTGAATGCTGGACAGAATATAGGTACATCCATTTGGGCACAAATTTTTAAAACTGAGCTTTCATCCTCGGGTAATTGTCCACCAAGAAATTTCAAGAATTCACTTACGGGCATATTTTCATCAGGTATTTTTAATTCTTTCACGAAATCTTCAATACCCTCATAAACGTTATTAGGTAGAAAAACATCATAGATTCTATTGAGCTCTTCCTCATGCAATTTCACATCGTTTAGTTGAGAGATATCCGTCTCTCCTTGTAGGTGATGATAACCTAATGTTTCTGCTATATCATGAGTAAGATTTGCTCCAGTAGTTATGAGAACATCAATGAAACCATCTTCAATAAAATCGTGGATTATTTTTTGCATACCAACTGGTACCATAGCACCGGCTAACCCAAAAAATTTAATACATTCTTTGTCCTCAATCATCTTTTTATAGATCTCACATGCAAGTGCAAGTCTCTTAGCATTAAACCCCGTGTTTTTGAGATTGTCAATTAACTCTAAAATGTCGGTTTCAGAAGATATTTTAAACTGATTGACCTCCTTTAATTTATCCTTGAAATGATTTTTTGGCAACTAATTTACCTCTTTATTTTTTGATATGAAGGACATTAACTCTATAATAATTTTTATAGCTAAGTTGCTTGTCATATTGTTTGGTAAATCTAAATTTGGGGCAACTTCAACCACATCAAATGCAATAATATTAAATTCCTTTGCAATTTTCCTCAAAATTAGCCATAATTCTCTGTAACTTAAGCCTCCGGGGATGGCAAATCCGGTGCCAGGAGCAATTGAGGGATCAAGAGCATCAATATCGATTGAAATATATAAATTCTTAATATTAGACTGTTTAAAGAAATCAACAATTTTTTGCGTATAAGTTTCGAGACCTAATTCTGAAAGCAAATAATTATTAATATATTCAATTTTTTCATCCGTAGCTAGTTTCTTTTCAGGAACATCAATATCCCTGGTTCCTACTATTATTAAGTTATTATTATTTATGAAATCTAAATCATATATTCTATGAGAAACCGTAGCATGTGAATATACTCCTTTGTCCCATTCTTGATAAAAATCTAAATGTGCGTCAAATATAATTACTCCAAAGCTTTCTTGATTGCTATAATGATCTCCAACGGCTTTAACTACAGGAAAGCTGCAAAAATGGTCACCCCCAATCATTATAAGTTTAACAGAATCATTCTGAGAATAAATCTTGTCAACAAAATTTTGAATTTCTTTTAGATTTTCATCTACTTTTTTCTCTTCAATAGGTACGTTTCCTATATCAACGGCTTTAATTTTTGTAATATCAATACCCATCTCAGAAGTTAGAGCAATATTGTCGCTTATTTCTCTAATTGCATCGGGTGCAAGTGCTGAATTTGGGGCTTTAATAGAAGTTAAATAATCCCATGGAATTCCAAAAATTACAAATTCAGTTTCTTTTTCAATTGTTTCTCCATAGTCTAATAAATTCATATTACATCTCTTCCAGAGGCTCTATTCCCAAAAGATTTAAGCCAATTTTTACTACAATTTGAACACATTTGATTAGTAATAATCTTGCTCTTTCTAACACCTTATCTTCTGAAATAACTTTACATGTACTATAAAAAGAATTAAAATTTTGGCATAAGGCTAAAAGATATTGGGGAATTAAATGAATACCATATGTGCTAATTGCCTGATCTAAAACTTCCGGAAAGTAATTTAAATGTTTAATTAAACTTAACTCATTAACATGATTTAACCTTTCATACTCAATATTTAAACTAATCATCTCTTTAGATTTAGAGATGATTGATTCTATTCTAGCATAACAATACTGAATATAAGGTCCTGTTTCTCCCTCAAATGATATAGATTCTTTTGGATTAAATATGAAATCCGATTTTGGGTTAAATTTAAGTATGAAGAATTTTAATGCTGCCATTCCAATTATTCCTGATCTATTCAATTTTTCATCTTTTAAGAGGTTAGGATATCTATTATTAACTTCTTCAAAAGCTAATGTTTGCATTTTTTCGATAATATCGTCAGCATCAACTACAATTCCCTCTCTACTTTTCATTTTTCCTTCTGGTAAACTAATCATCCCATAAGATAAGTGAAACTTGTCTTCTTTAAAACCTATCATCTCCAATACCGCAAACAGTTGTTTAAAGTAGAGATCTTGTTCGTTTCCAACAACATAAATTGATTTAGTATAATTAAAATCTTCTTTTTTTAAATATGCCAAGTAAATATCTTGTGTAATATAAATTGAGGTTCCATCGTTTCTAAGTAAAATTTTATCAGGGAGGTTATACGTTTTTTCTAGGTTTGCAATTACTGCTCCATCATCAGTTTTATTTAAAATACCGCTTTGTACATTATTAAGTATTATTTCTTTTCCCTCTTTATATAATTTGGACTCAAAATACTCTTTATCAAAAGAAATCCCGAACTTTTTATAGGTTTCCTTAAAACCATTTAAAGCCCATTTATTCATTTTATCCCATAGTTCTCTCGTCTCAGGATCATTTTTTTCCCATAATTTGAGTAGAGATGTAGCTCTTTCACTTAATTTAGGATCTTTTTCCGCTTCTTGATCAAATTTAACATACCATTCTCCAACAAAATGATCTGTTTTTATACTTGGTTCTTGATTATTGCCCCAATTCTTATATGCAAGCATACTTTTACAGATGTGAATTCCGCGATCGTTATTTAGATTGACTTGATATATCTCATGACCCTTGTAGTCTAGAAATTTCGATAAAGTATTTCCTATGAGCATATTTCGTACATGTCCTAAATGAAGAGGTTTATTTGTGTTAGGTGAGGGATATTCTACAACAACTTTTTGCTGTACAAATTTATCCTTTTCTACAAAATCTCGAATATTTCCATAATTTTCATTAAGTTGAAAAATGTTCTCCAAGATAATATCAAGTTTTACTCGAAAATTTAAATATGGCCCGTTCACCTCTATTTCCTCTAAAAAACTGGGCAATTTTAGTTGTTCTTTCAACTCTTCCGCAATTATCTTAGGGGATTTTTTCTCAAATTTTGCCAATTGAAAAACAGGAAAAGCATAGGAGAAGTTTATTGTTGAAGGAGGTATTTCGATTAGATTTTCTATCTCGTCTTCTGTGAAATAAGAAATATATTTACTTAAATAATTCGCTATGGTCTTTTTATCAATTATTATCATTGAAACCTTTAAAACACTTAATAATTCAAATTATCAAACTAATTCAAAAGTACTTAATTTTTCTCTATTTTGAATAAAAATATCTAAAATACCTCATAAAATTTTTTATATTACTATGTATGAAATTTAATAAACTATTTAGAATTGAATGAAAAAATTAATTGAGAATGAATTATGGAAGAAAAAAACTATAAGAGTTTTATTGTACAGATTGGACAGGGTGTTGACCAGCATGGACATAATAATGATTGTACTAATGCCGCTATAAAAGCTATCAAAAACGCGATTTCTAATAATTGTTTGACTGGGTTATCTGAAATTTGTGAGTTTAAAGAGCCTAAAGACTTCCTAAAAATGAAAGTTAAAGTCAAAATTGGTGCTCCCTTTCCTGAAAATATTGACCAAAAAAAGGTATTAAAGGCTATTCCATTTGGTGAAAAAGTAATTGAAGCGGTAAAAGGAGGGTTGGTTGCTCAAGGTATCAGAATTAAGGAATTGGGAGACATCTCTAATGATATGATTATTTGTAATGCCGCTGTGAGTGTTTTGGTAAAAAATTCTTAAAGGGGGATCTTGTTCATTTTTCTTAATTCTAGAAATTTTGTTAGTCCATGAAAAATCTTGTAGGGCGCCTTATAAATTACTTAAACTTTTTTATATTTTAATTATTTATATGTTAAAAGACGAAAATTTATCTTTAAAGAGTATTAATTTATATTTTAAAAGTATATAAATGTGAAAATATTATAAATTAATTATAGAAATTTCATTGTTAGAAGTAAATACCAAAATTAAAAAACAAAAATTCTAATCTAAGTTTAAGACATGTATGACGCAACATATAAAATTGTGATATTTGGAGATGCTGGATGCGGAAAAACTACATTAACTCAGAGATATTTAACAAATTTGTTTAAATCTGACTCAACTATGACCATCGGGGTAGATTTTGAAGTTAAAAGTCTAGAAATTGACGAAAAAAAAGTAAAGTTGCAAATATGGGACTTCGGCGGCGAGGAGCGCTTTAGATTTTTGTTGCCCACTTATGTTAAAGGAGCAAGTGGGGGTTTATTTATGTATGATGTAACTAATTATTCCTCCTTAGCCCATGTTGATGATTGGCTAACAATTATTAAAAAAGAGACAGATTCATTATTTTCTATAGTTGCTGCAGGTGGCAAGGGTGATCTTGTTGAAGATAGAGAAGTTTCAGCCGAAGAAGGTATAAATATTTCCAAATCGAGAGATATTGATGCTTTTATTGAATGTAGCTCTAAAACTGGTGAAAATGTTGAAGAAACTTTTCAAACTTTAACCAGATTGATGTTGCAACGTACAAAACTTATTTAATTATAAAATTTCTTCCTGAACCAAAAGAATAGGAATAATCGCATTATTAATGCAACTTTTTTTAAAAATAACGTAGTGTTATCATACTGATGTTAAAAATTAGGAAAAAAAATAAAATAATAGAAAAAAAAAATAAAATAAAAAGTTTTAATTCTTAGGCATTAAATTTACTATCTTTTCTTCTCTTAATTAATACGGTGGCAACGCCAGCTAAACCAATACCTGCGATTAGTAAGATTAGAGCCCAGAACTCTGG
>SDBT01011054.1_pt1 | contig 14552 bp, 12 predicted proteins | sample 2277101 | NCBI WGS metagenome assembly SDBT01 (sample SAMN10404973, study PRJNA504765) | marine sediment metagenome | isolation source: marine sediment core GS10_PC15, 103 cmbsf | place: Arctic Ocean: Southern Knipovich Ridge | collected 2010
CGTTGTATATGCCAAATCGGCATGATATGTAAAAAAGACAAATTGCCAAAACTATGGACAAAACTTTTAAGACACTACACTAGTAGAAAGATTTTTTTTAATTGTGCACCTCTCTGACCTTTCATATATTATAGGCATCCAGATAATTGGAAATAAGGCATTATCTTAAACAAATGGCGTCTATTTATTTATATGTTGCACTACTAGCTCTATTAAATGTTCAAATACTGTGTTTCAGATAACTGTATCTATATATTAAATTATAGATGAGAAATCTCCTGAAAAAATTTATGAAAATTATATATACCAACCATTTTTTATCTTTTTACATGGTATTCCAGCATATATAGAATTTGGTAATAGCTCACCTTTTACGATAGAACCCGCCCCTATAACAATATTATCATGGATAATTGTTCCTGGGAGGATCGTACAATTTGCACCAATTAGGACATTATTCTTAATAGTAATATCTTTGGTTATTTTCTCATCTGTAACCTTCTTTCCATATTTATAATGATTTGAGTGAGCAATTATCTTTGTACCAGGACCGATAGCAACATCATCACCTATGATAACACTCCCATAGCATACATTTACATAACAGAATGCACCTAAGTGAGAATTATCACCAATAAAAAATTTTCCATTGTTATTTAAAATATAACAGGAATGATAAAGACAACTACCGTGACCGGATATGAAATTCTTTTTATTTTTTATATATACATTTGTATCGATCATACATGCAGTTTTATACATTTTCCTCCTTAAAGAGGATGCAATTGTACAATTGTTGTTTCTAATAACTCCACAAAATAATCCCAAAATGAAATTGAAACTTTCATAAAAAAAATGCCAAATACGTTTCATACTTATTAAACCAAAGTTGGAAAATTTACACACTGTTTAACTGCCTTATCTGCATTCGGACATCCCTCCACTAGCCTAGAGGTTGGATGTAGGTTACCCAAAAACCAAACTCCTAAATCTATTCCCAATTCTGTATATGCCCATGATATATCTTTCTTTTTTTCTGGTTCAACCATTATAGGGTAACGTAAATAGACTGGGATAGATTTTGGAGTAATATAAGGCTTTTTGTAGCCATGACTATCACACCATTTATCCCATTTTTTAGCTGTATGCCTTCTTTTTTCATTATAATAATCAATTTTTTGAAGTTGATTTAAACCAATCGTAGCAATCGGCGATGGCATTTTGCATCCATAATAAGAAGGTTTAATCCCCTCTTCTTCTCCTTTTGTAGTTGAGACAATGATTTTATCTTTATATTTATGTTGAATTAACTCTCTTTTCCACCAGCGTTGTCGATCTTTATACGAATAATAATTAATAATTACGCTGTGAAGTAATTTATCAATCATCTCCTCATTTGGATAATTGGCATTCTCATAATACTCTTTAAGTCGTTTCTCCAATAAATCATCGTTTGTCGAAACCAACCCACCTTGAATCGTATTAAACACCTTTGATTGCTCGGAGCTATATATCGCTACATCACCAAAGTTTCCTACCTTCCGATTTTTGAACATTGCGCCAGTACTTGGAGCGCAATCCTCAATTAAATAAAGTTGATTTTTTTTACTAATTTGAATAATTTTTTCATAATCTCGACATACTAACCCATAAAGATGATGCAGTAAAATTGCCTTTGTATGAGAGTTGATTTTTTCTTCAATAAGCGAAGCATCTAATCCATAGGTATCAAGTTCAATATCACTGTATTTTGTTTTGATACCTGAAAAATGAAATGCATTGGGAATTACAACACATGTATAGCCAGGTAATATTACCTCATCATCAGGTTTTAAATTTAACGCATGAATACAACTACTCAAAGCCACCCTACCACTCATGAATGCAAACGCATACTTTGAGCCATTCCAATTAGCGAATTCATTTTCATATTTTTTCACAACACTGGATTCAAGCCAGTTTTTTCTTTCCTTAAGCATTCTTTTAGTCATAGCTACATCGTCGAGATCCAGTGTAGCCGAACCTAATGATGGGTACGTCAACGTATAACCTAAAATCAATTTTATTAAATTCTTTACTTGATGACATCCAAAACGGTAAAGCCTTTTAATTTCTAGATAAAAATTCATCCTAAAATAACCCCTCTTAATTATATAATATCATGCACCGCCTTAATCACATCCGCTACATCTTCATCTGTGAGCTTTGCTGACAATGGTAAAGAAACTGTTCTATCTGAAATCCACTCTGCATATGGAAAATCACCTCGCTTATACCCAAATGTTTCCTGATAATACGGATGTAAATGTAGAGCAATGTAATGAACACCTACACCAATATTTTGCTTAGTCATTTTATTTAAGAATTGATCCCGATTTATCCTCAAATGATCTAAATCAAGCAATAATGTATATAAGTGGTAGGCATGTCTTGTGTTTGTTTCAACTGGAGCTGGCGTAAATACTGGTAAATTTTCAAATGCTCGATTATAGCAATTCCAGACATCCTTACGTCTTGTCCAATATCGATCAACTCTTGGCAACTGATGAATACCAATTGCTGCTTGAATATCCATCATGTTGTATTTAAATCCAGCATAAACTACCTGATAATGTTTGTATCCCTCATCACCAAAACGCTTCCATGCGTCTTTTGAAAGACCATGCAAGCCCATTATTTTAATTTTACTGGCATATTCTTCATTATAAGTAATCGCCATTCCCCCCTCGCCTGTAACAATATTCTTTGTCACATAGAAACTAAAGCAGCCAATATCACCAAAAGTACCCGCTTTTTTTCCTTTATATTCTGTTTCAATCGCATGGGCACAGTCTTCAATCAATTTTAAATTATTTTTTTTTGAAATCTCCATAAGTGCATCCATATTGCAGGGGCGTCCTGCAAAATGTACAGGAATAATCGCTTTTGTTTTAGTCGTAATTTTTCTTACCACATCCTTGGGGTCTATATTCATTGTATCACGCTGGCAATCAACAAAAACTGGTTTGGCACCTGCATGAATCACTGCATTAGCTGTGCCAGCAAAAGTCATGGTTGGAACAATGACCTCATCACCCGTTCCGATTCCAATTGCTATCATGGAAAGATGCAGCACAGCAGTACAGGAGTTTAAAGCCATTGCATGTTTTGTTCCTTTATACTCCCGGAACATTTCCTCAAATTTATGGACTTTCGGGCCTGTCCCCAACCAACCTGATCTAAGAGAGGCTACAACCTCATCAATTTCAGGTTTATCAATAAGGGGACTTCCATAAATTAAAAAATCTTTCCTCATTTTTCATTCTCTATTTATTATTAAATTAGGATACAACTTTTTCTGGTTAATCAAAAGCAGGCATCAGTCTCCAATTTTATGTTTGAATTATGCTTTGTGAATAACTCATTCTTTTTCGCATCTATATAATAATCCCAAGAATTTTATGCTTATTATGCATTCTTAAAATTTTATTAATAATTGCAATCAACTTCTTTGGATTACAAAGAATCATCAATGTGATATGTCGTACGAAAGCTATGAATCGATTTTCGGCTAAGGCTAACCTAGCCAACCCCCGATGACCGCCTGCAATACGCTGATAAAGTTCCTTACGGTATTTAGGAACAATAACTTTAGCAGAACGAAGAATGTTCCTATAAAGGAGTACTGTTGCTTCACAATACTTTTTACTACTTGAATTCCAGACGACTGTGAGACGGTTATCGAAACCATCTTCCGTCATCTGCGTTCCCAGTCCTGCAACAGCGCACACGGATCCACCAATTCCAAGCTTGAAGAAAAGATGAGTATCGTGTCGTCGTTGTAGTTCTTCATTGAATCCACCGCAATCCAAGAGCGATTGTCTGGAGAAGACACTAGACTGAAGCATCATGGGCTGTCGAGACATCATTACCCATTCAGTTGCGTCATTTTTGAGTTCGAATGCGCCATTAATATTAAACGAACTTAGTTCCCAAGAAGATAGGTCGCCTTCTATAGTACTCATCAACATGTCTGAGAAATAAAAACAAGCTGCCCCTGAGGTAGCCTTAATCGCATTAATCATACGCTCTATATGTTTGGTGAACCAGATGTCATCGGAATCCAGAAAGGCGATCCACTCGCCTGTTGCCTCAAGTACACCACGATTGCGTGCCGCAGCGCCCCCTTTGTTATCTTGATAAATGTAATGCACCTTATCATAATAACAATCAATTACATCTTTAGTATTATCATTTGACCCATCATCAACCACAATTATTTCATCTGGCTGAATTGATTGTGAAATCACACTTTCAAGAGATCGACCAATAATGTGGGTACGATTATAAGTCGGAATTACTGCACTGATCCGAATTATATCTTTATTTGCTGTCAAGGATTTTTTCTTTTAAGTAATTAAAATTTGTTAAAAATTATTTATAATTTGGTAGGTAATATAAAAATTTTCAAGAAAAATTAATTTTAATTAAATAATCAATCTGTTTTTTCATATGCTTAATCATATTATTCATTATTGAAATCTTAAATTTTCTGGTTTACTTATCCTGCCGAAGCCTTCATACGCTCCCATATCCCAAAAAGTTCCTTTTGGTCGAAAAATACCATCCTTATCTTTATCATAATCTGAGCCCAAATCTGTTCCTTCATCTATACACGGGGAATCACTTTCTAAATGAAAATCACTTGAACTTATATATTTTGGATCGCCAAATTGACCATTACTTTCCCAACTAAATGTTGACTGTAATCCACCAATAGTATAAAAACCACCACGTCTTAACACATGATTAGTTCCGTTAACAACATAATATTGATTGTAATCTAATGTATCCGGGTCACTAACTGTATCTTCAAGATAAATAGGAATACCTGCATAACGTGAACCATTTGTATTATAAAAAACATTATTTTCAACATAGGTACTTCTATCTACATGACCATCCCGTAAACTTATCATCAAATTACTATCATAAAAACTGTTATTATATATTTTAAATACTTGAGTTTCACCACTTTTCTTGCCGTGTACTGCAATGCTCCTGCCTTGTCCCACAGTGCGGAATGTATTGTTGTAAACATTCGCGCTTGAGCCATCAGTCAGATATATAGCAGCTGTTCCTCCACCAGAACCCGATGAATAAAATTCATTATTATAAATGTTTATATTTGTCCATGTGACACCTGTATTATTATTATTGCGTATGAATACACCATCAGTATGGGGCCATTCACTGCACCCTGTCCAATTAGTTTGGGAATGTTCTGTATAATCATGTATTTCATTATCATGTATAAAAACATTCGATACCGTTCTATTATTAGCCTCAACAGTAACATCTATTAACCAGATTACATAATTATGAATATCACTATTTTTTATTTCAATATTATCGGTTGCAACAAGTGTAGATATTTTAATCCCTACTGCTACTTTTGTAATTTCAACATTATCAATAAGAATATGGTCAGCATCTTTAAAATAAATACCACGACCGTTTAAAGCAGCTGATGTAAAAGGAGCATTGTTATACCAAATGCCAATATCATGTATATAAAGGTCTTTAAGAGTAATATATGAACTACCATAATAATCAAGAAATGCTATTCCGCCCCGTGTTGTTGAAATTGGAGAGCTACAATCACCGCCGGGATGTTCAGCATACCCCCCTAGATTTCTTATTTCGAAATATTGTATAGTAATATAACTTTTTGTGCTGGGTGTAATAAATCCCCTGGCCCCACTAACATGTTGTCCATCTATAATAGCCTTACCACTGCCCCAACTTTCGGCAGAATTTCCGTCGTATACTATTCGGGTACTATCATTGGTTCCAGACCAATCTAAATCGACTTTACCGTAATATACAACGCCACCTTTAAAATAAACTGTATCTCCGCCATTCAAACTTGTAAATGCTGCTGTATCTTCAGCATTATCATCACCAGGACTATGTTTAAATGGTCCATTTGGTGGTGTTCCAGATGTAGAAAAAAGACCATTATTAGTATCAACACCACTGGCGAAATCTACATAATAATCCACACTCAATCCAATTGAGCATACAAAGAAAAAAATTATTACACCAAATATTTTTATGAATATTCTCATATCAATAACCCCCAATTTATTATTCTAAAAAATAATTAAATATTTATAAAATATCAGAGTTTTTCACTACCTTTTATTAAGCAATTATTGTACCAATATGGTAAATTGGCCCCTTTTACAGCATATATCATTGTATATTGATTAATTACGTAGACAACCCAATAGAAAATAAAATGTTATTTTTTTAACTTTATAACACTTTTGTAACTATACATGATTTTCAATTACAATTTTGTATTAATAATTATGTCAATGTAAATTAAAATAGTCGCTATGTTATATTATATTATGAATAAAATTTATATGCAAATTTTATCAAATATTTATTCTATTCAATGTACTTGTGGATAAAAATTGCGCAGCCACTCTTCAAAAACAACTAAACTAAACAATACTTTATGATTATCACAACGACCTGCTTGATGATCTTTGACAAGTTGTTGTACTTTATTCTGGCATAAATAATTATACATTAGTGAATACTTATCTGAAAAAGTATTATCTATTTTACCCTTTACTGATTCACGAAACCAATCATCTACAACATTTACCGCAAAACCTCTTTTTTTCCTATGTATTATTTCTTTTGGGAGAAAATTTCTACAAACCTGTTTATGTATCCATTTACTACTACCATTACGAATTTTGAAAGATGCTGATAGTCGTTCAACATACTCAACAATCTCATAGTCCAAATATGGTACTCTTAATTCAAGACTATGTGCCATAGAAAGTTTATCAGTGTACATTAAAAGTTCATCAGGAAGTGAAGACCTGATTTCGAGAAATTGAAGGCCTCCAAGTTCATCTAAATTTTCCATAAGTGGCTCAAGATCTTGCCAGCATTCCAGGATAGTATTACCTGCATTGGGGGGAATAATTCCTTCTAAAAAAAGTTTGTCTATAATTTCACCAGGCATGATAGAGAACACCTGTTGATACCTCTCCATCCTCTGAGGAACATCCAAAGAGTAAAGGCTGCGCTTAATCGACTCATTGCGAGGCAAAGTATTCATGATATATTTCAATGGGGTACGAAGAAATCCCGGTAATAACCTCCAATATACACCATAACGAACTCCTAAATGACGTCTGTATCCACCAAATAACTCATCGGGGCCCTGTCCTACAAGAGCAACCTTAACATCGTGAGATGCTCGCTCACATACATGATACATTGGAACAATGGAAGAAGCTGCTATTGGTTCTTCTAAAAATGAAATAACTTTTGGTAAAGTTGACTCAAAAAATTTTCGATCAATTTTAACTGAGATATTCTCCGCTTTTAAAATTTTGGCTGTTTCTGCTGCATCAAGCAATTCGTCATCTTTGAAACTCTTTCCATATCCTACGGTAAATGTTTTCCATGATTCTCCATAGATATTCATTAACGCAAGTAGTAGACCTGAATCTATTCCACCACTCAATAAAAGCCCGAGAGGAACATCACTAATTAAATGTCTCTTTATGGATCTCTTATAAAGTTCTAATAACTCATCTTGCGAATCCTGGACAGTTGGCATTCGTTCAAAGGGAACAGGTTTATAATCCCACCATCGCTCTATGCGTGGTAAACCATTCTCAATAATAAGACGTGTCCCGGCGGCTAGTTTTTTAATCTTTTTAAAGATTGTAAAAGGTGAAGGTGTATAGCGATACCGTAAAAAAAGGTTTAAAGCTGTAGGATTTACCTCAGGTTTTTCATCATCACAGGCAAGTATAGCACGGATTTCCGAACCAAAATATAAACAGCCGGATTCAATTTTATAATAAACATTTTTGATACCCATACGATCCCGCGCTAACATAAGCTGCCTTTTTCTTTCATCCCATATTGCAAGACCAAACATACCATTCAGATGATTTAGAATATTATTCCCCCATTGTATGTACCCATATATTATGACTTCTGTATCAGATTTTGTACGAAAAGTATGCCCATAGCTTTCAAGTTCTTTCCTGAGTTCAATAAAGTTATAGATTTCACCATTAAAAACCACCCAGATCGATCCATTATTATCCGCCATTGGTTGATGGCCACCTTTAAGGTCTATAATCGAAAGGCGCCTAAAACCAAGTCCAAGCGACCCGGAAATATAATACCCTTCATCATCGGGTCCGCGATGTATCATTGTATTTGTCATTTTTTTGATTTCTTTTTGATTCACAGGTTTATTATTTTTAAAATGAAATTGACCGCAAATTCCACACATATCTTCTTCCCATAAAAAAATATATTTCTATAATATTCTGATTAATTCTAAGTATTAAACAATATTTAACCTATGAATTAAGTATTAATCTTAATTCCAGATTTATTTTGCTTACCGATTCTTAAAATATTCCATATTCTTTTTAATTGTTCTTTTCTTAAAAAACTTATTACATCATCAGGAACCTCTCTTTTATATTTACTTATAAATGCATAAAAATATCCACAAAGAATAAGCATACTACCAACTATAATTGGTTTATCTTTAATCCTATAAATACACCGCACCAATTGAAATAGTGGATGATAACCAAGTGCATAAAACTCTATACCCTGATGAAATATAGCTTTCAGGATATTTTCTTTTCCTTTTCCAACGCGTCTAGAGTGAAAAACTTTAATTTCTGGAAAAGTTTGTACTTCCCACCCCATTTTTCTTGCCATAATTTCTGCAAATGCGTCTATGCCTCCGATTGTAATTGGCAAATAGCCACCAATTTCCTCATAGCATTTACGTCGAAACAATTGTACTGCCCCCGCAACACTATTTAAACTAATTTTTTGTGGGAAATATTTCCCCTTTATTTTTTCTAAAATTATTCCCCCAGCAATTCCTAACTTCTGATTTTGTTCAAGTTTTTGAAGTATATTTTCATAATAATTTTTATCGAAAAAGACATCTGCATCTAAATTTCCTATAGAATCATATTCGATGTTTTTCAATTGTTTATAACCCATATTAATCGCATTTACCTTTGAACTAAAATTGCGGTTATTTTTCCTTTCTAATCGTATTAGTTGTAAAAACTTATATTTATCAGCATATTTACACACAATTTCATCAGTATGATCATTCGATCCATCACTCACTATTACCCATTTTTTTGGTAAAATAGTCTGTGAAACAACCGACAGAATTGTACTCTCAATATATGCTTCTTCGTTCCGAGCTGGAGTAATAAGAACATATCTTTTTATAATCATATGAAATAGTTACTTTGAAAAAGGGTTTTCTTTTATGCTATTTGTTACTAATCTGATATATTTAGTAAAAATTTTATTGAAGCAGCGCTTCTCTTCAGCTTATATATAGTTTCATCTTTCTTAAACGGCTTAATAATATATACACATATATTGGCCATTATTCTGTTTATATGGAAAAGTAAAGTAATTAACCAATAAATTGTTTGAGGAAATCGTTTATAGTATTTTTTCCAGTATTGTAATTTTGCACGCTGCATTTCTATATAGAATTTAACTGGTGCATTAGCAGAACTTGCACCTTCATAATGAATTGCCTTTGCAAAAGGATAATAGATAATTTTCCAACCAGCTTCACCAAATCTTTTGCACCAATCTACATCTTCCCCATAGATATAATAGTTTTCATCCAGTAATCCTACCTGATTAATTGCTTCTCTTCGCACTATCCAAAAACATCCGGAAATTACTTCAACCCTTGATACCTTGTTTTGAGGTAATTCCGATATAAATTGTCCACTAAATATCTTTGATTTATTAAATATTTTATGCAAAAATAATGCTTCAACAAGAGTATTCCAGATGTTGGGAAGTCTTCTGCAAGATGATTGTAATTTTAAGTCCGAATTCAAGATACATGGTCCAAGAATACCTATTGAAGGATTTTTTTCAATATATGCAAACAGCCGTTTTATGCAGCCTGATAGGAGCTCAATATCAGAATTAATTAAGCAAACATAACGTCCTATACTATTCCTTATTCCTATATTATTGGCTTTTGAAAACCCAAGGTTTTTTTTATTTATGATGAGATTTACGTGAGGAAATTGCTCTTTTACTGTTTCCGGAGAACCATCTGTAGATGCATTATCAACAACAATTATTTCCATGTATATACTATTTTCTTCTAATAGTAACGAATTTAAACATCTCAACAAAAACTTTTTTGCATTCCAACTAACAATAATTACAGATATATCAATCATATTAAAAGATTTTTATATAAAGATACAAAAAAAGAATTAACAAAATTATTTTTTTACATTTGTAAAGGTTTAAATCATTGCTAAAAAGCAGTTACAGGCTGGTTTGTTGTATTACTTTTAATATTAGCTACTTCATTCGATTCTTTTAAGCTGCTTGCTGTTGAAATAAAACTTAGCAACAAGTACCAGCTTACAATAATTTGGTCGAAGTAAGATACTCCGAAAAAAGTTATTACATGAGCAAAAAGGGCTGACCCTAATGACCATAGAAAAAACTGAATAGATTTATCATTAAATTTTAATCTACTCTTCCCTATCCCGCGAAAGCACAAAACAAGAACCACAATGAAAAGGATCAACGTAAGAAGACCACCGTCTACAGCAGTACGTACATAATAATTAGTTAAATCAAGAAGCTCACGTCCCCAATGAGCAGTTGACTTTGTTCCAAGGAGCCACCATTCTTTGAATCGTCTAACGAACTGGTCTATAAGAAAGGCCCTGTGGTAAGCTGTCGAACCACCAACGACACCAATTCGCATAATTAAAGCCCAAACAGGTGCCTTCATATAAATTTGAAGGCCAATAAGCATAAAAAGTAGTCCTATTTTTATTGAACGCATATTATTTCGTAAAGGCCATAAACTTAATCCCATTATACCGGCGAGCAAAGAAAGTACAGGCCCACTTGATGCAGACATATACGTGATAAGGATTGCAGCTATAATACCTATTATTGCTACCGGCCGTGATTTCTCACTTTTAAACAAAAGCCCAACAAACAAAGGTAACAATGTGGCACCGAAGGTTCCAGCAAGTATCGGATGAGTAAACGAACCCTGGCAACGGAGGCGTCCTGCTCGAATAAATGTAAATTCAGGCACACCCCCAAAGATTGCAAATGCATTTCTCCCTGTGCTACGCTCTATTAACATCGAAACAGCAAGAGGTATAGTAATTATCGAGAGTGAAATAATTATTTTAGAAATATCATCAAAATCTCTGATAAGAATTCTAAAAAGAAAATACATACCAATTACATTAAAAGCCCCTCCGAGTCGATTAATAAAAGCCCCAGAGGTCCTCCACTGGAGAGTATAGATTGCAATGCGAGAAATGGTTAACCATATTATTGTTTTGTCAATTTGGTTTAGACTCAAATATCTAATTTCCCGTCGCAGTATTATACGAGCCCAACCAAACAGCACAAGGATTTTCATCATGTTAAAATCAAGGGATAATATGACAATCCGCTGCATTTCTGTAATAAATATCGCAGCAAAGAGCATTGGTATAATAGCATACCGTCTCGGTAGAAAAAGCATTAAAATTCCCATACATAATGTAAAACCTAATGCTACAGGGTGGATTACCGTATAACCATACATTTTTTTTTGCGAGAGAAGCGTAATATCTTGTAGCTGCATCCAGCTAAATATCTTTTGCAACTATTTATTAACAAAGTTTTTAACTTTGCTTACCACCAATTCAATCTGCTTTTGAGTAAGTTCTGCAAACATGGGAATAGAAATAAACTCTTTAGAGCATTTTTCGACTACAGGAAAGATCCCTTCTTTAAGTTTGAAAAAATCATATGCTCCCTGGAGATGTACAGGAACAGGATAATGAATACCACAATATATTTCCCTCTTTTTCAATGTATTTATTAATTCATTGCGGTTTTTAACTCGAATTGCATATATGTGATATATATGTTTTCCATAATTAGCCTCTTTTGGAACAATTGCAACATATATATCAGAAAGTGTTCATTATACAATTTCGCATTTGTCCTTCGAGCTTCATTCCATTTAGAAAGGTGCTTTAATTTCACACTCAGAATAGCTCCCTGTATTCCATCCATCCTGGCATTCCAGCCAACAATATCGTGATAGTACTTTTTAGACTGTCCATGATCTCTAAGCATTCTAATTTTTTCATTCAATTCCATATTGTTCGTTACAACAGCACCCGCCTCACCATACGCCCCTAAGTTTTTCCCAGGATAAAAACTGAAACATCCTGTATCGCCGATTGACCCTGTCTTCTTCCCCATATATTCAGCACCATGGGCCTGGCAGGTATCCTCAATAACAAAAAGCCCATGTTTTTTTGCAACATCCATAATTGGGTCCATATCAGCCACCTGACCGAACAGGTGAACTGGGATTATTGCTTTTGTTTTTGGGGTAATTGCTTGTTCGAGTAAAGCAGGATTCATGGTATAGTAGTTTTTATTTATATCTACAAAAATCGGTTTCGCACCGCAGAAGCTTATCGCCTCTACGGTAGCTATGAAAGTATTTGGAACAGTTATAACCTCATCACCTTCGCCGATTCCAAGTGCTATCATGGTTAACCATAAAGCTTCGGTGCCGCTTCCTACTCCAATTGCGTATTTACATCCGCAGAATTTTGCAAACTCATTTTCAAACTCTTCAACAAAAGGACCACCTGCAAAAGCACAGGAATCGAGAACCTTCTGTATTGCTATTGAGATTTCTTCACGTATTGTTTTATACTGTGCTTTTAAATCTAAAAACGGAACTTTCATTTGTTTATTCCTGTGTTTTGGGGTTATTATTTAATTCTTCTTAACTTTCTGGCCGGATTACCGGCGGCTATTATTTGGGGTGGGACATCTTTATTTACAACGCTTCCTGCGCCTATTATTGCGCCCTCACCTATTGTTATTCCGCCGAGAATTGTCGCGCTCGAGCCTATAGAAGCGCCTTTTTTAACAAATGTTGGTAAACATTCCCAATCATCCTCCGTCTGTAGTGTACCATTCTCAATAGCTGCCCGTGGATAGTTGTCATTAATAAAGGTTACATTGTGACCAACAAAAACATTGTCCTCGATTGTTACACCTTCGCATATAAAGGTGTGGCTTGAGATTTTGCAGTTTCTGCCTATTTTAGCTCCCTTTTGTATTTCAACAAAGGTACCTATTTTCGTTCCCTCTCCTATTTCGCATCCATAGAGATTTACGAAATCGTATATTTTTACATCTTTTCCAAGTTTTACATCTGGCGCGATTTTTTTCATATCTCGATTCTTGTACCTCCTCTTTTTAAGGATTCAGAAGAAGCTTCAAGAATCTGTACTACTTTTAAACCATCCAGACCGGATGAATCCGGTTTTGATCCTGTTTTTATGCAGTCCAGAAAGTGCTGGCATTCAACTTTCAGGGGTTCATCCTGTTTAAGGTAGGGTGAATACATGTCGCCATAATGGTAAGAGTAATGAAATTCCGCGTAAGTATCATAATGAGGAGGGACCTCCACTCTTTTATCGTATACTTTAATCTTTTCCAGAGGCTGGTTATCATCGTACACGATCATTTTTTTACTACCTACTATAATCATCTCTCTTATTTTATTTGGGTCAAGCCAGCTGCTGTGAATTGTCGCAAATCCTCCATTTGAAAAATCAAGGGATATATTAGTTACATCTTCAATCCCCGTGTTTACATGGCTCTTACCCTGGCAGTTCACCGCCACCGGGGATTCATCCATCATAAAAAGTATTATAGATATATCATGCGGTGCAAGGTCCCATGCTACGTTAATATCCTTCTGGAATAAACCGAGGTTTAAACGTCTTGAACTTATATAAAATATTTCACCAATTTTTCCATTATGTACAATTTCTTTGATTTTCCGTACTGCAGAAGTATAAACAAAAGTATGACCAATCATTAGTGTCGTCTTGTTTTTATCTGCAATTTGTATTAATTCTTCACATTCTTTTACAGATGAAGCCATAGGTTTTTCTATAAAAGTATGTTTTTTCGCTGAAAGGCTTTTTTTTGCAAGTTCAAAATGAAGGAAGACAGGAGTTGCTATGGCAATAGCATCTATTTCATCATCACCGATCAAATCATTAAAATTTGTTGTTGTTTTGATTTCCGGATAAAGATTCGCAAGGTAAGACAGCCTCTTCTTATCAGTATCACATATACTTTTTACTTTACATCCAGGCAAAGTATTAAAATTACGAATTAAATTAGGACCCCAGTAGCCACAGCCAACAACTGCTACATAAAGCATTTTTACTTTCCTCCTGGTTTTATTATTGAAAAAAAAGTGGGGAACTATCATGAATCATGAATGGACAGAGTGAGTACCATTCCGCGATTGGGATTTTTTTTCAAAATCTATTAATTTGAGGATCCCAAAATAACGTTTGGCAACATTGTAGGAAGGTGTAAGTCTGTGCATTTTTGCGAGCAGAAGTGCCACTTCCATTAAATCAACATTA
>SDBT01011055.1_pt1 | contig 14550 bp, 7 predicted proteins | sample 2277101 | NCBI WGS metagenome assembly SDBT01 (sample SAMN10404973, study PRJNA504765) | marine sediment metagenome | isolation source: marine sediment core GS10_PC15, 103 cmbsf | place: Arctic Ocean: Southern Knipovich Ridge | collected 2010
TCTTTGTTTTTGCCTTCTTCGGAATCTACATCGCCGCTTTGGCCAACTACCTGATGATTTTCAGCATCATCGACGAACCTTTAAAGGACATCATCCGCGAGGGCTATGTCGATCTCGAGAGCCTGGAGGGAAGCGGGGGAGCAAGGCGCACAAGGCGACGGTTCTTCGGGCTGAGCTATCACACCCGTTCGATTCTGTTCCTGCTCGTTCCGGTTTTGATCGGGTATGTCAACATTGCCCTGCTGAGCTCTCTCCATCTATCGGAAGACTCTTTACAGGTGTTCGGGTCCCGGCTCTTCCAGATGTCGCTAGTCAACGTGGTCTCGTTTCTGCTGGGGTTCATGGCGATCTACGTTTCGCAAAAGCGACTCATAAGCAGCCTGAGCCGGTCCGTGGATGTTCTGGCCCGATCCGAGGGCGAGCTCTCGCCACTCATCCCCACCAATCTGGAAGACGAGCTGGGCTACATTTCCCATCAACTCAACACGGTCTTCGGCAGGCTCAACCGCCTGATTCTCGAGCTGCAGAGCACGGCGGGTCAGGGCAGATCTCTGGCGGACAGCCTGGAACGTGACGCCGGGGTCGTGTCGACCACGATCCAGGAGATCGGGCATACCGTACGCTCGTTCCGGAAGCAAATCGACGCTCTCGAAGACGAGATGAAACAGACCGACGCCAACGTGGGGCAGATAAAGGGCGTAATCGCGCGGGTGGCAGGCAAGATCGAAGACCAGTCCGCTTCCGTCGCCGAATCGTCCGCGTCCGTGGAGCAGACTATGGCGTCTCTGCGCAACCTGACCCAGATCGCCGAGGACAGGCTGGGTCTGATGGGCAAGCTCACTCGATTGGCCCGCATGGGCGAATCGAACATGGACGAGATGATCGAGGGCATAGAGCAGATCGCGGAGTCCGCCGGCTCGATCAGAGACCTGTTGAAGGTGATCAATGATGTTGCGGGTCAGACCAATTTTCTCGCACTGAACGCGGCTATCGAAGCGGCTCATGCGGGAGAACACGGCAAAGGATTCGCCGTGGTGGCCGACGAGATTCAAAAGCTCTCGGAGGCTACGAGCGAGAATGCCGACACCATCGCCTCCTCCATAACCGAAATCATGGAGAACATAGAGGACTCGGCGCGCATGTCGAAGGAGACGGGCAGCTCCATCAACCAGATCATAGGCGGAATAGCCACGATGGCATCCAGTATCGAGGAGATTGCCGCGGGCATGCAGGAAATATCCCAGGGCAGCGGCGAAGTTAGCGCTGTTCTGGGCCATTTGGTGACCATTACTGAGGAGATCAAGGGGTCGACCGCGGATATGGAAGGCAGGCTGGGCGACATCGAGGGGTCGATGAAGAAGATCGAGGGGTTGTTCGGACGGACCCTGGGGGATGTCGACGGCGTCGCTTCGGGTCTGGCCCAAATCGAGCAGCGGGTGACCCAGCTCGCGGAATCCGGAGAGCGCAATTCGCAGAATCTGATTTCCCTGGAACAGGCGCTGGGCAAGCTGCCGGCCGGCCAGGGCCAAGACGCCAAGCTGTTGACGGATAAGAAGCGGGATAAGAACTAATAGCATCGCAAGGAGCACGTACAGATGATCAGGGCAGGAATTATCGGGTGTGGAAACATAGCCAAGGCCCATGCCGACGCTTATCGAAAGAACAACATCGAGATCAAGGGGTTCGCCGATGTGGAGAGGGACGCCGCGGAGTCCATCGCCCGGGAGTTCGAGGGGGCCCGTTGCTACGAAGACTTCGAGGCCATGATCGGCGGGGGAGAGGTCGATGTCGTTAGCGTGTGTACGCCGCCGGCCGCCCACGAGAAGGCCGCCGTTTATGCGCTGGCAAACGGAATTTCGGTGCTGTGTGAGAAGCCGCTTTCCCATTCCGTGGAATCGGCGCGACGCATGGTCACCGCCTCTGAAGGGTCCGAGGTTTTGTTGATGACCGCCTTCAGACACCGATTTCTGCCGGCCATCCGCAGGATCAGGAAGCTGGTCTGGACCTTGACCATCGGGCCGGTCGTCTTCTTTCACAACACTTTCATAGGGTCGGCTTTCGGCATGAAGGAGAAGTGGTTCAGTCAGAAAGCCATCTCCGGCGGCGGCACGCTCATGGACACCAGCAGCCACTCGGTCGACCTGTTCCGCTACCTGTTCGGAGAGGTAGTGGAGAGCAAGGCCGTTATGCACAGGCATCTGGAAGAGACCGATGTCGAAGATGCGAGCATTCTGATCCTCAAAGCGGAGACGGGAACTCTGGGCGGGCTGTGTGCCTCGTGGGTATCCGGCGAGGATCAGGCAACTCTGGAAGTTATCGGCCAGAACGGCAGAATTTCCTACGACTACTTCAAACCCGAAGAGCTGCGCTTGCGGTTGAAGGATGACAAGGAGGACCGGCAAATCACCGTAGAGCCCAGCGATGGTTTCGCTGAGGAGGTGGCCCACTTCGCCCGCGCCGTTTCCGGTGAAGGCGTCCTGTCGTGCACCGGAGAGGACGGGTTGCGGGCTCTCGAGATCATTCAGCAGGAGTACTGAGTTCAACAGGATGGAAGAGCTCTATTTCCGCGACTATCTCAGCCGGTTCGACGAGGGCGGTTCGTATCGGTGCTCCTGCGGCCAAACCCACGGTATCGGTACCCGCAAGATTCTCTTTGGCAGAGGAATCCTCTCGGAGCTGGCCGATCTTGCGGCCCGAAGTTTGGGGTCCGGCGGCCGAATCTGGATTCTGAGCGATGAGAACACCGAGATTGCGGCAGGCGCCGAGCTCAAGCGCGCGCTGAGAGCTGTTTGGGGCGGACCAGGGGCGCGTGCCAGGGTGATCGAACGCATACTCCCGGGAACGCCGAAGCCGGAGCCGACTCGAGAAACGGTGGCAGCCCTGGAGAGGGAAGCCCAACGAGGCGCGCCCGCGCTGCTCGTTTCCGTGGGCGGCGGCACCATCAGCGACATAGTCAAAAAGATATCCTACGACCTGGACCTCGAGAACTGGTGCGTGGTCACATCGCCCTCCGTAGATGCCTACACATCCGGAAAAGCCGCCATATGGATACAGGGTTACCACAGCGGCATACCGGCGCGGGCTTCCGAGGTCGTGGCCTGCGATCTGGGGATATTGGAGGGGGCGCCGGAGCCGCTCTTCTTCTCGGGACTGGGCGATCTTCTCGGCAAGTATCTGGCGTTTCTGGACTGGCATATATCTCACCTCGTTACCGGCGAGCACTTGTGCAGGGAAGCCGCCGAGCTGTCATTGGCTTCCGCGCGCAGGGCACTGAGCGCGGCGGAAAGCCTCTCCGGGGATAGGCCCGGCGCCACGCGCTCCCTGGCGGATGCCATCCTGACATCGGGATTGCTCATGCAGAGCATGGGCTATTCGCGGCCCGCCGCGTCGGCGGAGCACACCATCGCGCACTTTTGGGAGATGTCGCGGGCAGTACGGGCCGAACAATACGACCTGCACGGTATTCTCGTGGCCGCGGCCGGCCGCCTGGTGCTGCACGCCTACGGGCTGTTTTTCGGTAAATACGCGGGCTTGCCCGTGCACGTCGAATCCCGCCTGGAAGCTTTTCGCGCGGAGCCGGAGTGGACCGAGACAGTCGGCGCTGAGATGCGAGCCTACCGTAACAAGATGGTCGAGGAGATGGCGGACAGAGCCCTGGATGAAGAACAGTTGAAGAAGCGGTTGCGGCGATTCGAGCGGCACAGGACGCGTATATTGGATATGGCCGGACAGAGACTGGCCGAGATGCGGAAGGCCATGTCCGTGCTCGATTCTCTTGGGTTCCCGCTTACGCCGGCGAGCCTGGGTCTCACGCCGGAGCGCGCCTGGCTGCCTTTTCCATACGAGAGGTACCTCAGAAATCGCTATACCGCCTTCGATCTCATGTATGAGCTGGGCTGTGAAGAGCGAGTTCTACGGCAGCTGCACGAATTCGTGGCCGGTGGGGGCTGATCGGGCCCACATGTCTGCGATGCAGCGGTTCTTTTTTTTTGCAGGCCACTTCGACCCCTCGGAGAATGCGGTGGTGTTGTGCGTGGAAAGACCAAACACGTTCGAGGCCTTATTGCAATAGCCTCGACTTCTTTGTTGTCTGGATTCTGCGGGGTTCGAGGGTCACTACTCGATCGCCGAGAGAGGCTTCGAATCGCCTCAAGTCCTCACAGATCAGGTGCAGGTCTGAATTGAACTGCTTCGTGTGCTCCATGCGGAATCGCCGCACTTCGTCTACGAATGGGTCTTTCATGTCTCGTCTCCCAAGAAGGCATCGGGCGATACGATTACGGGGCATTCGTATCCCGCAGTCTCGATTGCTTGCCTTATCAATATCTTGGTGAATGGATCGCGCCCATTCGCCTCTGGGCTTGGTCGGCATCTCCTTTACCTGCTTCCTTGACGACAAGCGCAGAGACATGCGGGAGGAGATCTCCGGAGAGCCGAGGCCAGAACTCCTGAGTGGATTGCTGGCGGCCGGCTATGACGACGTCACTGCCGGCTCGCCCAGCAGTTCTCATTTTGACGAAGGAAAAATGAGAACTGCCTTGAACTTTGATATATGCCTGCATTTTCAAGGCGATCCGCCCTATAATAGCATGCGGATCGCAGGAAAATGAGGAACCTATCCCACCTCCAAGGGCATATTTAGAACTGCCATGGCTCGCCCAGCGTAGTAGCTGATAACGCTTGTCTCAATGTTTACTTTGCGCTCAATACTCATAGACTACGATTTATCCACTGGTTCATCAAGCAGCCAACGTTGATTTCAGCGGCGCGGCTTGTCCGCGTCCGCCGGAGCCTCGTTTTTCTTCGGGTGGTTTTGCGGCACAGGTCCCCGCCCGGCATCCTGCCCGTACTAGGCGTCTTTGCCGTGCTTGCGCTGAAAATGGGGCGCCACCAGGACTCCGGGAATCGTAGCATAGTCGCAGCTGCGGAAGGCCATGTCCGTGCTCGATTCTCTGGGGTTCCCGTTTTCGCCGGCAAGTATGGGTCTCACGCCGGAGCGCGTCTGGTTGCCCTTTCCCTACGAGAGGCACCTCAGAAATCGCTGAATATCGCGGGAGAGCTGGTGTGGCGGGTACCTTCCCTCTCGTGCCCGAATTATCATGCCATTTCTACAGCCGATACCTCGGAGCTAGTACGGCACGACGCGGTGGGACTCTTCCTGGACCGCACGCAATCGGTCCTGGCCGAATTCCGGGTGACAGGCCAAGACGTCTGTCTAGCCGCGAAAATCTGCAGCCGCCTGGACGGAATCCCCCTGGCCATCGAGTTGGCGGCCAAACGGCTTTGCCGCGCCATAGAACGGTCCGCGCAACGAGTTGCTGTCGAGAGCTCTGAGCGCAGACAAGGCGGCCCCGTCGCTGTTTAGGGCTAAGGCGCTTTTCAGCGCAGCCTGGGTGACGCCTGGAGAATTACCAATGCAACCCGCTATCTTGGTATCGTGGTGCACCGCCAGAAACGGTATCGTGAAGCAGGAACTCTGCTCAAACAAGCTCTATCCAAGAGTAATGAAACGGGAGGCAGAGAATTAATTTCGCTGTCTCTTGCTCAAATCGTGTGGCTCAATGCTCGACAAGAATGCCACGCGACCGCCGCGCGCCTTTTTGGTGCATCCCAGTCGCTGCGCGACAAAATGAAAATTCCAGTTGGTGTTTTCATCAAGGCTGAGTACAATCAGATCGTATCGGAGGTGCGCGCTCACCTGGGCGATGAGGCGTTCGCAGCGGAGTGGCAGGCAGGCATGAGCATGGAGACCGAACAGGCCGTCGAGTGCGCTCTGGCTGCAGTGTCGCCGCAGAGTCAGGCGTAGGCCAGAGCGCATGCGGTAGAAGCTGCCGTATTGCATGTATTGAATATCTGATTGTATCCATGTACACTGCGGCAGCAAGTCTATGGTGGACCTATCTGATTTTCTCTCACCTCTAAAAGCCGTTCTTCTCCGGAGCCGGACGAAAGAGCAGGCACTGGAGGAGCTGGCAAACTCGTTGTGCAAAGACGAGCCCTCTCCGCGTCCTCATGAGGTTCTGGAGGCAATCTGGAAGCGAGAGAAGATCATCAGTTCATGGATCGCGTCGGGGGTTGCTATACCTCATGCCCGTTTGCCTGGCCTGGGGCGTTTCATGCTTGCCGTCGGCAGGAGCAGAGAAGGGATTGTGTATGATTCCGGCGATGCGAAACCGGTTCATCTGCTGTTTCTGATCCTGGGGGACGAAGAGCAGCCTGATCAGCACATCCTGCTGTTGGCGGAGATCGCTCGTCTGTTGAAGGATGCGACGTTCCAGAAGCAGTTGCTGGATGCGCGTTCTAAAGACGAGTTCCACCAGGTGCTTCTTGGCATCATCGAAGCTCCGCACAAGCCCCCTGAGATCAACAAGCAGAAACTCACTTTGATGATTGTGAACCACGCTCTCGCAGTGGCACGGGAAGTCCGGGCGAAAGCAGTTCTCGTACACACTGACGCCCTGGGGGCGACAGACTACATCAATGGAATCGGGGAGAGAGAGAAGATCATCCTCGTAATCCCCGGCAAGGCTGGTGAGAGGAAGCACGCTGAGGGATTCGCTCGGGTGCTTGTGGCGCCGTTTCCCGGTCTGAATCGGACCAACCAGGTAGAGATGTCGCTGCTTTTTGGGGTCTCAGAAGGCCTGTTCCGCAGCGGCGACCGAGTCGTCAGTGTTTCTGGAGCCCCGGACTCCGGGTTTCTCGACACCCTGATGGTGATTGACGTGGGTGCCAAATTCTCACCGTTCCTATCCAGCTCTACCTCCGCTGTTCTTGCCGACCTTAACCCCGGGGTATTGGAGAGAGCGCTGCAGATCGCTATGGATCTGGCTCGGGAGGGTCGGGAAGGCAGGCCGGTTGGTGCAATTTTTGTAATTGGAGACTACGAGCAGGTTGTGAAGTCCTGCCGGCAAATGGTCATCAATCCTTTCCGCGGATATCGGGATGACGAGAAGTCAATCATGGATCCATTCCTGGAGGAGACGATCAAGGAGTTCGCCACTATCGATGGGGCGTTCGTGATCCGGGGAGATGGAGTGCTCATGTCTGCAGGGGCTTTCCTGAAGCCTGAGAAGACTGCAGAAGAGTTTCCGGCAGGTCTTGGAGCCCGACATACCGCTGCTGCGGCAATAACGGCAAGCACAGCAGCCTTTTCGGTCGTAATATCGCAATCAACAGGTGTGGTGAGCGTATTCAGAAATGGCAAGCGAATTCTTGCTCTGGAAAAATCAAATTAATGATTGCACAAAGATCGGAAATTCCAGACCCTGAATTGGCCGCCGCCTCTGCAAACTCGTTGCATCAAGCCTCGTTTTTCTTGGGGCGGTTTTTCGACACAGGTCCCCGCCCGGCATCCTGCCCGTAGTAGGCGTCTTTGCCGTGCTTGCGCAGAAAATGCTTGTCCAGCAGAGACTGCTTCATCCCGGCAATCCCGGGGTTGATGGCGACGGAGACGGTGTTCAACTCGGCGATGTACTCCAGCATATAACTGTGATAAACGGCTTCGGCCGGTGTCTTGCCCCAGCTGAACGGGCCGTGGGACGCCACCAGAACGCCGGGAATCGTAGCATAGTCGTAGTTGCGGAAGGCCTCGATTATCTGTACGGCCGTCTCTTCCTCGTAGTCACGTTTGATTTGCTCGTCCCGAATGACGTCGGTCCAGGGCACCTGTCCGTAGAAGTAATCCGCTTGGGTCGTTCCCAAACAGGGTAGAGGCCGCCTGGCCTGGGCCCAGCCGGTCGCACAGCGTGAGTGGGTGTGGACGACGCCGCCGATCCTGTCGAAATGCCGGTAGAGCATGACGTGGGTTTTGGTGTCCGACGAGGGATTCAGCTCTCCCTCCACGACGCGGTAACTCAGATCGACCAGCACCATGTTATCCGGGGAGAGCTCGTCGTAGGCTACACCGCTGGGCTTTATGGCTATGAGGCCGCTTGCGCGGTCGATGCCCGAGACGTTTCCGAACGTGGCGACAACGAGACCCTTGTCATAGAGTTCCCGGTTTGCCTCGTAGACGGCTCTTCGCAGTGCTTGCAGTTTCATGGCGATTCGACGATCCGGCGGCTGGCGATCCAGTGCCTCGCCTACAACTCCCTCAGCATGGGCTCGAGCTTGCCGCCGAGCTGAACGTACTTTTCGTAAAGAGCATCGTATTTTGCCGCGTTCTTCGGAATAGGCGTATAGGTTTCGGCGTACCCGCTGCCCATACTCTCTTGAGCAGCCGCGATGTCAGAATAGATACCCGCCGCCACGGCGCCGAACATGGCCGCTCCCAGCGCGGTGGCCTGTCCGGCCGAGGCCACCTTGATTGGCATTCCCATTACGTCGGCGGTCACCTGCATGACGAAGGGCGACTGCTGGGAAATGCCCCCGATCGCGCTGATCTCGTCGATCTCGACTCCTTCGCTGATAAAACGGTCCATGGTGGCCCTGGATCCGCAGGCTATGCTCTCCACGAAGGCGCGGTGCAGCTTGGGCGCCGTGCTTCCAAGCTTCAGGCCGATTATGGCTCCCTTGAGGCTCTGATCGGCATCCGGCGTGCGCCTGCCGTTGAGCCAGTCCAGAGCCAGCAAACCGGTGTCTTCTATGGGCACCTCGGCCGCGGCTTCGTCCAGCTCGATCAGGATTCGCTTCCTGATCTCGTCGCGCACCTGGCCCGTACCCTCACGGGAACCGACCGCGTCCAGCGGCCAGGCCAGGAGGTCGACGAACCAGGCAAACACGTCGCCGAAGGCTGACTGCCCTGCCTCGAGCCCGATTACGCCGGGAATTATCGATCCATCTACCTGGCCGCATATGCCGGCCACCTGCCTGTCGCCGATAACGTCGTAGGGTGCGACGATCATGTCGCAGGTAGAGGTGCCCATAATCTTGGTCAGGGCCCCCGGCTTGATCCCGCCTCCGACGGCCCCCATGTGGGCATCAAACGCGCCCACCGCAACGGCGATTCCAGGTGACAGGCCCAGGCGTTCGGCCCACTCAGGAGTCAGGTCTCCCGCCTTGACGTCCGAAGTGTGTGTGTCTGTGAAGAGTCGTTCACGCCACCCTGCGAGCAGGGAATCCACCTTGGTCAGGAAAGCCTCCGCCGGCAGTCCTCCCCAGGAGGCGTGCCACATGGCCTTGTGGCCGGCGGCGCAGCGGCTGCGTTTCACCGCCAGTGGGTCGGTGTTGCCTGTGAGCAGGGCGGGCATCCAGTCGCAGTGCTCGACTATGGAGTAGGCGCCGTCCCGGACGGCCCGGTCTTCCCGCAGAAGATGCAGGAATTTGGCCCAAAACCACTCGGAAGAATACACACCGCCTTCGAAACGCGTGAAATCAATTCCTCCCCAACTACGCGCAACACGGTTGATTTCCTGCGCTTCGCCTACAGCGGTGTGGTCCTTCCAGAGAACGAACATGGCGTTGGGGTTGTCTTTGTACTCCTCTTTGAGGGAGAGTGGGGCGCCTTCCCGATCGACAGCGCAGGGGGTGGAACCGGTGGTGTCGATGCCGATGGCGGCGACCTGCTTGCCCGCGTTACCCCCGAGCCTGGCCAGCGCGCCTTTGACGGATTGCTCCAAACCTTCCGTGTAGTCCAGCGGGTGCTGCCGGAATTGGTTCTTGCCCGGGTCGCAGAAGTGACCCTTGGACCATCTGCTGTAGTGAGCTACCTCGCTTGCCAGTTCGTTGCCCGTTTCGGCGTTGATGACGACCGTGCGGACGGAGTCCGTGCCGAAATCGATGCCTAAAATGGTCTTTTCCATGGTTTCCTCCGTTACCAGATACACGTGCTGTCAACAGGGACAAAGATCATGCATTGTATACGGGAAAAACGCCATTTGTCTACGAGGGCTGTGGGTTGTGATATATCTACTTTCGAAACCGGGCCAAAAAACAAGCCGCATCTAGTACGAATTGTACAAATCAGCATAGTTGTGCGTGTTTTTTTTAGCCACGGGTGGGCAGCCCGGCCCAGCGTCTGTGCGATTCAGTTCGGCTCGTGCACGCGGCTCAGCGCATGTCGGCTCAGACGATGACCCCTGCCGGTTTCTTGGACTGCTTGGCCGCGATACGCGCGGCCTGCAGGCAGAAGCTCTCGAACCGGTCCTCGAGGAGCTGAGGGTAGGGGTTGCCGTCGGCTTCCACCGTCAGGAACGGGATTCGTTCCCGCTCGGAAAACGCGGGAAAGTCCGGCTTCTGCCCCGCCTGCCGGTAGGCCTCGGCCTTGGCGGCGGCATCGGTCAAAGGCGCCAACACCGATTCGGTGAACCGGACCGGCATGCAGCCGAACGGCCCTATGTTGATGATCCCGGCGTATTTCGTCAGGCCGTCGCGCATGGTGATGCCCGATATCAGGCCGGGTTCGCGCTGCAGGGTCTCGGGCAGGGTGTGCCGCGAGTAGCGCACGATGTCGTCTATGTCTATGATTTCCGGCTCGAAGATCCCGCTCTTGGCGAGGATCCGCTTGATTTTTTTCTCGACCCGCTGTTGCGTGAGATCTGAGATAAAAAACTCGAGCCACCCCAGTATGCTCTCGTGGTCCGCCTTCTGCAGCCCCTTCTTGGTCATAAAATTAAGATAGTAGATCCACTCCGATATGGGCGAGATCTTGGCCATGAAGCCCTTGTCGGCCAGACGGCGCGCGATTTGCAGGTTTGAGAACGGCTCCTTGCGGACGAATATTTCTCCCAAAACAGCTACCTGCGGCGTCTGCTCGAAGGGCTGTTTCAGGGGTATCGAGGCGAGACGCCGAGCCGTGTGCTCGAGCTGGCGGTACAGGGACAGCCGCGCCTTGCCGCCCAGAACGGCCAGCAGCTTGTCGAACTCTTCGTTTAGCACGGCCAGGGCTGCTTCCCGGTCTGCCGCCAGCGTAAGCAGTGTGCTGTGGATATCGTCCAGGGCGTCGGTCAGCACGACGGCCTTCCATGCCCCCAGCGCGAAGGCCGTGCCCAGGCCCGCGTAGCGTTCTTCATTGGCCAGCGTCATGAGAGCCACGTTTTCCAGTTTGCGCTCGCGAATGAGCAGGTTCATGAAGGTGTGGTACTGACCCAGGCGACAGTAACCCGCGGCTCGCGGCTGAAAAAATACCAGCTTCTCAGACGGGTCGTCGCGATACTTAAGGTACTTGAGCAGGGACCCGACGCAGAGCAGCATGGGCAGGCACTCCTTGCAGGTCGAAACGCCCCGGCCCAGCCTGAGGTCCTCGCTGTCGGGTGTGGGAAGGGCTTCGGTGCGGACACCCAGGCGGTTCAAGACCGCCGCCACAGTGCGGTTGCCGTAGGACTGCATGGCGGTCAGGATCAACTTGACCCGCGGGTCCTTGAGGGATACACGGCGCCCATCGGAATCGATGTAGAAAGCCTTGCCTTTTTCGATTTTGATTTCCGCCGGCGTGAAATCCTGCGCTTGCGTGGCGGTGACGCCTTTCTGCACCTCGCGGTAGTTGCCCACGATATCGTAGAACGCCTCGATGCGAGTGTTGATGCCGGCATCGGCGGTGTGCCCATCGAGCTCCAGCGTCAGCGACGGCTTGGTGCCCATAATCTTTCTGAAGTACGTGATCAGGAACGAATCGAGCGCGCAGAGGAAGTTGGTTATAAAAACGCCGTACAGTTGCCTGTCCCGTTCGACGATTTGAGAGGCGCGCAGGATGCGCTGCCCAATTTCCCAGTGCATGTAGTCGCGGAAGTCCGGCCCCAATAGCTCTTCGTCGTAGGGCAGCATGTCGAAGGGGATGACCATGTGCCCGCGGGAGGTCAGCTTCTTGGGGATGCCCTTGTTCGCTTCGGGAGCGAAGGCGTTGTAGGGTCTTCCGATCAGCACGATGGCGTATTTTTCCGGGTCTGCATGAAGCCGTTCGAGGGCCTTGCGGCCTATCTCCTTGCACTCGCCTTCGAAGGCCTTCTGGATCTCCAGGGCTTTCTCGAACGCCCGATCGGCTTCGGCGCGCTTGAATCCCAGCTTTGCCGCTTCGGCAATGAAAATGGGTCGGCCGCTGTTCCAACCCTCGCTGAAATTGATGGTAGGGGCGATGAATTTGCCGTCCAATTCTTTCTCGTGGAAGGCTTGGCGCAGCCAGAAGGCCTCGCCCTGTATGAAGATGCAGGTGGAGGAGAACTCCTTGCGCCGGTTGCCTTCGGGCACGTGCAGCTCTTCCACGTGGGGCATGAAGTAGTAGTCCGGGTTCTTGCGTGTCAGGCTTTCGAACAGGCCCAGCCCGATCTGGGCTGGAAAGCACAGTGACGATGTCTGCCGGTTGAGGGCCTCTTCCTCGAACTGGTCCGGCATGAGCACCTCGCACCCCAACGCGGTAAAAAAATTGTAGTACAACGGCAGGATCCAGTGGGTGGCGAAGGTCGTGTTGATGCCGATACGGGGTGCTTTCGGATCCGGCCTGGACGGCGGGATATACTTCTCGAAGAGCAGGCGCCGGCGCTCGCGCACCAGGTCCAGCTCGTCTGAGTCGGCGTTCAGGCCGGTACGGATGTTGTAGTAGCGATTGCATGCCCCCCCAAAAGGATACAGCTTACCTTCTATCCGTATTCTGTTGATCGGGCACTTGAGGTCGCACTTCTCCTTGCCGCCGGCGCAGGTGAACGATTCTTCGTATTGCACCTGGCGATTCACTAATGCCCCGAGGTCGAAGCTCTTTTCCTCTATCAGGCCCAGCTCCAGGCGCTTTTTCAGCTCCAGGGCCACGCCGAAGGCGCCCATCAGGCCCGGTTCGGGCGGAACCACGATCGGTTTTCTGAGGATGGCGGCCATGGCCATCGGCACAGCACGGTTGTAGCAAACTCCGCCCTGCATGAAGATCTTGCCTCCCACCGGGCGGTTCCCTTTGACGCGGTTGCTGTAGTTGAAGCAGATAGAGTAGACGAGCCCGGCCAGTATGTTCTCGGTGGAGATGTCTTCGTGGGTCGCGTTTTTGATGTCGGAGGATATAAAGGCCGCGCACTGGTCGTTGAAGTTGGGCGGGCGGTCGCCCTGTACGGCCAACTCGGCGATGTCCTCCATCTTGATGCCCAGTGACTCGTAGGCCGATTCTTCCAGGAAGGAGCCCGTGCCGGCCGAACAGGCCTCGTTCATGGCGTAGTCGGAGGCCACCGAGTTGGTCAGATGGGTGTATTTCGCATCCTGGCCGCCGATCTCGAATATCGTGTCCACTTCGGGATCGAAGTACACGGCCGCGGCCGCGTGGGCGATGATTTCATTGATAATTCCGTCGGTGAGTGAATAGAGCCCGGCGATCTGGCGTCCCGAGCCGGTGACGCCGATGCCGGCGATCTCCACGTTGGTTTCCTGCAGCTGCTCCACGATGCTGCGGTAGCAGTTCCGGGAAGCCTCCACCGGGTCGCCGTTCGTTCTCAGATAGATAGAAGTCAGGATCTTGTCGTCGGTCATTCTCATGAGCACGGCCTTGGTCGTCGTGGACCCCACGTCCAGGCCGACCAGGCAGCGGTCTCCCTGCCGGGCGATGCCGTATTCGGTGCTGTTGAAGGTGACCAGGGACTCGGCCTCTGAAAGGGGCGGCAAAAAACTGAACTGGGAGTGCTCGGTCCGGAACAGCCTCTGTGGTCGGGTCGCACCCTTTTCAAAGGCGGCCATGGCGGCTCCCAATGCCTCGAAGTAGGGCGCCTCCTCAGGGACGTGGACATCGCTCATTTCGCTTTTTAAATGTTTGATGACGGCCCCGTTGCGCGCCGTTCCGCCTACGACCATGATGCGGTCGTTGGGTACCTTGGCCAGCAGCTCGACGATCTTCGATGCTATCATGCGGCAGAGACCGCTGGTGACGTTGGCAATGGGCACGCCCTTGTTCAGCGCGTGGGTGCAGTCGGATTTGCAAAAAACGCTGCAGCGCCCGCTGACGGCGTAAGGCGTGCCGTCCTGGGCCAACTCCACGGCTTTCTCCACGTCCAGGTTCATGCGACGAATTTGTTGGAGGAAGAACTCCCCCGTGCCTGAAGCACACTTGTTGCCCGTGGATACTCCCGACACGCGGTGATTGCGGTCCAGCCTGTACACCATGAAGGTTTCGCCCCCCGCCGAAACCAGGGCGTCGTACTTCTTACCGTTGGCGACGACCTTCTGCAGGGCGTACTCTACGGCCTCGGGCTCCGTGATGCTGGGATAACGAACGTATTGGCGGAACTTGCGCCCCGTTACCAGGGTGGGTACATGATCGCCGTCGAGCTCGTTTACGATAGTCTCGAAGACCGCTCTGGGGTTGCCCTCATGAGCCCTGAGAATTATGCGCTCTACCTGGATTTCGCCGTCTTTCTTTGTCAGTTCTACGGCACTGACCGTGGTGGCCCCCAGGCAGATTCCACGAGCTTTGCTAACATTCGAGGGTTTGTTCGCTGCCATTTTAACCTAAGTCATTCAATAAGGATTAGATCCGGACTTTAGCACGATTCATTAATAACATCTACAAGTATTCTGTATATTCGCCCGATTTTTCCAATTCGCCCAATGCGATTACCTGCTTCGTATATACTAAAAAACGGGAGTTTGTGCAAATAGCATAACACCGCGGTATTGTTGACGTTTCCCTGCTTCCGGCGATACGGCATG
>SDBT01011056.1_pt1 | contig 14550 bp, 15 predicted proteins | sample 2277101 | NCBI WGS metagenome assembly SDBT01 (sample SAMN10404973, study PRJNA504765) | marine sediment metagenome | isolation source: marine sediment core GS10_PC15, 103 cmbsf | place: Arctic Ocean: Southern Knipovich Ridge | collected 2010
TTTTTATACCACCACAAAGTTCGGAAAAGATTATCGGAATGGATTGATCGATTGTTCAAAAACATTGTTAATTATTGATGAGGCTCATAACTTTAGAACAGATTATAGACAAATATTTACCGAAAGATTTATGGGAGAAAAAGTAGGTACATGGGCTGAACAGGCAGTAAAATGTGGTTCAAATGTTTGGAAAGTTCTCCTCCTCACTGCAACCCCCATGTATAATAAATCCCATGATATTGTTAATTTAGTATCCATAGTAAAAGGTATCTATCCTCCAGTAACATTTTCTCCTAAAGAAATCTTAAATACTAACGCATTCGAGGATTTTTTTAAGAACACTATTATGTTTCAGTCTGGAAATGAAGAAGATTATCCTACTCAAATAAACATATTGGTTAAGGTGCATATGACACGAGAATATCTCAAAAAATATGAAAAAGAGGAAGACATTGTTAAAAAAAGAATCAAAACTCCAAACAAAGACGAAAAGGCCAAGAATGCATTTCAGGTTAAAATGAGAACTGCCAGTAATAAAATACAACCATGTCTAAAATGTCACGGTATTATGGGCATTGTCAAATATGCATTTGAGAACAATGAAAAACTCATCTTTTACTCAGAATTTAGAAATTCTGGAGTTAAAATTTTTATTGATTTACTAAATAAGAATAATATTAACTATCTGGAGATAACTGGAAGTACAGATAAGAAAAAGAGACAAAAGATAGTTGACGATTTTAATAACCAAGAAGACGATTACAAGATTCTTGTTATCACAAAGGCAGGCGGAGAAGGTTTGGATCTTAAGGAGGTAAGACATGTTATTCTCTTTGAACCAGGGTGGAATTATTCTAGTGAAGAACAGGTAGTGGGTAGAGCAGTTCGATACAAATCCCACGCTAATCTTCCAAAAACAGAGCGAAATGTAAAGGTATGGAAATTTATTCTTCTCAAACCCGGAGAAAAATTGGATCGTTCTTCAAAAGGACGCCTGTTTGATATCGATTTTTCCAGATATCAGAGCCAGATATCTTATTACGACTCAAATTTAAAACCTTCCCATCCGGAGAATGAGAGTGTTGAAAAATACATGTTCCTAATAGCATATAGCAAGAATAAGGAAATTCAGTGTATAATTGAAGAGTTAAAGAAGGTACAGATTGGACGGGAAAAGTGAGATTTATAAATTCTATAAAAGAAATATACATATATATTTAATGAATAACCCAAAAGTATTCGGAAAGTGTTTTAGTCAATTATCAAAACATGAACTCAAACGATACATTAAAAAACATAAACTTCCCTATCCCAGTAAGGGAAGTGGTAAAAATGAACGAGTATTAAAAAGAGATTTGCAAATTATAGCGTCAAATCATTATACTGGAAAGGGTATTCAATATGTGTCTTTCTCCACATTAGGACAATTCATTATTCGTGTAGGTAGAATATCATCCACTGACATTGAATGGGAAGATACATGGCGAGCATCTACCATTGAGAAACATAGATATTCGAATGGAAAGACAAAACTGGATCCGGGTTTGCCTAATAAAATTCTCTTTGGGGGATACGATAAAGAACGCAAACTACATCTCGAGTTTGATCTACCCTTGGATGGACATTATTGCTTTCTGGTAATAACGAGACCCTTAAAGTAGTGAAAATCATTAGACTAATTCATTATATTCATTAGACTAATTCATTAGACTAATTCATTAGACTAATGAATATAATGAATTTCACAAATCGAATAAAAACGATAAATAAAATTAATCTATTTCAAAGAACAACAAATGGGGAAACCATATTACATAGTCTTGTGCGCAATGTGCCAAGACGGTTATACAGGCGAGACGGCATGTTTAAACGCCCACTTTAAGTTTGAAACACAGGAAGTGTGTTATGATCTAGAAGATATTGGTTTTGGTGTTCTAAGAGGTTCCTTTAACAAATGGCTTCATAGTAATGGTTTTAAAAGATGGTATGTGGATTCCTCTCTAGACATTGAGATAATGGACGACATTTCTCCCAAGAATGCTGTATCTCCCATATATGTAAAGGCATCCGATTTTGTTTAAATATTATAACGGCTATTATAAATGAAGACCGTTATAGTTTAGTTTTCCCTGTCTGCAGTTCCTTTTGCGTGAAAATCTTATTCTCAAAGAGAATAAGATTTTATATTCTCATTGAGAATAAGATTTTATATTCTACAAAGAATAAGATTTTATATTCACAACATCTCCTCCATATTGTGTACCATATGTCCATATTTATTCTTTATTCTATATAGAGCCGTATTAAAACTGTCCGGAGTTGGATAAATGTGAGGATTACTTCTATAGTAATCCTGCCCCCATGTCAATGCCTTATTACCTCTTTTAGAAAAATAGTTTGTTAAACTATAGTCATCCAGATTTCCCATTCCGCTAAGACTTGGACAATTGTCTCTATATGGCATAAATCCTTCCTCCTCGTCACATTGCCAACATTTGTTGGAACAGAAAATACATCTTCTACGTAATGTCCACATTAAAACCATAATTCCTACAATGATAAGAATTCCCCATAGAAAGAATTTTTGAGATTTTGTTTGTTCCATCTCTTTTAAGAAGACTATATAATCCGATGGAAAAAAATTACGAATCGTAGTATAATTTATGTCGTACTTTTGGGGCGATGCCTTTACTGGGTCCATCTGTGGTCGATCTTGAAAACATAACATGAAGGACATATATTGCCACCAGTGTTAGTATTGCAGCTATAATAAAATCCACCATTAACGACCCTGGGAAATAGTAATCTAGAGATTGAGATAGAAATCTTACCCACGCATTAGCGGCTACAAGGGACAATACTGTAACTATTACAATCTCAGAGTAAAACTTTAAGTTTCTTGTATTTTCATTGTTATTCTCCATATTAATCTCTCCATTGAAAATATGGGGAATTTAAAACCACATTTTTCGTTAGTTTAAAACTAACGAAAATAACCACATTTTCAATAAGGTTAGTTAAAAAGTTGGATTGGTAATATAACTTTCAAATCTAAAGATGGCAGATAATAAAAATTTTGAGGATGCGCCAATTTCTATATCGGATGCGGCCTCCATGTTAAGGCGAACTATCAAGAATAATGAACGACCCTATACAAAAATCGTGCTAAAGTTAAATAATAGAATGGTCGATGACTGGAAAAAGACATTATTGGTAAAACTTGCTGATAATAGGGGATTCGTAAGGGCAAGCAAGATATGGCAATCGTGGCTATTATACGAAGAAGGAAAACATATTTCTCAATATGTGGAGTTAAGAGCCAAAGGACTTCTTCCAAGACCCTCCAAAGAGGTTTTGGAGTATTGGAAGGAGTTCTTTAAGGAGTTGAGTGTAGAGGAGATGCATCCTTATGGCCATGCAATGATTTCTCAAGGATGGTATATTATAACGCTGGAGATTAGAAGATGGTGCGCAGATCAAAAATGGGAAAAGATTTTTTCAAAGAGTAAAGACCCATGGGATTGGGAAAAAGAGCAGTACAAACACCAAGACCTTATGCAGGGGAAATTATATCCATTTTGGAATGAAGAAATAATAAAGGATGTTAAGGCAAAGGTTATCACCATTTTACAGATTCAGGTTCAACCACAAACTTGAATTTTTTACGAAAATTCAACACTATTCTTTTGATACAGTTAAAAGAATATCAAGTTAAAATAACAATGATGAAAACGAATAACAGAAACGAGGATCAAAGTATTATTGAACCGGAAGAGTATTCTGGTCTTTGTGAAAGATTCAAAGAGATAATAGATCATGTCTCGGAACTTAATATGCAACTGGAAGAAGAAATGAACCAGAGAAGGGACGTTATTATAGATCAAAGTGCAAAGGATGTCATTAGAGCTTTAATTGCTCCGCATGATATTGATGACACCGATGAAGAACAGCGCCAATTTATTGCCAATAGGCTTTGTCAGATTGACGAACATTTACAGCAGAATCCCACCGCGTTAGGCGAGGGGTTCTTCACAGCATTTGCTTTTAAACCTATAATGATGCTTCTTCGATCAAAATATAAAATTACCGACACAAGAAGTGATAGGACTAACACTTTAAATCTTTTATCGGATTTATGTAACACCTCCATGTCCTTTTTGCCAAATGATATGGGTAATAAAAGTCTTAATGAGATTATGGGAGAATTTTTAGGCGGACTTTCTCAAGTGGTTGAGAAAGTCGAACAATCCGACTCCGATTGTTAATTTTATAATAGAAAAAATGATATTTCTTGATGAAAGTCTGTAATAAAATAGAAATGAATATATTTGATTTTATCCTTGTCGACGAGTTTAAAGATTTTATACTAAATGTCCCCGGAGTTATTGGAGTCGGAGGAGGATTTAAAATAAAAGGTGGGAAAATAGAATATGAAAAGTGCATCTCGATTAATGTTGAGAAAAAGTTATCGATAAAGGAGCTTAAGAAAAGAGGAATATATAAATTTCCTTCGACCGTAGGTGAATTTCCAGAGGAGATTGTTTGCGACATTCCTCCCAAAGTAGGAGGATTTCCTGTGGACGTTGTTGACGTAGGAGAAATAAAAGCAAAGTAAGTCTTTTGAATATTTTATCTGACACTGTCAGATAAAGCAAAGCAAGATTTTATCTGACACTGTCAGATAAAATATTCGCCAAATCAATATTGATTTGTAGCATATCTAAAAAATCAATCCTGAAAGAATATTATATACAATATATATAATATGGAAAAAAGAGATAATTATGCCAAAGGCGTTGGATTGATTATAGGAGCATTCGCCGTGATTGGATTTATTTTCCTAATATACTATATGGGAAAAGAGAGTACAACCTATCGATCAAGTTATTCTGGATATAATGTGGATGATGCTGTTCATTTAAAAGTTCCGCAAACTGGAAGAATAAGATTGGCTACTGCTCATCTCTATGGAGATGAGCCCGTCTCTGAACAACAAACGGGGATTATAGAATCGCATATTCTTAAAAGATTAAGAGGGCGTCTTGCCCCTCATCCAACAATCGAACATCAGAAGAGAGCATCTTCTTTTACACATCCTGCCCATATAGGTGATGCAATAAGGCCAGGAAATCCTATTCGTATTGGACCGATAAATAAGGACTATATTATGCACAAAGTAGGGGGAGATGGAAGATTAAAATTGGCGTATAATACTAGAGAGGGATATGGAGATGGGGAGAAGGATTATCCTTCCCCTCCAATGAGGGGAGGAGGCCCTCCCCTCATTGGTGCCGGCCCTTATCCGGGTAAACCTCTTAATGTTCCCGTTCCAAGAGGATCGTTAAAGATGACAAGTGAAAAGTATAAATTTCCATTCTACTATAATTCTAGGCCTTTACATCCGTACGATTACTTTAGACCTTATGGACCAAACCAGGAAAGTATGCAAAATGAGGTGAATTATGTCGATACACCTTTTTACTCTAGAAGCGGATATTCTCTTATAGATACTGGCTCTACAGACATTCCTTTTATAGGCTCTGTTAGCTCTTATGCTCCATTTCCAGAGGTCTATACTCCTTGGGAAAAGGTCGGTATTGTGACAAGTAAAGAGGATTCACACAGATCAGATGGAGAGAAAACGATTATGCAACTTTATAGAAGAGCAATCGCTCCCTTACAGGACCTTTTCAAATATAGCGTACAGGACAAGAATGGTTTCATCATACCGCTGAACGTTAATTTCATTGAAGACGGGGATTTGATTGATAATATTATTGGAAAAGGTGGACCGTGGAAAGCAAATATTTTTGTTGGAGATAAATACGTGTGGGTTTAAAACCGATATATAATTATTTAGAATATTTCTCACTCAAGAGTGAGAAATATATGGATTTAAACATTACTCCCATGATATAAAATGTCAATCAAATATGGACCTGTTAGAAAAATTCCCTTTGAATTACGAAGTAGATACACATTGGGAATAATACCTGTTTTGGACTGGTATATAGACGACTCTATTCCAAGGGTAACGGAATGGCCCGTCAAACTTGTAAATGAATTTTGCAAGAGATTTACATCGGAAAAGATATATAAACATAAACACGGATATGAACCATATCCGGGGGCGGCAAAATTACACTGCATGGCCTTTGATAAATATCCTATTAGAGGAAAGGATGTAGCTGTTATTGGATCGATTACACCGTGGATAGAATGTTTGGCCTTAAACTATGGATGCAAAAGTGTAACCACAGTAGAGTATAATGTTCCAAACTGCAAAAGCGATAGAATTAAAACAATCTCTTTTAATGAATTTTTAGAAACTTCTAATAAATATGGTGTTGTTATTACTTTTTCCAGTATAGAACATAGCGGCTTGGGAAGATATGGAGATCCGTTGGATCCGGATGGAGATGTTAGGGCAATGTATGCTATACGTCAAAATCTTAAAGATGATGGACTATTGTATTGGGGGGCACCTGTCGGGCGCGACGCATTGGTTTGGAATGCTCATAGAGTATACGGAAATATAAGATTACCTCTAATATTTAAAGGTTTTGAGGAGATGGAATGGTTTGGTTGCGATAAAAAGGGTACTTTAAATAGACCACTTGCAACAAATGGATTCCAACCTGTAATTGTTCTTAAGAAGGCGTAGGTCATTTTCATATTCATTAGAATATGAGAATCAACATTAGTTTGGTGGAGAACCTGAATTAATCGGCTCCATCTCAAAATCCTCCATAGACTTTCTATACTCGAAAAACGATTTTGGAGGAGATTTACCCAAATTCATTGCAAATATATCCATCGACGAAAGCTTCTTGGAGAAACCACCTCTCAGAGAACCATATGAGATATGATTGTCCTTTAGAGGAATTCCAAGAATTTTCATTGCCCTAATAAATCTATCGATTCCTATACCTCCACCGCATCTTTTAAGATTAGATTTAAAAAGAGAGAAATACTCGTTCAACTCATTGTCCACCCTCTCCTTTGAAAACTTAGAGTACAATAATTCTGCATATTCCCCATCGCTTATTGTTTTAAATAAGTGCTCCATCTCCTCTGGATTGCACGATCTTTCCGCCGACCCAAACGTTTCCATTCCGCATAATAGACAATCAACCTTTAACGATACTTTCGGATTTGATGGATCGAGTTTCATATTCCAAAATGGGCTAGATTTCATTGGAAAATGTGTAAGAAAAAATATTGGAGTCTTTTTTCCTAACTTCTCCTCCTCTTCATGACCAATGTCATCCACTCCAAATTTTTTTGCAACACTATTCCAATTTCCCCGCATTGCCGTTTTCACTGGAAATCCCATATATGCTAAAAGTTCCAATTCAAATTTTATCAACTCTTCTATACCTCCATGAATCTCAAACTCAAAAAGGGTGAATATTAGTTTATGCCGTCCAGGTTTTGGATTTGGCTCGTTTCTATAACTTGTCGTAACGGTATAAAATCCCGCACCCTTTGGATTTTTTAACATTTCAACCTCCATTTGCATCTGACCCGTTTGAGGTAAAGGCCATTTTTCACCTCCGTGATTAAAAATAGATATTGTTTTTGGATCTTCACAAGCGGCTAATATTCCCACTTTGCATTGAGAATAAGAGTCTATCAACCCTTTTTCTCTACAGAATGTTCTAATCTTATTAATGACATAGTCCGTCTCCTCTGTAGTATGTTTAAAAATCTCTTCATTATCCATATCTTTTAATCGCAGAACCTTATATATAGTCTTTGAATATTTATACTATTTTTGATTTATTTGAAAATATATCAAAAACGATTTATTTTCAAATCGTTTTTATTCATTTGAGATTTTCAAATGAATAATTTACGCAATTGGAATTCCACCAGCACCCACAACAGAACCTGCGGCATATTGAGCTCCAATCGGAGAACCGTATTGTTGGAGTCGACCTCCATATTGTTGCAACACTCCTCCAGCCTGAACAGAGATATCTTTTCTAAAAATGTAGATTACAAGTCCTATTACGAGAACAGCCACCGCCACTCCCGTAACAATTGCAGATGCCATAGAGTATTTGTGTCCCTTCTCTTTACATGCATCTCCTCCTTTTGCAGCTTCACTTGCACCCATTGCAGACAAAACCATAGAGACAAAGAGGAGAGCTATGGCTATAATCATCATTACTATTAAACCAACATTGTGTTTGGCCATTTCAATTAATTTTAGGCAATACAAAATTTAACCTTTTTTAAAAAGGTTAAATTCACAACCCTTTTTTAAAAAGGTTAAATTCACAACCTTTTTTAAAAGGTTAAATTCACAACCTTTTTAAAAAGGTTAAATTCACAACCTTTTTTAAAAGGTTAAATTCCCAACCTTTTTTAAAAGGTTAAATTCCCATCCTTTTTTAAAAGGTTAAATTCCCATCCTTTTTTAGAATGGAAAGTTTATCTGATAAATTTCTATCCTTTTCTGAAAGTATAAATTATGTCAATGTCAACACAATTATTGTATTATCATTGCCTTTCCTGGGTTCTGGTATAGGATTGAAACCCAAGTCCTTAAAATATTCCTTCAAGTTATTCTCCGTCTTATCAACGTCAAAGTGTTCGGGGACACTAAACTCCACTTCTCGATGACAAGGTCGTCTATTCTCTGCATCATTCTTTAGTTTTTCAAAAAGAGGGGCTAGAGGTTTGCCAAAATGTTTATGGATAAATTCTCTTCGCTTTTCTCTAACTATACGTTTATATTCCTTCTTGTTTAATTCGGTGACAGAATCTGACATTATTTGTTTGTTACTGTTAACAGTATTTATATTCTCTATCTCTTTTTGCTCATTTGGTTGTGGCCATTTAGTCTTTACCGCACCTTTGAGAAGGTCCATTAATGCACTTGATCTTAAGTTTTGATTATCTTCCGACATTGATAAATAAACTCCTTTAGAGATATCCTTAACTTATAAGGATGGATTAAAATCTGGAAATATCGTTACGATTGAAACTATTCCATAAAACATTTACATGTAAACATTTACATGTAAACATTTACATGTAATTTAATCTCTGCTGCCATTTTATTCCATAAAACATTTACATATAAATATTTACATGTAATAAAATGTCCGCAGAGATTAAATTTAAATTTGAAGGTAGAGACGAGGTTTTAAAGATTATAGACTCCGGAGGATCTATTGTCTCTCTTTTGGCAAAAGAGAGTTCGGTGTGTCCTCTTATAGGCACAGAAATAAAACTTGTTAAAGAGTTAGGCAAAGGAGCATATGGAGCCGTATTTCTTATAAAAATTCCAAATATGGGAAGTAAGAAATATGTTGTTAAAAAGATTAAGATGAATGCCAAAAAAGTTGCGTTTAGGACAAACAAGCCCATACCATTAAAAGAAATTGCGGAGGAGCTAAGAGAAAAAAATCTTATATCCAAAGAGGTTTTTATAGAATTGAATGGAGGAGATCCGGATAGAATGATAAAGGATGAAGAAAGGATAATAATACCATGGTACGCAAGGTTATGTAAAAACATTCTTAAACAATTCTTTAAACGATTTGATGAATATTCTATGACTCTGATAAACCCTGTGTCGTATTTGTGTGAAAAAAATACGTATTCGGAATATGTTATTGGTTTGCTTGTGGCAAATCTCTATAGAAAAGGAATATCTATAAATTTTATAGATGTTTTTGGTTTTGCCACTTGTACAAAACGTATAAATCTAAAAACAAGTCAATATATATTTATGGAGAAAATTGACGCCCAACTTTTGAACTTTGTTGGACGCACAGAAAAATTATCGGAATACTCTTCATATATGTCCTCTTTATATATTCAGACCCTTGCAGCTATAGCCACATATCAGCACTACTATCAGATTTCTCATAACGATCTACATCTAGGAAATCTATTTATAGAATATGTGGATAAAGATACAGAATTTAACGGAAAGAAAATAATCGATGCAGACTGGTATCACTATAGCATTGACGGAAACGATCTATATATACCTGCCACCAATGCCATAATAAAAATTGGGGATTTTGGTCTCTCTATTAAATGGAAAGAGCCGGTTGTTGGGGACATGAAAATTCTTATGGGTGAATATGGAGAGGTAGTACCGAATTGGTACACACCCATATACGACGCTGTTCATGTTTCAGGTGAATTTTATTCATTAAATACGGATAATAAGTTTATAAGAGAGATTTATGCAAAGATGTTAAATATGAATGAGAGCGATATTGAGTGGCAGATGAATGCTCTAAATGCGGTATTGGATGAGAAGGAAAAGCCCTCCACAATTCGCGATTTAGAGATATTAAAGTATGTCGAACATAACCTTCGTCCAAAGGTTATCTTGGAAGATGATTTGAAATTTGGATTGACCAGTCCCTATGACATTCTAAAAGATAAGGAATTGATGAAGGACTATATAACCAAACCTAAAGGAAAGATTATAACATTTGGAACATTACCATGAGATTTATCTCTGAAAGATATGAAAGGACAATTAAACCTAAAGGAAAATTAAAACATTTGGAACATTACCATGAGGTCCATAATTTATCTCTGAAAGATATGAAAGGACAATTAAACCTAAAGGAAAAATAAAAACATTTATCTCTTTGAAAGAGATAAATTCTAAAGATAATGTATGTATATAAAGTAATAATGGATAAAGATTTTGCCAATAGCATAGCAAGATTTATTCCTTCATATCCCAGTTTAACAACCATTAAGGATGGGGAAGAGGTATCGAATAAAAAATTTAACTATGAAATCGCAAGTAAAAAGGAGTTTTATGATCTTAAGCTAAAATATACAGAGGAAACCTTTAGAGGCGCAGGTGAACCTTTCCTCCATCAACAATTGGTTCAAAGATTCTTTTCTCCGTATTCGGATTATGATGGTGGGCTTTTATTTCACTCTGTGGGGACTGGAAAAACATGCGCTGCCGCTTTAGTGGTGGAAAACTTTAAAGAAACATTGGTGGGAGGAAAGAAGCGAAAAAGAGCATTGGTGTTGGTCAAAAGTACAGGACTGGCAATGAATTTTAGGGAGGAGGTAGCATATGTGTGTACTAAGGACGTATATTTTCCTAAAATGACCGAGCAAGAGGTGGAAATGGGAAAGAAACTTACGGCTAGAACATTAAGAGGTAGACTAAAAGCTTCCATTGCAGAAAGCTACGAGATTGAAACATTTGAGAAATTTCTTAATTCTTTACCAAATGATGATGTTATTAGAAAAAGATATTCTAATCGAATTATCATTGTAGACGAGGTTCATAAAATACGCTCAAAACCTCCAAAACTTAAGAGCAACAAGAAGGAAAATGAGGGGGAAGAGAAGAAGAAAAGGGAAAGACTCAAACTATATAATAATTTGCATCGTTTCCTTCACGTTGTAGAAAATTGTAGAGTAATATTAATGACGGGTACCCCCATATGGGATAACGTCTATGAGATTGCGGCTTTAATGAATCTTATTCTTCCAATGGATGATCAGTTACCTAAAAAGAGGGGTATATTTCTAAAGAAATTTTTTGATAAGAATAAACTTAAACCTGAAGGTGCAATGGAACTAAAGAATAAGTTTCGAGGAAGAATTTCTTATCTCAGAGGACTTATGACAACGGCAAAAAGAGAGGAGATTGGAGTAACAGAACCATGGACAAAACACATAATAGTATATCCTAGCTATATGAGTTCATTTCAGGCAAAATATGCATTGGAGGCAAGGCAAACAGTAGTGAAACAGGAATATAAGGTAAGAGGAGAAATTAAGATAAGAGAGATTAAAGGAGGAGATGTTTATAGATCGTCTAGAGATGCGGCCACATTAGTATTTCCAGTGTTTGGAAAGTCTAAAAGGACAGGAAAGAAAACTGTTGTGGGAGGAAGTTCTACCAAAATAAAAGAGGGGACAAGAATGCGTAAAATCTTTGATGTCTACGTTGAACTGTCCAAAAGAGGTAGATATATTTTTAGAGAAATGTATAAAAAACAGTTGATCGAGCAGTTAGGGCCTGTAAAAGGAGCAGAAACAATTGATGAAAGTCTTGCAAATCTAAGAAAATACAGTGCAAAAATGGCCTCCGTGATAAAAATAATTAAAGAGAATCCAAAAGAATTGGTATATGTATACAGTCAATTTGTAACTGGTAGTGGAGGTGCCATTATTATGGGATTAATAATACAGTTACATGGTTTTATATGGGCTCATTCTGCGGGTGGTATCAGAACTGTTAGTAATAAAAAGCGATTTGCAATATTATCGTCTCTTAAGGGCACTATTAATGACCCTGTTAAAACTGCAGACTTTAGAAATAGTTTTAATCGTTCCAACAATAAATATGCTGAAAGATGTCAGGTAATTATAGGAACCGCAAAAACGGCGACGGGGTTTACATTAAAAAATGTTAGACAGGTTCATGTGGTCGTTGGGGAATGGAATCTTGCATCTCTGGAGCAGGCAGAAGGTAGAGTTTTTAGAGCAGGATCCCATAATGATCTTCCCAAAGATGAAAGATATATTAATATTTATCGACATATAGCTGTTCAAGACGATATAAAAAATCCCGATGATCTCATTGATGTTCTTGTCTATAGAATTGCAGAGGAAAAGGAGGAGAAAAACACTCCAATATATAGACTCCTAAAGGAAATTGCCTTTGACTGTGCCATAAATTATGAGAGAAATGTTTTAGAATCGGATAATGCCAATACTAGACCGTGCGACTTTCAATACTGTAACTACAGATGTGATGGATTCCCAAGAAAAAATATTACCAAGAGGGATTCAGATGGAAATCCTTTAAATGTGTGGAAGTATGATATTCCTATCAAAGATATAAAAACGGATACATACGATGTTTATTATGCATCCGCAGATATAGAGAGACTAAAGGCACAGGTGATAGAACTATTTGGAAATTACTTTGTTTTGGAGATGGACATGTTGGCCTCACTACTTTTAGTTGAGACTCAAAGTGAGATGGGTTTATTGTTGAGAGCTTTAGAATTTATTATAAACGATAGAATATTAATAAAAAATAGGTATGGATTCGGTTCATATTTAAAGGAGGATGACAATGTATACTTTTTGGATAATAGCGTCTCCGTAACTCCACGATACTCTGAGTCTATATACATTTCCAGACCTCTAATAACGGAGGGAATCACATTAGGAGAGGTTTCAGATTTAGCCAAACTGAGAGATGATATAGATCGTGTTGAACGTTTTTGTAAGGCTCCATCGGAAAATGTGGAGGAGCTAGACAGGCTCTTTTATCAGTCCGTATCTATGTTGGTAGAAAAGGCATACGAATTAAAGAAAGCTAAGGAACGGGGAAAGACATTGACTGAAAGAGAGGAGGATGCTGTCAAAGTCCTTATGGAAAAATACGAAAAGAGAATAATTAAAGTATATGTTAATGCAGTATCCATTGATCAGCTCGTAGAATTATTAAAACGCAGAATCGACAAGGAGGTATTGGAGGAGTTTATTAAAAAGCCTAGCAATAGAGATATTAAGGGAACTATGAAAAGTATTATTAGAAGAATGACCAATAAGGAGGCTTTTATAAGAAGAGCTCTTCAAATGAAGGAGAATTCAAAGATTGGGAAAAATTTTACAGTGACAGAAATGACTATAATTAACTTTGTGATTGGAGAGGGAAAGGATATAACTCTAGATTCCCAACTTAAACCAATTCATAATATTCTTGCAAGAGAGGCCATTAGAGCATATAATGAAAAATTTGACGAATGGGAAGATGTGGAATGGAATCCTAAAGATTATAACGATTTCTATGTAAAGGAAAAAGTTGAATGGGAGGAAAATATAGGAAGGTCTGGAAAACAGTATAATGCCTATGGAATAATAGATTCTAGTCAGACAATTCTCAGTAAACAATTTAAAATAAGAGTGAAAAAGAAGCCCGGTCAAAGAGAAACCAAAGGACAGGTATGCTTTAAGTCTATTAGAGTTCCGAGGCTTTATGATTTGTATGTCGAATTGGATCATTTTCCAGAGGCATCTGTTGAAAATCTGGGAGATTATATTCCAAAGAAGGATTCTCCAGAGGATTTCATTAAAGCGCTAAAGAAAAAGAAAAAGGACAAATTGATAGAGATGATTAAAAGTAAGATGAGGTACGAATCTCCATATAGAAGAACGGAATTTCTGGAGAAATACGATCAAGAGACGCTTGTACAGATATATACAATGACAGTCATGTCTCGAGATGATCTATGTAGAGAATTACAAGAATGGTTTAAAGATGAAGGTATACTCTATAAGCAATAAATTCTTTATAAATAAACTTTACTATATAATAATGCAGATTTTTGTAAAAACACTAACAGGAAAAACCATAACCGTAGAAATCGAATCCTCAAATACCGTAATGGAGCTGAAAAATAAAATTAGCGAGTCTGAAGGGGTTACGACCGATCAGCAACGTATTATCTTTGCTGGAAAGCAGATGGACGACACTCGAACCATTGAGGACTATCATATTCAAAAAGAAAGTACAGTACAGAT
>SDBT01011057.1_pt1 | contig 14549 bp, 14 predicted proteins | sample 2277101 | NCBI WGS metagenome assembly SDBT01 (sample SAMN10404973, study PRJNA504765) | marine sediment metagenome | isolation source: marine sediment core GS10_PC15, 103 cmbsf | place: Arctic Ocean: Southern Knipovich Ridge | collected 2010
CACGGTTAAACGAATCATCGAAGAGCTCAGACAGGCCTAGCCGCACCGAAAGCACATGGCCAAGCCGAGGAACAGAACAGTCGATTACCTGGCCTATCTGGCGCTGCGCCTGACGGTCATGTTTCTGCACATGTTCACGGTGCGGACTATCTACGCGGGGGCAGCTTCGCTGGGCAATGCGTGGTATCGATTCGACAAACGCCATCGCGACCGGGCTGCAAGTCACGTCCGGGCGAGTTTCCCCGAATGGTCCGAGCGCCGCGTGCAAGAGGTAGTGAAAGGTTCGTTCCGCAACATGCTCTACCTGGCCGTCGAAGTTCTGTTCGTCACCCGCCTGGTCACGCCCGTCCGTTTGAATAGATATGTCAACCTGCGCCCCTGCGAGAACATTCACAAGGCGATGCGCATCGTCACCCAACGCAAGACCGGCGCTATCCTGGTCTCAGGTCACTTTGGAACATGGGAGATCGCCGGATACTCGATGGCTGCCCTGGGTTTCGACTGCTACGCCATAGCACGCAAGCTCGACAACCCGTGGCTGAACGAATACCTGCTCGGCGTGCGGGAGAACATGGGGCTCAAAGTCGTCGACAAGATCGGTGCGATGCGGATGATGGACGATATCCTGTCAGCGAAGCATTACGTCAACATCATCGCCGACCAGGACGCGGGCAAACGCGGCGTATTCGTGGATTTCTTCGGGCGAAAGGCCAGCTCATACAAGGGTCCGGCCCTGACGGCCATCCGCTACAACGTACCGATAATCGTCGGCACGAGCCGGCGAATCGACGAACAGTTCAAATTCGAAATCAGCTCCGAGCGCGTAATCGAGCCTGAAGAATGGGCCGATAAGAAAGATCCAGTACACTGGATAACGCAGGAATACACTCGCGCGATGGAAGGCGCAATCCGCCGCAACCCGGAACAGTACCTCTGGATATACCGCAGGTGGAAGACTCGCCCGCCCGATGAAATAAAAGCTGCCGCCAGGCAAACCACCGCCGGCGAACAAGACTAATGGCCAAACCCAGAAACAAATCGCTGGACTACATGGTATACGTAGGCTTTCGCCTGTTTGCCATGTTCCTCCACATGTTCAGCTTCGAAGCCAACTACCGCACCGCCAAGTGGCTGGGTAATCTATTGTTCAGGTTCGACGGTAAGCACCGCAACATCGCGCTGCAGCACCTGCGGCTGAGCTTTCCGGACTGGTCGGACCAGAAGATTCGCCGCGTGGCGAAATCGTCGTTCCATCACATGCTCTACCTCGCTTTTGAAGTGTTGTTCACTACGCGTATGGTAACGCCGTCTCGCTGGACGCAGCACGCCAGGTTGGCGTCACAGGGCGAGAACGTCCGGCTGCTCACCGAGCGCAAAGCGGGGATAGTCTACGTCACCGGGCACTTCGGAAATTGGGAACGGGCCGGTTACACGCTGGCGATTCTCGGATTCGACGGATACGCCGTCGCCCGCCCGCTGGACAATCCGTATCTGAACGAGTACCTGCTGGGCATCCGCCAGAAAAAGGGACTGACCGTTCTGGACAAGAAGGGCGCCACCGAGGGCATGGGCGATATTCTGGATTCGAAACGATACGTCACGTTCGTAGCCGATCAGGACGCGGGCAGGAAAGGGATGTTCGTCGATTTCTTCGGCCGCAAGGCAAGCACCACCAAAGCGCCAGCGCTGGTTGCGATGCAATACGAAGTTCCGGTCGTCGTAGCGTGTGGCCGCCGCCTGGACAGACAGTACGGTTTCGAGATCGTAAACGAGCGAGTCATCCACCCTGCTGAATGGGCGGACAAGGACGATCCGCTGCGATGGATCACGCAGGAATACACCACCGCGCTGGAAAACGTTATCCGTCGCAACCCGGAGCAGTACCTTTGGGTGCATCGCCGCTGGAAGCACCGCCCAAAAGGCGAACCGTCGCCAAAAGGCGGAATCGCATGAGAATTCTTGTCATAGGCGGGACGGGGCATATTGGCGGGTTTCTGGTTCCGGCGCTCGTCGAGCAGGGAGACGATGTAATTGTCATCTCGCGCGGCAAGACGCCCGCCCCGTCAGGCAGCCACTGGCCGCAGGTTGAAATGCGCATCGCCGCCTACGACCGCAACGACAAAGCCTGGCAGGAATCCGTTGCCCAAACGCGGCCGGAAGTTGTCATAGACATCATGGGCAACGACGTACCGAATACCTACCTCGCAGCCAAGGGCACCTGCGAACATTACATAGCCTGCGGATCGCTCTGGATGTTCGGCAAACCCGGAACCGTGCCCACACCCGAAATAACACAGAGCGAATGCGAGTTCGAGTGGTACGCAATGCGTTACGGCGAACTGTTGCAGACGAAACAGCAAGCTGCCGACGACGAGATCGCATTCACCGCGATAATGCCGCCGAACATCTGCGGGCCGGGAAAGATTCCCATCGACTGCGCCGGCGGGCGAAGCATCGAAGCGCACCAAGCCCACCAATCCGGTGAGACCGTTATCTTACCTGACGGGTGCAATACGCTGGTAAGTCCGTGCGATGCAAGCGACGTCGCCCATGGATTCGTGCTGGCAGCCAACAATCGCAACGCTGCGGCTGACGAAATATTCAACGTCGGATCGGATTATGCATTCACCGCCCCGCAGTTGATAGCCGAGTACGGCAGAATCTACGACGCTAAGATTCCCATCGAGTATGTGGACCCCCGCGAGTTTTACCAGAAGGTGCTACCGGACCCAGGTGCCAACTGCCACTTCCGCAATCACATGATGCCCGATACCACCAAGGCCCGCGAAAAACTCGGATATCGCCCCAAATACACACCCGCCCAGGCGATGCAGCGAGCGGTGGATTGGATGCGAGATCAGAAGCTTATCTGAAAGTCAGTTTCGCAGGCTTACCAGCTCTTTGAAAGCGCCATGCCGACGGTTCCACTGGACGGGTTGCCGTAGGGGACAATTTCCACACCGTTTATCTTCGGCAAGTGGTTTTGCATGACGGCATATCCGATTGCGACACCGATAAACGCGCCTGAGACCACGTCGTTCAGATCGTGATTGCGCGCATCGACACGCTCGTATGCCACAAAGGTCGCAAACGCGAACATCGGCACGCCGACCCACGGCCCGTAAGCTTCGTGCATTACCGTTGCGAAGGCGAACGAACTGGACGTATGCCCGCTCGCCCAGCCGAAACTGTCACCGTTGGGGCTTTCGTTGTTGGCGACCCCCTTTGTCGCGAGCGTCACCAGGCCAGTCAGGGACAGCGCGTTGAGCATCGCTTTGGACACTTCGTAATCCCGTGTGTCGCCGCGGTGCAACGCAGAGAAATACATCGCACCCGCCACGCCGAAGTGAAGGCCCGGATTTCCGCCAACGTCGCCTACCATGTCCCAGAAACCGTTCAACTGCGAACCGTTCTTGCTGTAATGATCGGCGGTGCAGCCGTTCCAGTTGGCGACGTCGATAGCAACGCCCGCGGCGATCGCCGCAGCGAACCCTCCGAGCGCCCATTTGTTGGTGAACGTTGATTTGGTATCGTCCCACAGCGTTGCGGGCATTTCCTTGGCGTCGCGCCCGAAGCTGCGCCAAAAATCGTTCGGATATGCAGGCCCGCGCCGCTCTTTCCAATGCACGTACTGCGATGAACCCGAAGCGTCAACGACAGCCTCGGCCGTTCCGTTAGACCATGCAATGGGCTCACCCATCGCCAGCCAGGTCAGCGACGGTTGCGGAACGTCGGTTACGACCTCCTGTTGCCCCACCGGTGAAACCGGATCGGCTGCAGCCAGTTGCACCGTTCTGCTCAGGCGATAGTGGTTCATGGCGGCGATCACATAAGCGTCATCGGGAGCATTCTCAGCCCGAGAGGCACCGGCCGTTATGGTTACGAGGGTAAGAGCGATCAACAGAAGTGTGCGGGCAGTCATTTGATATTCCTTCCCTTATCTTCGATGGCAGTACGTACCAAAAGATATCGGCGATTCGCGCCCCGCTCAAGAAATGATTTTCAGACACTCAAGTTCCCGATTGCTCGGAAGCTTGCTGGATTACTTCCTTGCTGATGCGCATTGCGCACCAGTCGTGTCCGCACATGGAGCAGTAGTCTGCATCCTCGGCCATGTCACGCCGGCGAATTTCGCGTGCCTTCTCGCCGTCGAACGCCAGTTCGAACTGCTTTGGCCAGTCAAAATCGTAGCGTGCCTGGGACATTTCATCGTCCCACTGCCTTGCCCCGGGCAGGTGCAGGGCAACGTCGGCTGCGTGGGCTGCGATCTTGTATGCGATGCAGCCTTCGCGTACGTCTTCCGGCCTGGGCAAACCCAAATGCTCGGCCGGAGTTACATAGCACAGGAAACTCGCCCCGTGAAACGCCGCCGCGGTCGCACCGATTGTCGACGTGATGTGATCGTAGCCCGGAAAGACGTCCGAAACGATAGGCCCGAGCACATAGAACGGAGCACCGTCGCAACATTCGGCTTGGCGTTTCATGTTCATCTCGATCTGATCGTAGGGTACGTGGCCAGGGCCTTCGACCATCACCTGCACGCCCGCCGCTCGCGAGCGATGAACGAGTTGTCCGAGCACGTCAAGCTCGGCGAACTGCGCTTCGTCGGATGCGTCTGCAAGGCAACCCGGACGCAGTCCGTCGCCCAGTGAATATGTAACGTCATACTGGGCTAAGATGGCGCTGATATCGTCGAACAGTTCGTACATGGGATTTTCGCGCCCGTGATGAACCATCCACTTGGCCAGTAGCGATCCGCCCCGCGAGACGATGCCCACCTTCCGCTTTCCGGCAAGCGGCAAGTGGCTGCGCAGCAAGCCGGCGTGAATCGTCATAAAATCGACGCCCTGGGCGGCCTGGGTCTCGATGGTCTTGAGTATGTCGTCGCAGGTAAGATCCTCGATCGGCTTATCGATGATCATCGAATAGATCGGCACGGTTCCGATGGGCACCGGTGAGTTGGCTATCAGGAACTGGCGTGTCTCATCGAGGTCTCCGCCGGTTGAAAGGTCCATCACCGCATCTGCACCGTACTTCACCGCATACTGGAGCTTGAGCAGTTCCTGCTCCTTGCAACTGCTCAGCGGTGATGCGCCGATATTGGCGTTGATCTTCGTGGTGATCGCCCTGCCTATACCGCATGGCTGGAGCTTTTGGGCGTCAGGAGCGATACCTTCCAGGTGCAGGCGATTGGCGGGTATCACCAACCTGCCGGCTGCGATCTCGGCGAGGATGATTTCGGGAGTAATGTTTTCGCGCCCAGCTACCAGACGCATCTGATCGGTAATAACGCCCTGGATTGCCTGTTGGTATTGTGTCATCAATTCTTCCTGTCGCATCGCACTGATACGCGGTTGCAGCGCACAAAAGCGGCCGCCTGTAAACCAGCGGCCGGAAACACGAATGCCAATGTTTTCCGTCCGCTTCCCTACGCAACTCACCCCGCCCACAAGCAGGATTCGCTGATCAGGTTCGAAGGGTCCTCTCAGTCCCGTCAATCACCGGGACGCCCCTAGCGAACTGGACTCATCGTAGCAGGATTGGAGAGCGATAACAAGCCAACGCGCACGGACGGATCAGAGCCCGTCGGCGGGTGGCTTTCCCGTCAAACGGCGCAATTGGTCTCGCAGGCCGACTGCATCTTCGTAGCGTTCTTCGTCGATTGCAGCCGTCAGTTGCCTCTGGATATCCACGGCTGGATCTTTGGGCAGGCGGCCTTGGATTTCCGTCTTGAGCGCCCGGAGAACGGCAAGCTCCGAAGCTCCGCCATCAGTGCCCAGGTGCGAGTTTTCGCGAGTCTCTTCGATCTGATCTATGCCCTTGCTCACTTCAACCATCGCTTCTGCGAGACGATCTTCGTCCAGCGTAAGCAGCGTACTTGCGCGAGTTCGCATCATTATTACATACGCGCGATGCTGATCCATTATCTCACGATCGGACTGCTCGGCGGCGTGGGTCCGGCTAAAATCCATCATGCGCAGGTTGCGCGTGGTGTCCCTGACGGCGGATTGGTAGTCTTCGAGAATAAACTCGGCAAGGTAGCGGTGGTAGTACATCAGCCCTTCATTACGAAGTTGCTCGCATTGGGCAGAATCCAGGTGAAACTCCTCGGCGAGCCCGCCGGTTCGGATGTGATTAGCCAGTCGCTGCTCGTGATATTCCAGCAGGGACTCACAGCCGTGCGGGCGGATGCCATCCGGGCTGCCGGATACCTCCATCTGCAGCAAGCCAAGGTCAAGCCGCATCTGGATTTTATCAGAACCGTCCCGACCCGTTATGCGGCGGGCGGACATCTGCCCTGGCTCGTAGGGCCAATCCCGAAGAATGTCTGTAATATCAACGCTCATGGAACCGAATTATAGTCTAGCTTTCGCAGGCGGAGGAAAACAAGCCAACCGTTCGGGCAGAGAATCTTTCGTCAGGTAAGCAAATGCCCGCCAGCAAACGTCAGGAGCTTTTTCGCCAGGCCAACCGCTCGCTCATTCTCAATAGAAGTTTTTTGGTGAGCGTAACTTCAGAGAACTCGACGGTCAGGATGGGTCTTTCGCTTACAAGCGTATGCCTGCCGGTACTGAAAACCTGAATGCTCTTGGGAAATACCATTGCGTTGCCGATATCCTGATATTCATACAGAGTTACAGTCTCCGATTGGTCGGAGAGTTGAGACGCACAGCCCAGCATTCTCAGCCGGCCGCCATCGGCGTCGAAATAGTAGGCTATCGGACCGGCATGAGAGCTGTTGACCCTCAGGCATTTCAGATCGCGCCCTTCCAGCCAGACGTCACTGACTCCGATCACCTTCTCGTCGGTGTCCAGCAGGTTCAGCGGACCGGTCACGCGGTGCAACATCAGCCCCATTGCCTGACTAAGCTGGGCGGCCGAAACGCCGTCAATTGCCTCTTCGTTCTTGACGGACAGGCCCTTTTTCTCGGAATACGCGGCTCGCCAAATTCCGGTTGGGGTTGCGGCGGTCGTTTCGATCTTGCGGCCGTTGATGTCGATGGACACGCGGTGCCTGTTGGTGCGGGCCTGCCCCGTGTCATCATAAACCGTCACCAGCGCCATCGCGTTTACCTCGGCGATGTCGCGCCAGGCTTCAAGCCCGCCGATCGAGTCGATACTCGATATAACCACCTCGCGGCCGGGCCCGAAGTCGCCATCATCGTACGAACTGATCGCAGTGCTCTTGCAGCCCGATAGAACTATAATTGCCATGAAACAAATAACCCCAAATCGTGCGATTTTCATCCCGCATCTCCTTCCCATTAAAAACATGTTCCCGCTAAAGATTTGAAATACGATCTGAAGTATGCACTGAAGTTTATGGTCTTGCAAGTGAGAAACCGGAGTCGGCTGAAATCGGTATCGCACATCGGGCAGACCAGGCAGCCTTGAAGACGGGACCGGCCTTCGATTATGGTGTGATCGTCGAATAAGGACGCTGCCGTGCACTGACCCAAAGGATTCAGGCGATACTCGCAAGGAATTCCGTGTAAGTGACAACCACGATTCACAGGTCGATTGATTCTCGCCAGGCCGCACTCATGACGGTGACGATCTGGGCGGTCTTCTTCTGCGCGTTCTGGGGCTACGTCGTATTCAAGGTGGACCCGGCGATACTCTGCAACCAGCAATGGCCGATGTTCCTGCTCGATACGGATTTCTTTGTGAGCTTCCTCGATACTCCTGGCGGACTGTCCGAGTACGTCGCCGCCTTCGGCAGCCAGTTCCTCTATGTTCCATGGGCTGGCGGTCTGGCAATGACACTATTGGCAGTTGCGATGAGCCTTGCGATGCAGTGGGCCTTTACCGCTATCGCCGGAAAGCGGATGCGCCCCTGGATTCCGCTGATACCTGCGGTGTGGATGCTCGTACTGCTGGGCAGGTACCACTACGTACCTGTCGCAGGTGCAGCCTTGTTCATTTCACTGGCGATGGCTGGGGCTTATGCTCGCTTGAGCCTGGGCGGGCAACATTACCGGATTCTGGTATTCATGATTCTTTCGGTTCCGGCCTACTGGGTGTGCGGGGGCTATTACGTTCTGTTTGCGGGCTTGTGCTGAATCTTTGAATTGCTCGGCAAGCACAGGTTTGCTGCTGGCACGGTTTGCCTGCTATGCGCAATTGGGCTGCCAGCGCTGTATGCGATCTACTCTTACGAAACCGGATACCCTCAGGCGTATCAGTTCTGGTTGCCCTACCATGACCTGCTTTTCCGTGCAGCTCTGATCCGCAACATTCTGCGAAGCTCATTGCATTTGCTCCTGCCGGCCTGGGTGCTCCTGATGGCATGCTGGCTGAGCAGCGACGTGCTCCATGGCGGAATCGGGCGTGTGACAAAGCTGTTCGCTTTCAGGCGCAAATCGCAGCCCAAGAGCACAGGAGCATCGACGCTCGCCTGTAGTTGGACGCCCGGCGGCCTGATGGCGTTCCTGCTCTCCGGGACGCTGCTGGTGTTCCTAACCTTCGACGACGGCGTCAAAGCCAGGCTCAATATCGACCTGCTGGCCCGACAGAGACAATGGGATGCCCTGCTCGCAGAAGCCCGGCAACTCTCGCCGGAGTATTACGATGTATATGTTTTTCGCGACGTACAGAAGGCGATGCACTACACCGGCAGGCTGCCCTACGATTTTTTTCCGCTACCCTGACAGTCAGGGCGTCTCTCAATTGTGGGCGCCATACATATCCCCGCTTACATTGGACATAGCCCAGAGGGCGGAGACTTTCCTGGACATGGGCCACATCAACCGGGCCGAACACCTGGCGCATGAGATCCTCTCGATAGAAGGCCAGCGCCCCGGACTGCTGCAAAGTCTTGCACGGATACATATCCTCAAAGACAACCCCGCAGGCGCTAAAATATTCCTGCGACTGCTCGCTAAGAGTCCCATGCACAGAAAACAGGCTCTGGCCTATCTGGAAGAATTGCGGAACGACCCGAAAATGCAATCGGACGAGATAATCCGTGCAGTCAGGCCCATGCTTAACAAGCAGGACCTGCTTCATGGTGACTACGGAAAGGTAAGCTATGACGAGCAGATGCTGCAACTGCTGCGATCGAACGGGCGAAACCGCATGGCGTTCGAGTATATGATGGCCTACTACCTGCGATATATGAAGACGCGCGAACTCATTGCATGCATGAAATACCTGCCCAACTACGACTATCCCGCAATCCCGCCGCTCTACGCCCAGGCGATAGCCTTTCATCAGGGAAAACATCCTGAAGAAAGCACGAGCTTTTCCGATGAGCGCATTTCACTGAGAACAAAGCAACTGGCCTCCGCTTATCAAAATGATCTCGCCGCCTACAGGACGCCCAGGGGTATTAATATGTGGGCCGCCAAAAAAGGCCTCGCCCAAAGTACGCGGGCACTTTCTTCTACTACAGGAGTTTCGGCCCCATAGTCTTTGGCACGGCTGTAGGCCCAGGCATAAGCGTCAGCGGAGCAGACCAATGAGACCGCGCCGCACACATATATTGCTACTGTTATTGTTGGGCGGCCTTATCGTGGCAGCTACCGTCGGTCACTTCTGGCGCAGCTCCGGGTGGATCGTCACGGACCCTGTGCTGGTTGACACAGTAGCGACCATCAACCCGGATTACACCGATACGGTCATACCCCCCAATATCGCACCATTGAACTTCGTTATCGATCAGCAGGCGGATCGGCTATGACCTGGAGACCGACACGTGGGGGCAGTTAGAGACAGTCCTGTCCGTTGCGGAAACGGGACTGAGCGTCACGCAGCCGCGCTTTTCGCCAGATGGCAGATTCCTGGTTTTCTGCATGTGCGAGCGGGGCAACTTCTCGATCTATCAACCCAGCAGCGATCTGTACGCATTGGACATGCAAACAGGCATCCACAGGCGTTTGGATATCAACAGTGACCAAACGGAATCATGGCACGGATTCTCGAGCAACAGCCGATGGATGGTTTTCTCCAGCAAGAGACGCGACGGCCTGTTTGCTCGCCCCTATTTTACCTACGTGGACGATGAAGGCAGATTCCACAAGCCCCTGGTCATGCCGCAGGAAAACCCCCGGTATTACGATACTTGCATAAACACGTACAATCTGCCCAGTTTCGTTACTGCACCCGTCGCCTGAATTCCAGACAGCTTGCCGCAACGGTCATGTCCGACCGAGTAACCAAGGCTAAACTTGACTTGAAGGTAAAATCTGCGATAATTCCCAAGCTGCCGTGAAGGCGAATTCCTTGCACTACCCGACCCGGCCGGCAGCGGACCGCTGCGCCTGAATCACGCCAATAAGCTCAATATGAAGTTACAATTTGAGTTGAGCGGACGGCCTGACGATATAACCATAATAGAACATGGAACATACACAGGACAAACATAGCTCGGTCAGGCTGTTTCTGACCCCCGCAGGCAAGGGACAACTGTATATCACAGCTTCCCTGTCCGCCCAGGCCGGCGACCCGGCGACCGCAGCGGCCCAGGCATATGGGCTAATCGCAGATACCCTGTCTACTCAAGGGCTTGCGGTAGTTCACGAGCGCATTCATGGCAGTATCGCCTCCCAGCAGGCCGTACTGGCTGGACGAGCCAAGGCCCTTGCAGGCGCGGGCATCCCCGCTGGCCCGCACACCTATATACAGGGCGGTCCGGCCTGGGGCGAAGGCCTCGCCGGAATCAACATTCAGGCAGTCACGGCCGATGATACCTGGGACATCTCCCACGATGGACAAGTTATCGGGCGAGGCTTCAAGAGAGACTCCCTGACCTTCCTGATGCTCCAGAACATGCACGGGCTGATCAATCCCGGCGATTCACGCAGCGATCAGACCACCGCGATGCTTGAACTCACCGAATGCATCCTGCAGGCCAATGGCGCAAGCTATCGAAATGTCATCAGAACATGGATATACCTTCACGAACTGCTCGACTGGTACGACGAATTCAACGTCCGCCGCAATGAAAAGTACGCCGAGTTCGGACTCATGCCCGCCCCCGGAGAGCAGATGATTTCACTGCCCTCGAGTACCGGTATTGAGGGCGTGAACCCAATGTCCGCTGCATGCGCGATGGATGTGCTAGCCGTTGTCGGGGACGCAGAGATAGAGCAGATGACCAACGCCAAGCAGGAAGACGCTTTCCTGTACGGTTCGGCGTTTTCACGCGGTACGTACATCAAGGAATCCGACGTTGAAACGCTGCGCCTATCGGGCACGGCCTCGATCGACGAGGACGGTGTCAGCGTGCACGTCGACGATACACGCAAGCAGATCGTCCGCACGTTCGAGAACGTACAGGCACTCATCGCACAGAAGGGAATGACGCTACAGCACATCTGTGATGCGAATCTCTTCATCAAACGCGCCGAAGATGCTGATCTTTATCGCGAAGTAGCCGAGCAATTCGGTCTGAGTGACTTACCGGGAATCGTCATCAACACCGACGTTTGCAGAGACGATCTGCTGTTCGAGATTGACGCAACCGTCGTCAAACCCCTCTAGCGATTGTTATCTCAGCCTTCTCGCACGCATACTTGAACGCCCCCCGCGCAGATCGTATGATCGCACGTCGTATGGTAACGACTTCAATCGGCCGGCAGCACCAATAGCATCTCCTATGAAAGATTCTGCCGATAAGACCCTCGACGGCAACCGGAACCCCAAGCTATTGCGCGCATTTGGCTTTGGCTGTTTCGCCGTCCTGCTGATCCTGGCGTGGCTGCGACTGCTATTGATCGAGACGCATCTGGTCTACTTGCAACAATCGCCGATCTTCATGACGACGCTGGACTTTTTCGAATCGTTCATCGCTCGTCCGGGCGGAATCGTCCAATACGCAGCGGCGTTTGGGGCCCAGGCATATTACATCGATTGGCTTGGCGCGATGGTTCTCGTCGCGGCGGCGGCGGGGCTTTGTGTGGCGTCGAAGTGCGTAATCGACGCGGTGACTGGCAGGAAGGTTCACTTTATCTTCTCGATGATGCCTGCAGCGGGAATGCTCATCCTCTGCAATATGTACTTCCATAACATGGCCGCAACGTTCGCATTGCTGGCCGCACTGTTATTGGCGTGCGCCTACTGCCGTCTCGCACCAAAATCATTCGCCGGTTCGCTGGCGATGTTTGGGGCAATATCGGTCGCCGGTTACTACCTCGTCGGCGGAACGTACGTTGTCTTCGCAGTTCTCTGCGCGATATTCGAACTGACCAACCGCCGAAGATACCTGCTGGGGGCTCTCTGCCTGCTCATGGCTGGCGGAATACCTTATCTGTATGCCTGGTTTTCCTACGAGACACTGCTACCGGCTGCGTTCAATCTATACCTGCCCTACTCCGGTGGAATGCCGCCCCATATGGCCGCACTGCAATACGGTCCGGCGATTATTCAACTTTGCATGATCGCCTGCCTGCCTCTGATCTGCCTGCTGCTGGGAGTTCTCCCGGGTAGAACAAAGGCAGCCAGGCCCAGCCTGACCCGTCAATGGGTTTGGGGAACCGCTGCGTTGACGATTGCGGCGGGGCTGATTTTTTTCACGGCCGATACGCACGCCAGAACCCGCCTGCGTATCGAATGGCTGGCCAGCGCAGAGCAATGGGACCAACTGCTCGTCGAAGCCACCAAGTTGCCGCCCGAACTCTACGATACCTACGCCAACGAGCATGTGAATCGAGCACTCAGCCGCACCGGCCAACTTGCCGAGAAAATGTTCCACTACCCGCAAGGGACCGGGTACCCGAGGCTCTTTGCGCCCTATCTCGATCCGAAGGGGCAGCTCAACGAGACGTTCGCCAACATCTATTTCGAGCTGGGGCACGTCAACCGCGCACAGCACATGACGCACACCGCACTCGAGGCACTCGGGGCCCAGCCGCGTCTGCTCAAAAGGCTCGCGCAGATCAATATCCTCAACGGTAAACCAGAGGCGGCGAAAACCTTCCTCAATGCAATGGCCCAACATCTGCTGTTCAGAAACGAAGCTGAGGATTATCTTTCCGCACTGGCCGCCGACCCGCTGAACGCAGGCGATGAGCAGCTCAAACGTTTGCGAAAGGTAATGCTCAGGAAGGATTTTTATTACTTCGACATCGCCTCGGCGAGCTACGACGACAAGCTCCTGCAACTGCTGGATTCCAACCCGAACGACCGTGTCGCCTTTGAGTATCTAATGGCGGGTTATCTTATGAAGACGCAGATCGAGAAGGTCGCGGCGAACCTCCCTCGCATCGACAGCTTCGGTTACAAGACCACACCCACTCCCTACCAGGAGGCGGCTTGGCTGGACGCAGTCGAATCCGGACGACCGGACCCGCAATTGACCAGGTACATCGACAGGGAAACGGCTGCGCGACTTGAACGCTTCAGGCGCGATCTGGCGCCATTCGTAAAGGCAGGTGCAATCGATACCGAGTCTGCCGGCAAGGCCCTGGCCGACAAGTACGGCCGCAGCTACTTCTTCTACGACGCACTGGGCTTTTCGGTAGCACCGACAGGCGGCGATCTTCCGCAGTCAGTAACGGGGGCGTCGAAATGATAAGACGAAGCATCTACCCAGCAATCGCGTTGGTTGTTCTGGCGGCGGCGACGGTCACTGGAGTGATTCTCCTGAGCACGACGGATTCACTGCCAACCATAGAAGAATATTCGTCGATGGAGCGACCACCAAGCATCAGCCCCGATTACGCAGACATCGTAATTCCGCCGAACATCGCGCCGCTGAACTTTGTGGTCAAAGAAGCTGGACAAGGATACCGCGTTGAGATTTCCGGCGAGTCAGGAGAACCGATCCACATTCAATCTCGCAATGGCGATATTGTGATTCCGCTCGGTGGGTGGAAAAAGCTGCTCCTGGCTAATACGGGCAAGGCGATTCATTTCGACGTATATGTTTGGGACAGCGACCGGTGGCGTCGATACAAACGGATCACCAACCAGGTGGCTGACGAGAAGATCGACGGCTATCTGGTCTACCGCGAGATGCCGGTCTACAATCTCGAATGGAAGGACATGGGCATCTACCAGCGATGCCTGCACAACTTCGAGACGAAGACCGTTCTGCACAAGCGACAGATGACCGATGGCTGCGTCAATTGCCACACGTTCCTGAACAACAGCCCCGCGGACATGTTCATTCATTTCCGCTCGAAAACCTACGGCAAGGGCTCGGTGGTACACCGCAACGGTGAAATCATTAAGCTCGATTCGCAGACGCCTTTCAGTTCCGCACCGGCCATCTATACGCAGTGGCATCCGTCGGGCGATGCGCTGGCGTTCTCGGTCAACAGCGTGGCACAGTTCTTCCACACCACCGGGAACAATCGCGACGTGGTGGACCTCTACTCGGACATTGCGGTCTACCTGTTCGAGACAAATACCGTCACGACGATTCCAGAGCTTTCACGCTCCGATACGCTGGAGACGTATCCGACCTGGTCGCCGGACGGAAAGTACATCTACTACTGCTCGGCGCCCAAGCTGCCAATCACCAGGCACAAGCAGATACGCTACGACATCAAGCGCATCGCGTACGACATCGAGACCGATACATGGGGCAAGATCGAGACGGTTAT
>SDBT01011058.1_pt1 | contig 14547 bp, 4 predicted proteins | sample 2277101 | NCBI WGS metagenome assembly SDBT01 (sample SAMN10404973, study PRJNA504765) | marine sediment metagenome | isolation source: marine sediment core GS10_PC15, 103 cmbsf | place: Arctic Ocean: Southern Knipovich Ridge | collected 2010
ATATTGTTAAAAAAATGTACTATCCCTGGACCATAAGCTGAACCACTATTTATAGTATTATTAAATATTAATCCGGATGTATTAAAATTGGTAACTAAATCACACCCCTCAAAATAATTATCACTTATCTCCACATAAGCATGATTTATACTGATCCCATCATAACCACCGATGAAATTGTTCTTTTTGATATAAATCGAATCTACCGGATCACCTCCTCTTATACCATCGGTACAATCAATAAAATTATTCTTATAAAAATAAGATGCTGCATCAGAATCCATATTCATATATATACCAGCCCCATTAAATCGATTATAAGCTGCATAAGTGGACATTCTATGCACACTTAAATAAGAATAATCAATATCTGATTCATTGAATCTGTTTCCTGCTACAAGCACCATATCAGGTTCCGCAGTATTACCTCCACTTATACTAATACCACCAGCAGCAGATCCTACAACATTCGAATGGATATTTTCAATATTATAAAAATGGTTGTTATTTATACTTGCTTTCTGTGGGAAAAAATTCATATGAACACCACAAAAATTATCTATAAAATTACAGTTTTCTATTATAACTTCATCATTATAAGTGCTGATAGCACCAATAGGTATTATACCAAGAACGATCAACATCCGAGCTGCATATTCAATATTACAATATTTAAAAATTGATCTATCTGCAAACTCAGTTATGTAAATCACTCCCCAATGGTAGTATAATGAATCTTGAGCACGAGTGAAAGTGATCGGTTCTTCCTCTGTTCCCTCGGCAATTATTTTACCGTCAACCCATAACATTTTTGCTATATTCGAACCATTGTAATAAATAAAATTCTCAAAATCCTCGATGTCAGCCAAAATAGTTGAATTGAATTTTACTTCTGTTCCGGGAAGAATAGTCAAGGTTACATCTTCATCTACAAAAACATCGTCGATAACATGGTATGGGTTATTATTGGGAGACCAGGTTGTATCTTCTGTGAGGTGACCTTCGACTTCAATTGCGTTTGCAATTGAAAAAGCAAAAAGCAATCCGCCTACGCAAAGAAAAGCAAGAAGAATATTGCTTCCGCCTTTACATGCTTTCGGCGTGACAAGACTGCGTGACAAGAAAGAAAAAAGAATAGAATAATATTTTCTCATAATTAATTCCAATATTCCTTCTGTCATTCCCGTCCCGCTACAGCGGGAGGAATCCAAACTCACCCCAAATCCCTCTCTTCAAAACAAGAGAGGGGCTTTTATGAGATAAGACAAACAAGGAAATTACTTCAGCAGCAAACATTTTTTTGTAGCCTTATTTTTTCCCGATATTTTCAATTGATAAAAATAAATTCCACTGGAAACAGGTTGGTTATTGTTGTCTCGACCGTTCCAATTTATGGAGTAGCCGACTCCGTCTGCAAAAAACGGCGAGGGACTCGCCGACTCCAAATCCAAAGTTTTCACTTTTTGCCCTTTGATATTATAAATTATAATCTCTGCGTCCTTTGCGTCTTTGCGAGAAATATTAAAAGAAATAGTTGTTTCAGGACTGCGTCCGGCACCTGACGGATTAAACGGATTAGGATAGTTTTTTAGAGAGTAATTTTGGGGAACAATGTTATTCTCATCAGAGCTTACATAATATTCATCGAGCCGGCAGTTATGTTTGGGATTTTGATGGATCATGGGCCAGGGAGAATCAGCCAGACCTCCATTCAAACCATAAACAGCGTATAAATATCCGGTTTCATTTGTGAAGTAAATCATCTCATCATTTGTGATTACAATATGATCATTAATATCACTTTCGGTTTGATATGACCAGCGTAAAGTTCCGTCATTATTAATGGCATACAAAGCTCCGTCATCACAACCAATATAAATAACTCCATTTGCCCCAACAGCCGGAGTAGATTGAACTCCCTCGAAAAGCTCGTAATTCCAGTTCATATTTCCATCAGGAGAAACGGAGTAAAGTTTTCCGTCAGTATCAGCAAAAAAGATGTTTCCCTGCTCATCCATAACCGGTGATGTGGCACAATAACCTCCCGCCGGATCCGGAGTTATGAACTCCCAATATAAATTACCTTGAGTATCCAAACATTTAAGGATAATCCGCAAACCATTATCATAATCATCATCGAGCGCATACAATTTGTTATCAAATCCCAGAGCAAGACTGTATTTCGCAAATTCATCTATCACCCACCAGTTCATGTTTCCATCAGGATCAAAAGAAAAAATCGATCCATTGCCGGAAGATGGAGTACCAATAAAGAAAATATCACCTTCGGGATTGATAATGGGAGCACCATAAACTTGATGCGTAACAGTGTAATCCCATATAGGTTCACCATCACAATCGAAAGCAAATAAACCGGCTCCATCGCTTTTCCAATTCCCAAAATATAATTGTCCATTTGAATCTAAAGCAATAGGAGTCGTAAAATTTGCATTATAGACAGGTGTATTGAAAAGCAAAACTCCGGTGGAATCCACAGCTCTCATTGGAGGAACATATATTATGGTATTATCGTCGGATATTGTAACACTATTGCAATAAAAATATCTATCTCTAAAATAATCACGCACCCATTTGATTTCACCATCTGGAGCAATACAATAAAGATCACTATCAAAAATATAAATATTTCCCAGATCGTCAACAGCAGGAGTGCATTGGAGTTCGGCAGCTAACGGGATCTTCCATTTTAATGTGCCTTCCAGATTGCTTCTTCCAAAAAGAGAAATTAAAATCTGAGGCTGGTCATAATCATTTGAATTTATCAACAAAGAACCTTGATGTATTGGGTCTTCATCTTCCTGGGGAGCAAAAACAATTTCTATGATTGTGCTATCGCCCGGGGATAATGTATATCTGTTCAGATTTGGAATAGAAAATCCCTCGCCATTTAGTACATAAGTAAAAGCAAGTAAAGAATCACCATCATTGAAAATTGTGAAATCCAAGCTTTCGGAAGAACCTGGTTCAACTATTCCAAAGTCGAGATTGTCTTTATCGACCAAAATATCCGGACCCGGAATAATGGAATTTTTTGCCATATTGGAATGAGTTGCATCCTGACCCAGAGTATGCCAGGGACTATCTGCCGGAATAGCATTTTCCTCGAGGGCAAAAAGATATGAAATGTCTTGTGACCCAGCACGGCTTGGTAAAATAATATTTCCGTTTTGGCAAATTAGGGGAGTTTTACTTGCCTTGCAATCAAATTCAAGTTCATAAGGATTAAACTGCCACTTGATGTTACCATTTGTATCTATTGCAGTTAGATAAGAATTATAAGTATTTCCCCAGGATGTGATAAAAATAGATCCATCAGCAGCCAGAGTAGGAGGGTAAAAACAGCTCAATGGAATAAGGTCGGAAATCCAATTCATCGAAAAAGTTTCTTTTTCTAAAGAATAGATCCTGGAGCCACCATAAACCAGCATAGTATAATAGATATCATCATCACCAATTATTACAGTGGATCTAGCAAATCCGTAAAGATTAGATTCGTGAATTAATGTACCATCAGGATGAATCGCATAGAATTTTGAAATACCATTCCCCTCAGCAGTTATATAGATAGTGCCATCATCATCGATAACAGGTTGTTTGAAATATTCTTCTCCCTGAAAAGTAAATTTGTGTAATCCGTTTTTGGTAACTGCAATCAATTGCGAATTTGAATTACTATAATAAATTGTACCATCAGCACTGATCGAAGGCGAAGAAGCTGCCCGGATATTTCCAAAATGATAAATCCATCGTTCATCAGCTTCCGGAGTTAGAGAGATCAGATTATTTTCATTGGTTATAAAAATATTTCCATCCAAATCAACTGCCGGTGGATGACGGAATTCTGATTCAGTTTCATAAATCCATTCCAGGTTGCCGCTATCATTTATGCAATGTAACGTGTTAAATGATTTTTTAACAATCAATATTTTATTATCCGGAGTAATAACGGGAAAAGTGATATTTACGCCAATATAGTAGCTCCAAAGGATTTCACTGCTATCAGTAACAGCATATAAATATTCTCCACTCACAAAGTAAATAGTTCCGTTATCATCCGTGGCAGGAGAACTTATAACACCATCACCCATTGAAATATTCCAGACCATTTCACCCGGATCGAGATGAACTCCATTGCCAAATAGATAGATATTGCGCACAGGAGCATTTATCTGGTTAGTATAAATCCTGAGATTTATTTCGTATATTTCCTCTTCAACCGGATGAAATGAGATTAAAAGAGCCAGAGAATCATTGGGAACTATCTGGTTGGATAGATTTAATAAACTTACCTGGAAAACATCTGAATTGTATTCATAAAAAATTTCCAGTGTTTCATCAGTATTATTATAAATGAATAATGTGTCTTCTTCTGTTGTATTAACAATTGTATAATCAAATAAAATCCGGTTTTGGGAAGGATAAATATTTGAATAATAACTGAAAGTACGAAACGCATCAACTCCATACATGGGAGATGCGTATTTACTCAATGAACTTTCATAACCATACAGGCAATAGAGTTTTTCATCATAAGAACCAAAAATCAGATTTCCTTCTGAAGTGATTGCCGGAGAAGAAGTTATTGAGCCATCTGTTTGATACACCCAGTTTTGTGAACCGCCAGGTGCAATAGAGTAGAAATTATCATTACTGCAACCATAAGAAATGTTACCTGCATCATCGATGAGCGGACCTGTTTTGATATGACTACCTGGTTCATAGGGAGTGTACCACAAGAAAACTCCATTTCGGTTGTATGCCCTTAGTTGTCCATTTATGAGTCCGAAATAAATATCTCCATTTTTCCCGATTGCCGGAGTGGATTGAATATTATCAAACTCAAAACTATGGGTAGTCCAGATACTATTACCATTAAAATCTACAGCTTTTAAGAAATAACTATTGAAGTAATATATCCTGTCTCCGTCTAATACCGGGCAAGTATTTCCCGAAGCAGATTTTTGCCACTTTGTTGTACCATCTTCATTTAAAGCAAATAGTTGGTTAGGAGTGGCAATATAAATAGTTCCATCCGGTCCGATAACAGGTGGTTTATTCATTACCTCCGGTATATTTCTGCTCCAGATAACATCTCCTTCAAAATCGAGAGCATACAGCATACCGGAGTTACATCCGAAATAGATGATTCCATCATATCGAACAGCAGCAGAATATGCTATCGATGAATTTGCATCGAAACTCCAGGAAAGAGAGCCATCATTATTCAGCATATAAAAATTATGGTCACAACTTCCAAAACATATTCTTCCATCAGGTAAAACATTTGGAGAAGCAGTAATGTTAGCACCTGTCGGGAATACCCAATTCAATTCACCGTCAGGATTTAGAGAATACAGGGAATCAGCATAATTCCCAAAATAGATATTGCCAAGAGTGTCTATTGCAGGAGAACAATTATGGATGTATCCATTTGTTTCAAAAGACCAATCAAGAGTTCCCGGGTCATCTCGCAAGATGGTTGAAGACGCAGATAAATTATAAATAAGAATTATCAGGAAAAATAGAATTATTCTTCTTTCCATAAAGCCTTCATAAAATATCATGTGTTTAGTCTAATATCGGACTAATTTTTTAAATTTCTTTTAGTTTATTAAATATTTTCTAACTCACCCTTGGTCCCTCTCTTATGCATAAGCGAGGGATGACTTTTTGCTACTTTTTCCTTTTTCATATTTTTCTTCCAATTTTTCTTATGTTCCTTCTCTTTATTTTAAGAGAAGGACAGCAGGATGAGTTTAATACATCACTTAAAGTTTAGTTCATATGACCATAGGAGAAATTGGAAAATCAGGAATATTTTTCTTGATTTCAAAAGTTCTTATAACTTTGTAGAAAAAATAAGGAGAACCCTATGGCTATGAAAGTTCAAGATGACCATTTTGGTCTGAAACGTTTAAAAAGTAAGAATGCTAAAAACGCAATCATTCAGAAATTATCTGAAGATTTCAATCTAACACCGCTTATTGCAGAAGCATTTTATTCACAGTTCTCACAATATTATCAAGAGCATGCAAATGTATCTTTATCAAGCGGAGAGATTTCTTATGAAGCAGTAGCTTCCGAGGAACCAGCAGGAAAACACATTCGCTTAGCGAGAAAGAAAAATATCAGACTTAAGCTTTTGGATTTTAATACCGATTTGGAAGTTCTCGCTGAATACGGAACTGCCGGAGTCAGAAGACACCGTTTATTAAGGCTGACGAGGCAAGCTTATGAGCAAGGTGCTCTGCTCAGCTATGAAGACCTGGCAATGATTTTGACAACAAGCGCTTCCACAATCAAAAGGGATGTTTACCATTTAAATCGAGAAGGAAAATTTATCATAACTCGCGGTTCCAAATTAGATATGGGACCGGGATTATCTCATAAAACCATTATCATCGACTATTATCTAAAAGGATACACATTTACCGATATTGAAAGAATCACAAATCATTCTGAACGGAGTGTAAAACGCTACCTGGTTGGTTTTGTCCAAATTGCAACTCTGTTCAAACAAGGTTTCAAGAAAAATCAGATCCGCTTAATTTCTCAAAAATCAGCAAGGCTTGTCAGAGAATATCTGGACTTATTCAATATCTATTCAGCAACAGAAAATCAGAGATTAGCTCAGCTTTTATCTCCTCAACAACCGGACGAAAACGAAAAAAAAAAATCTTGTCTCGAATCAAACAGAGATGGTGAAGAAAATGGCTAAACAACTAACGAGAGAACAGATTCATATCAAAAAATTCAGAAGATTAAAAGATAAGAATCTCAAGCAGCATCTTCTTTACAGGTTCTTGAACCACTATGGCTATGACAAAGGTGAAATCACAGCAAAAGCAATCATAGACGATATTATGAAACTTGTAGAAGAATACTTTCTGGTTGGAAATATTGATGATGATCTTCATCATATCCAATACGGACAACTCGTCTGGATGGCAGTTCCGGTTGATGAATATCCGCAAAGAGGAAAATCTATTGCTCAAACCAGAATGAAACCTGTTATTTTGTCTTTTGTTACAGATGAAGATATTGAACATCTTGCTTTCGGATTTGATACCAAAACACTTCGCAAAAAGAGATTGAAACGCTGGACAGATCAAGCATTTCAGCAAGGTGCTTTATTAACTCAACTTGACCTGGCAATACTGCTAGGTGTTTCTGATACTGTTGTCAGTCAATATGCTAATCAAATTCAAAAAGAAGGACATTTACTTCCCACACGTGGAAATATTCACGATCTCTCGGGAGCAGTTACTCATAAAAGAGAAATTATTACTCTTTATCTCGAAGGATATTTAACTCCTGAAATCGCAATCAAAACAAACCATAGCAAAGAAGCAGTTGATCGGTATATCAAAGACTACCACCGAGTAGAAACTCTCTGCTGCCACGGTATTACTGACCTAGATAAAATCAGTCATCTATCACATCTATCAAAAAGAGTTGCACAGCAATATATTGATTTATTGCCGGCAAAACTAAAATCTTATAAAGAACAAACTAACAAAAAGATTGACTCTAAATCTCACATTGTGAGATTGCAAACATCCGGTGAAACGGAAACAGGCTCTGCTGGAGAGCAACCTCTCAGGGATAACCGGAACCAAAAACAGGTTGGGACTTCGGGATAACCTCCCGAAAGTCCAACCGGTTAAATCTGTTTTTGGTTTATGCCTTAGAAAAACTCATTTTTATGTGTTTGCAGAGCATACACTTAAGTGCTCCTATGGTCATATGACACTATTTCAACAACAAACACTTCTTTGTGGCGATGGTTTTATCGTCCACTATTAATTTGTAGAAATAAATACCCGAACTTACATTTTTACCATTTTCGTCAGTTCCGTCCCAGATAATTTGTTGATTTGGAGATTTGTCGATTTGGAGATTTGGGAAAGTTTTCACCTGCTGACCGTTGATATTATAAATTTCAATCTTTGCGTTCTTTGCGTCTTTGCGAGAGATTTTAAAAGAGATAGTTGTGCTCGGATTGAAGGGATTGGGGTAGTTATTTAATTTGTATCCGGCAGCTGCCGGATGTAATTCGTAATTTCCTGTTCCAGTTCCCTGATCATAATAATATGCTCCCATATCAGAAATTGTTCCATCAGGATCAAGAGGAGAATTTGGATTACCTGTGTCTATACAGGGAGACATTGTAGAATCCGGGATTGGGAAATTAGCCCAGGTCAAATGAAAATCTCCATTTTGCGGGTCTGCAAATAATGGGTCTGCATCTATGTTGCCTTCCAACCAATTAACTGTACCATTGTTATTTGTAACGATTCCAGTTTCTCCTTCCTGAATATCTGAGTAGGAAATTGTGATTGTGTTTGGAGAATAAGCACTATGAAAGTAAACTTCCTGTGGAGAATCATTCCAGAGGATACAGTTCAATAAAGTAAAAGAGGAACTTTTATAGCAGTAAATTCCCCCACCACAGTCAGTTGCATTATTTTCACTGATTGTTACGTTTGTTAAACTTGGAAAGGAATTACAACTATAAATCCCCCCACCCTTATAATCAGCATTATTTCCACTTATGGTAACATTTGTTAAACTTGGACTTGAATACCAACAGAAAATTCCACCACCCCAGCTAGCAGTATTAGAGCTTATAATAACATTATTTAAACTGGGACTGGAATTATGAAAATAAATTCCACCACCACCATCACCAACTTCTGCATTGCCATTTTGAATTGTCATATTTTCTATAGAAAGATGGTTATCATCATAACAATATAAAATACCACTCATTCCTTCGCCATCTAAAATAGTTGTGTTCTCATTCTCTCCAATAATTGAAATATAACTTCTACAAGATAATGGGAAAGATTCTCCTGTTTGAGAAGGAGAAAAAATTCCGTTAGATAGATATATGGTTTTTGGATTTGTACTATCAGGAAGTATTTTCGTAAGAGCATAAGAAACTGTAAGCAATGGGTCATCAGGAGTTAGTCCGCTGTTATTATTTGAACCGTTAGGATTTACAAATAAATCTTGATTCACCTGTTCTATTTTACAATGAAGAATATCAAAAGTAAAATTATCAATCGGAAAAGCATAATAATCATAAGGTTGCAGCACAGTAAAAGTATCAACAATAACATCAATTATGAGACAATCATTAGCATATAAATCGTTTCCCAGATATCCAATAGAAGCGTTATTTAAAAAAATATTACAGCGATTTACCGGATTGAAAATTGGATTGGAATCAGAAAAATATATTCCACCGTAAATGTTTGCAGTATTTTCGCAAATTGTTACGTTGGATAGACTGGAATTAGAATTATCACAATAAACTCCACCACCGTAAGAAGCAGAATTCGCCTTAATAAGTACATTTGTCATAATAGGACTGGAATCTAAAAAATAAATTCCACCTCCTCGTTGATCTACGATATTATCTTTTATAAGAATGTTTGATAAAACAGGATTTGATCCTATACAAGATATTCCACCACCCACCCAGTCAGCATTATTTCCAACTATAGTAATATTATCTAATCCTGGATTAGAATTGTTAAAATAAATTCCTCCACCACTTGGTGAAAATCCATTACAAATCGTAACTTTCTCTAAATTTGAATAACTTACATTTTCATAATACAAAATACGAGTCAATCCCTCAGCATCCAGAATGGTAGAATTCTCTATATCTCCAAGTATAGAAACATAACTTCTGCAATTTAATTGAAATATCTCTCCTGTTTGAGATAGAGAGTAAGTTCCATTCGCTAAATGAATAATATGCGGATCAATACTGTCAGGAATAATCTTGGCAAGAGCATAAGAAATTGTAAGTAAAGGGTCGTCAGCAAATAAACCACTATTATTGTTTGAACCGTTAGGATTTACATATAAATCTTGATTAACCTGTTCTATTTTGGCATTAAGAATATCAAATGTAAAATTATCGAGAGGATATGCAAAATAATCATCAGGTTGTGATACAGTGAAAGTATCCACAATTATATTTGTATGTGTTGGAAAAGAAGAATATAATTCATTCCCTGAACCTGCAAAATTGAGGAATATATTACAGCGGTTTAATATATCGAAATTCAGATTTCCCCCGTAAAAGAAAATTCCACCGCCTTTATTAGCTGCACTATTTTCGGTGATTGTACAGTTTTCTAAATTTATATTCGCCCAATTACAGTGTACTCCTCCGCCATTCCAGGCAGAAATATTTCTATGGATTGTTACATTATGTAAATTTGTATTGCCATTTTCTATATAAATTCCTCCTCCGCCTTCCGTATAAGCGATATTTTCGCTTATATTAACATTGGTTAAACTTATAGTGGAGTTCAAACTACAAATTCCACCACCCCCATAATAACAACCACCACCATTGGCAATATTTTTATTAATAGTTACATTTTCAAGATCAAAACCTGCATATATGCAGTAAATTCCTCCTCCCCTTTGAGAAGTGTTATTGCAAATAGTAACATTCTGTAGACTAGGGCTACAATTAGTTTCTATTTCAATCCCGCCACCACCGGAAGGTGCAGAATTTTCACTTATTATAACATCCTCTAACCTGGGACTGGAATTATTCCAGCAGCAAATACCACCACCCCAAGCCGCTTTATTGTTAGTTATTAAACAATTCTTTATCAAAATGTCTGACGAATAATAACAGAAGATCGCACCACCGGCGGGTTGTGGATAAGTCGTAGCATTACCAAATTCTAATTTACAATATATAACTTTTGATGAGTCTTGACCATTGCTATTATTGTTGAGAAATCTTAAACCATTCCAGCCTTCGAATGTGTTTTGTGCTATAAAGATAATTGAATCTGTTGCAGTTCCTTCCGCTAATATTCTTCCATAAATATTGAATTTATAATGACCGGAGAAAATAACTTGAATTCCAGGTTCGATGGTTAATTCATCTCCTTGCTGGATAGAAATTTCACCATCAATTATGTATGGGCTGTTTGGGAATGTCCAAACTCCATTTACATTCCCAGCAGGAATGTGAGTATCTGCAAGAGAAAAAGCGAAAATAAATAATAAACTAAAAATGATTATTATTTTTTTCATAAAAACCTCCTAAAGAATAAAATTTAAAAATGTTTAACTTATCGTTATCATAAAAACTCTCAAACCAGACTGTGTCAGGCTTCCGTCAGTTGCAGGATTAAAATTTGACTGAGGTATGAGCTACATTACTTCAACAATAAACATTTCTTTGTAGCGAAGGTTTTGTCATCTACTTTAAGTTTGTAGAAATAGATTCCTGAACTTACATTTTTACCATTATCATCTGTTCCGTTCCATACCACACGCCTCGTTCCCAAACCCCTGTTTGGGAATGGATGAAGTGTTCTAACCTTCTGACCTTTGATGTTATAAATTATTATTTCCGTGTTCTCCGTGAGCTCTGTGGTGAGATTAAACGAGATAGTTGTTTCAGGGTTAAAGGGATTGGGATAATTTCCGTAAAGCTTATTGATTATAGGAATAATCTGTTGATTTTCATTATTTACACCTTCCCATTCATAAGCTCCCATATCCGGCGCAGGACCATAATATTCATCAGGAGTCATATTGACAATTATATTTCCTTGCCATTCAAAAAAAGCAGTACCTGCATCGATACAGGGAGAATCTTCGGTGAGTTGATAATTTCCATTTTGTGGGTCTGCAAATAATGGGTCTACATCTATGTTTCCTTCAAGCCAATTTACTGAACCATTGTTATTTGTTACGATTCCAGCTTCTCCTCCCTGAATATCAGAATATGCAATGGTTATGGAATTTGGTTCGCCCCAACTATAAAATTCAATCTCTTGAGGAAAGTTATTCCATAAAATTGAGTTAACTAAAATTGGATGAGAACCATAAAAGCAGGTAATTGCACCTCCATAGTAGTTATGCCAATTGTGTGAAATAGTTGTATTTATTAAAATTGGATTAGAATTATGGGAACACTTAATTCCACCATCTGAATTACTTGTTATTATTACATTCTCCAAACTCGGACTGGAATTATCAAAGTAAATCCCAATATTACCATTTCTTACTGTAATATTTCTTATATTTGATTCAGTCACAAAATCAAATCTCAATATCCCGCTTAAATTATCTGCATCTAAGAATGTATCTTCCTGGCTGTTACCTTGTAATGAAACATAATCAGACATAGGTAATGGAAATTGCTCTCCATTTGTGGATGGACTAAATATTCCGGGCAATAGAAAAATTGTATGTTGATTTAAACTGTCTGCATATATCACGGATAATGCATATATTATCGTTCTTAACGGATCATCAGGACTTGTTCCGCTATTTGAATTATTTCCATCCGGCGATACATAAAGATCAGCATTAACCTGCGGTAACATTCCATGCAATATATCAAAAGTAAAATTATCTATCGGTGAAGCATGGAATCCAGTGGGAATCATTACAGTAAAAGTATCTACTATCACATTCATCATCTCTTGTGAATACAGATCATTTCCTATTGGTGAAGTGTTCATATAAATGTTACATCTGTTGTTTTCACTAAATACGGGACTTGAATCTTCATCACAGCAAATACCGCCACCACTATAGTTAGCATTATTATAAGAAATTGTAACGTTTTCTAAAGTGGGATTTGAATTCCTACAATTTATTCCACCACCTTCGAAAGCTGTATTTTCAGAAATAAGAACATTCTGAAGTTCAGGATCCGAATCTTTAAAAACCATACCGCCACCGTTATAACCGGCAAAATTCCCGATAATATTTGTGGAACTAATATCTGTTTCAATGTTTTTACAATATATTCCACCTGCTGTTTCTTCAGCATAATTAGCTAAAATATCCGAACCAATTATTGATAATGTAGATCCATTGCTGTAAATTCCACCATAATGTTTAGCTGCATTATTAATCACAGTTATGTTATTGAAAACAGAATTTGAGTTGGTATGATAAATTCCTCCTGCTGTTCCGGCAGAACAGTTAGATACAGTTAAATTTGTTAAATTTAAATTCGAATTTTCACAATATATTCCTCCACCATCCCCAAATTTGTGACCATTAGTCAAAGTTAGTTCTTCAATATTTACTCCATCGGATCCTATGCAAAAAACCACTCTATCTTCCATATCTGCGTCTATTATTGTTAAATTTTCGTCTGTCCCTGAAAAAGAAACCCAACTTGTGCAAATTACCGGAAAACTTTCTCCATTTGTATCCAAACTAAATATTCCAGAATCTAAATAGATTGTATGAGGATCAAGACTATCAGCGTAAATTATAGATAAAGCATAATAAATCGTTTTGAGAGGATCAGCCCATGATAAGCCGCTATTTGAATTATCACCATCCGGTGAAACATATAGGTCGGCATTAACCTGCGGTAACATCCCATGCAGTATATCAAATGTAAAATTATCGATGGGATAAGCATGAAAATTTGTAGGCATCATTACAGTAAAAGTATCAACGATCACATTTATTATATTTTCCGAATAGTTACAGAGATCATTCCCAAATTGGGCATTATTTGAATAAATGTTACATCTATCTTCCATATTAAAATTTATAGTTGAATTTGTAGAATAAATTCCGCCACCGGAACCATCTGCTGTATTTTCTGAAATTGTTACATTAGAAAGAATAGCATCAGTATTATACCAGAAAATACCTCCTCCTGACCAACCACCAACATTATTACTGACTAGAACATTTTCCATTATAGGATTTGTAGCATAGGAACAAATTCCGCCACCTGAACCTTCTGCCGTATTTTCTAAAATGACTACATCCTGTAACAGAGAATTAGAACCTGATTGAAAAAAAATACCTCCACCGGATGAGCCGCTTGAATTGTTAATTATTTTTGTGTTCAATATATTAAGGTTTGAATTTTCTATACAACAAATACCGCCACCTTTTCCTTCAGCAGTATTATTAGAAATAACAGAGTTGCTTAAATTAACGTCCGAATTATAAAAATAAATTCCCGCACCACTTCGTTCTACTGTATTTTCTGAAATTTGTAGATTTTCTAAACTCGGGTTGGAATATAAACAAAATATTCCACCACCAAGATAGTGATAATAACCACTTCCTGAAGGGTCTGCATAAGTTCCGCTTCCATTTCTTATTGTAAATCCGCTTAATATTGAAAATGAATTCTCACCACTTTTAAAAGTTACAACAGATGCGCTATCCGGGTTTGAAGGTTGACCACCATCTATGATTGTACTGGAAATATAAGTTGTATCCTGTGTAGTCAAAAATAATGAAGCAACAGTAATGTTTTTCCCATTATAGTTAATGTTTTCTACATAAGTATCTGGCTGTACAAGAACTGTATCTCCATTTACTGAAACATTAATCCCTTCCTGGATAGTTGGCTGGTCTGCCGGGATATTGATGATAGTTGCAGACAGAAAGATTGATAAAATAAAAAATACAAAAACAAGAAATAAGGTTTTCATAAAGCCCTCCTAAAATTATTGCTGGTTCTGTAACACAGAACCATGATTTATT
>SDBT01011059.1_pt1 | contig 14547 bp, 10 predicted proteins | sample 2277101 | NCBI WGS metagenome assembly SDBT01 (sample SAMN10404973, study PRJNA504765) | marine sediment metagenome | isolation source: marine sediment core GS10_PC15, 103 cmbsf | place: Arctic Ocean: Southern Knipovich Ridge | collected 2010
CCCCAACAGGTGCGCTTCCACGCAAGACCGCCCCTGCGCAAAAGTCGGCTGCGGCCCGACGTTGATCGCTGCCAAGTGGAGCGAATCGTCCGCGAGCTGCGCCACGCCGGCGTACACCGCTTCGCGCGGCAACAGATGCGGGTGGTCGGCCAGATTGGCGGTCGGAAAGCCCAGCGATGCGCCGCGCCGCTTGCCCTCCGCGACAATGCCGACAATGCGATGGGGTCGGCCGAGCATCAGGTTGGCCTCTTCGAGCCGGCCACGCTGCAAAGCGCTGCGGATCGCCGAGCTGTTGATGGCCGGGTGGTCGGCCAGCGGCTGACTGTGCACTTCGTCGACCACGGTCAAGTCGAACTCCAAGCGCGGCGCCCAGCGGCGCAGGGTTTCGATCGAGCCTTCGCGACCACGGCCGAAGTTGAACGTGGGACCTTCGATCAGCGCGCGGGGCCGGCAACGCTTGACCAGGTCGAGCAGAAACTGCTCGGCCGTCAGGTCGAGCAGTTCGCGGGTGCTGCGCAGAACGATCACCACGTCCACGCCGCAGCTTTCCAGTAGCGCGGTCTTCTCCGAGCAGGTTGTCAGACAGATCGGGGCACGCTCCGGTTTGATGATGGCGAGCGGATGCGGCTCGAACGTAACGACGACCACCGGGGCGTTCAGTTCCTTCGCCCGTGCGCCTGCCGTTTCGATCAGCCGCCGGTGTCCGAGGTGCACACCGTCGAAGTTGCCGACCGTCAGCACAACTCCGCCGGCGGGCGGCTGAAACTGATCGAATCCCTCGCAGATTTTCATGGTGGTGAAACGCGACACGTGGACTACTCTCCGGGCAGGTCACCGAAGCCAAGCTGTTCCGCTTCGGCGCGGAACTCGCTCTCGGGTATCCAACTTGCGGTGAAATCTTCCCCGTCAAACAATATCACTGTGCGGCCCTCGGCCCGAACAAACAAGCGGACCGGCTTCCTCAGGCAGCAAACGCCGGTTTTCTCTCGGCCGTCGTAAAACATATTGAAATGGTAGCGCGACCGCTCGCCGCGTAGTGCCTCGTCGACCGGAAACATCAGCGGCCGGCGCCCACCCCGGGCGGCGTAGTCGGCCTGCAAGGCCGCGGCGACCCGCTCACCCAGCTTGCGCTGTTCCCGCAGATGCTGGGTATCCCGATTGAGTAGCGACACCAGAACCATCGCGACGGTGACGGCGGCCAGTATCCCGATGCGTCGCCACAACCGCCTGCGACGCTGCAAGAGGGTGTGCAGTTGCGCACGCTGGGTAACGATCGCGTCGGTGGGCGGAACCGGTTCGACCAATGTCATGCTGCTGCTTTCGTGAATTAGAGGCGTGTCAGCCCGCTTTCTGACCTCGCTACAATTCTAACCGGTCGAACTTGACGGTAAAGTGTCGCTCGGCCGGCTCGAGGTGCCGTGATGTCGTTGTCGGGCGTGGAACAAGTTGTGATCGTCGTCGCCGGAGCGGCCTTGACGCTGCTGCTCGGCGGAGCCCTGCTGTATTGGATCGACCGGGAGTGGCGCAAGCTGGATGCCCGGCACCGACGGGGGGGCACTACTCCGGAAGGCGGGCCAGCGGAGAACCGCGCCGAGCCGCCGAGCGAGCCGCCACCCGCGAATTGAGGACCGACGATCGCCGCCGACCGAAACAGCTCGAGTGCTATTCCCCGCGCCGCGCCGGTGGGTGACCCACCGGCCTCGTACGGCCGCACCCCACCCGGCCGCCGGTTTGCACTCTCGACCATGATGTTCCTGCAACACGCGGTGCTGGGCGCCTGGGTCCCGCTGCTGCAACTGCACCTGCGGGACCTGGAGTTCAGCGGCACGCAGATCGGATCGATCTACGCCACCCTCGCGCTCGCGTCCATCATCGCGCCCTGGCTGGGGGGCCAGTTGGCCGACCGCGTCATGCCCGCGCAGTGGGTGATGTGCTTCAGCCATCTGTGCGGGGCGGTCCTGCTGTGGCGCATCGCCGAATCGACTCAATACGACACGATTCTGATCTTGATGTTCCTCAACGCCGTCGTGCACATGCCCACCATGTCACTGAGCAATCTGATCGTGTTTCGGCACCTCGCCGACCGCGATCGCGAATTCGGCCGCGTACGCCTCTGGGGAACGACGAGCTGGGTGGTGATGGCAGTGGCGCTCGGGGTGTGGCTGAGCAAGCCGTCCTGGCTGCCGGGCGCCCAGCAGGCCGAGCTAACCGACTGTCTGCGGCTGGGGGCGATCATGTCGGCGATGCTGGCGGTCTACTGCCTGACCCTGCCGGGAACCCCGCCAACGATCGGCACTCGGCGCTCGCGCCTGGCTGCCGTGGGTGCACTGCGGATGCTGCGCGACCGCTCGTGCGCGGTGCTGATGGTGGTCAGCTTTCTGCTGGCGCTGGGCATGCCCTTCGCCTATCCCTTCGGCGGACTGTTCCTGCGGTCGCTGGGTGTCTCCGTTGCGGGCGTCGCGCCGTTGATGTCGATCGGGCAGATCGGCGAGATTATCGCGTTTCTGCTGCTGGCATTTGCGCTGCGGCGACTGGGATTCAAGACCACCTTCCTGATTGGCCTCGCGTGCTGGGCGCTCCGTTTCGGGCTCTGGTCGCTCGGCGGACCCTGGCCGCTGCTGGTGTTCGCGATCAGCCTGAACGGAATGTGCTACGCGTTCGTGCTCGGGCTCGGTCAAATGTTCGTCGATCAACGCTCCGATCCCGACACCCGCGCCACCGCTCAATCTCTGCACCAGGTCATGACCTTCGGTATCGGGATGTGGCTCGGAAACGTGCTCGCCGGGGCGGCGCACGACTTCTTTCAACACGAGTTGCCCAACGGCACGATCGTGACCGACTTCACCCAGTTTTATTTCTGGCCGGCGTTGGGAGCGGCCGCGTGCTTCGTAATATTCGCCGTGTTGTTCAAGACGACCAAGCAGCGCGCAACTCGGCCAGCGTCGTCGCCTGATCTGCCCAAGTGAAGTTCTGACCACCACCAACCGAGCCGAGCTCGTCGCAGGGCACGCTTCGGTCGGCCAACTCGTTTTCGAGCGCCGGGGGATCAGCGGTTTCGACCAGATACGCGGCGCAACACTCCTCGAACGGTGCGATCCGCGAAACGTCTGCGCCCCGCAGTTCAACACCGCGTTCCCCGCCGATCGCCATCTCGGCCAGCGCCGTCAGCCAGCCCCCGTCGCTGATGTCGTGACAGGCCGCCACCAGGCCGCACCGGATCGCGTGGGCCACGGCGGCGTGTATCCCCGCGGCTTCCGCCGCTGAGAACCCGGTCTGAGGCAGGCCGCCGACCAGGTAGAGTCGATTCCCGGCGGCTGTCAGGCCGGACATGACGCACTTGCTGACGTCATCGATCAGACTGAGCGAGCTGATCAGAAGCGTGCCGGGGACACTCAGGCGACTGGTCTGACGAATTCGCTCAGCCGTGAGTTCAAACACACGCCGCGCATCGGGGAACTCACGCCCTTCAGACTCCGCGTATCGCCCCATCACCGCCAGGAGCTCGTCGATATCGTCGGCGTGCAGCGCGAACTCGTTGTTGAGCGAGTCCTTGCCTGAGATGAACGGCGTGCCGTAGGCCCGGGCGGCGTCGCAGCACCCCTGGCAAGCCCGAACGATCGCACCGAGTTGGCGCGGCTCGTCGCAGCGTCCCCAGCAGAAGTTGTCGAGAATCGCGGTGCGCTCCGGGTCTCCGCCGACCGACACCACGTTGCGCAGCGCCTCGTCAATCGAAGCAACCGCGCTCCAGTAGGGATCAACATCCGACAGATGGGCTGCGCAGCCGCAACCCACGGCGATGCCCCGATTGGAATCAAGCCGTGGCCGCAAGACGGCGGCGTCACCCGGCCCATTCCCGGGCCCACCCAGCGGCTTGACCACGCTGCCGCCCTGGACCTCATGGTCGTACTGACGAATGATCCATTCCTTGCTGGCGACGTTTGGGCTCCGCAGCACGGATTTCAACCGAGCCAACACCGCCTGCGATTCCGAGCCCCTTCGTGCCTCCGTGCCTGCGTGCCTTCGTGCCTGGGTCTGGGTCTGCTTCGGCCACCACTCCGCGATCTGCTCCCGCTTCGGCCAACCGTGGTGGAGAAAACGCATCTCCAGGTCGCCGACCACCGTCCCGGCATAGCGCACGAGCAGACGCGCCGGTGCGGAACCCGCACTGCCGAACGTCCCGATCACCGTCGCCTCGACTTCCTCCTCCCGCATGACTTCCATGAATGTGTCGAGGTTGGCGGGTGGCACCGAGAGCACCATGCGCTCCTGGGCCTCGCTGATCCAGATCTCGTCGTAGCGCAGGCCGGCGTACTTGAGCGGAACGTGCTCCAGATCGACCGCCGCCCCGACCTCTTCACCCATCTCGCCGACGGCGCTGCTCAACCCACCGGCTCCGCAGTCGGTGATCGCGGTGTAGAGACAACCGCGTTCGTGGTCGCGCGCGCGCAGGATTGCGTCGAGACAACGCTTCTCGGTGATCGCGTTGCCGATCTGAACGGCGTGCGAGAACTCGTCGGCGTGCGTGTCGGTCAGCTCGGCGGAGGAGAAGGTCGCGCCGTGAATCCCGTCACGCCCGGTGCGTCCGCCGATGACCACTACCAGGTCGCCGGGCCGGGCGGCCTTGCGAATTTTGTCGCGCGGGATCAGGCCTACGCATCCGCAATAGACCAGCGGGTTGCCGAGATAACGCGCGTCGAAGCGGACGGCGCCGTTGACGGTCGGGATACCCATGCGATTGCCGTAGTCCGAGACACCGCCCACCACGCCGCGGAGAACGCGCCACGGGTGCAACACGCCGCGCGGCAACTGGTCGTGCGGCCAATCGGAAGGTGCTACGCAGAAGACGTCCGTGTTGGCGATCGGACGCGCCGCGAGGCCACAGCCCATCACGTCGCGGATGCAGCCGCCGATACCCGTGGCCGCCCCGCCGTAGGGCTCGATCGCCGACGGATGGTTGTGCGTCTCGACTTTGAAGGCGACGCCGTAGTCATCGTCGAAGGCGATCACGCCGGCGTTGTCGACGAAGACGGACAAACACTGCGGCCCGCGACCGTCGGCCATCAACTCGTCGGTAGCGCGAACGATGGTGTCCTTCAGCAGGTTTTCGTAGCGAATCTCGACGAACGAATCTGGATCGGCGGACGCCGGGCCCATCGGCGCCCCGCGGTAGGCAATCGCGCTCTTGAGCGTCTTGTGCACGCAGTGTTCCGACCAGGTCTGTGCGATGGTCTCCAGTTCGAGGTCGGTGGGGTCACTATCGCGGTCGCGAAAGTGCCGCTGAATCGCCTCCATCTCGGTCAGCGAAAGAAACAGGTGGCCGTCGCGGGACAGCGCTCGCAGCCCCGCCGCGTCAAGCTCGATAATCGCCACTCGTCGCAGCTCGAATTCGAAAACCGGTGGCCGAGGTGCCGGCCGCACGCCGGCAGTGCCCAGAACAACCTGCTCGATGCAATCGTTGGCCAGCGCGTGCGCCACGGCGGCAAGCACGTCGCGCTCGCGAATCGAACCGGTTAGAACGTAGCGGCGAGCGGTGCGCACGAGATCGACCGCAAAACCCGCGTCGCGCAGCTCGGCCAGCGTGCTCTCGGCCGCCGGGTCCATGACTCCCGGTTTGGGATGGATCTCAACTGATAGCTGATTCGGAACGCTGCTCGGTCGGTCATTCTCGCCAAGCAGGTTGGCCGCCTCGGTGACCGGGTCAGCCAGCAGGCCGCGCGCGATTTCCTCCGCCGCCGGGCGTGCTAATGCGCCCTCCAGAAAGTACAGGCGGGATGATCGCACGTGCTCGAGTTGGGCCAGGCCGGCTTCACGCAGCTCAATCGCCAGCGCGTGGTCGCGAGCGGCCGCGGCTTGCCGACCGCGACCGGTGATTTCGATCCGAAATACGGGCATGGCTTCCCTCAAACTCCAACAACGATTGTTCGCGGCGAGACCAGCGCGGCTTCAGACAACGACAGGCGTTCGGCGGGAGGGTGTAGCTCCTGCTGAGCCATGGCTCGCCGGGAGGCTCGCCATCACGAGGCAACGGATCATCATTGAAACCGCTCTAGCGCACGCTCGCGATCATACTGGTTGGGGAGGGTTTCGTCGCCGGGCGTAAGTACTTCGGAGCTTGGCGGGTGACCGCAAAAAACGGGTTCGCGGCCAATCCCTGGCAACGCGGCGCGGGCACGGCGTACGCAGACGTAATCGCCTGTATATAAACACGTTACAGACGAAAAACTCCGCGCCCGCCCCACGCGCCGGGTCTAAGATGCGGCCGGCAAACTCAGTTTTTAGCTTGCCTTTGACTGCCGTCGCTGCTTAGAGTCTTACCTTTGGCGGCGCCATCGGTTGGGAAGCAAGGCGCTGTCGAAGCGGTTGGCGAGGAAATGCATGAGTTCACGGCCCAGCGTGGCAGCAAATCAGAATAGGCCATCCAAACACCTGCTCGAATTCGAGAAGCCCATCCTAAAGATGGAGCAGGAGATCCAGCGCCTCGAAGCGAGCCAGGTCGAGTCCGGGCGCGACTATTCGGACATCATCGAGAGCATCCGTAGCCAACTCGGCGCCGCCCTGCGTGAGGCCTACGCCAATCTCACGCCCTGGGAGAACGTGCTGGTCGCGCGCCACCCCCGCCGACCACTGCTGCGCGATTATATCCGCATGTTGTGCCGCGATTTTTGCGAGCTGCACGGCGATCGACACTACGCCGACGACAAGGCGGTCGTGTGCGGATTCGCCCACTTGGCAGGCCAGCGGGTCATGCTTATCGGTCACTACAAGGGCCGCGACACGCGCGAGAAGATCGAGGCCAATTTCGGCTGCGGCCATCCGGATGGCTATCGCAAAGCCCTGCGCGCCATGAAGCTCGCCGAGAAATTCCACCTCCCCGTGGTCAGCCTGGTCGATACCCCCGGCGCTTACCCGGGAATCGAGGCCGAGGAGCGCGGAATCGCCTCGGCCATCGCGATCAATCTGATGGAAATGTCGCGGCTGCGCACACCGATCGTGGCGTGCGTGATCGGTGAAGGTGGCAGCGGCGGGGCGCTCGGCATGGCCGTCGCCGACCAGGTCGCCGTCATGCAGCACGCCTACTACTCGGTGATCAGTCCGGAGGGCTGCGCCGCAATCCTATGGAAGTCTGGCGAGCAGGCACCTCGGGCCGCCGGCGCCCTGCGACTGACGCCCCAGGATCTCAAGCGGCTCGAACTGATCGACACGATCGTGCCGGAACCACTGGGCGGCGCGCATCGCGACCCCGAGGGGGCGGCGAAGAGCCTTGAGACCTGGCTCGCCCGCTCACTCCGCGATCTGAAGCGGCTGAAGGTCGACACCATCCTGCGCCGGCGTTACGAGCGGCTGCGCCACATCGGCTCGTTCTTCGAGCCGGCCGCGGCCGACAAACCAACCAAGGCGGCAAAACCGCGGCAGCGACGACGCCCGCCGGTAACCCGGCCGACGACCGCCGCTCGTTCATGAGCCAATGACTGGATCGGGCAGGCCCCGAGCGAAGCCCGGCCCCTATCTGTGTAGTCAAATGGCAAAACTGCAGCGGCCATCGTGGGTACGCCACCTGGACAGTCGTGGAGACACGAGTCCGTCGCTGAGACCCCTGAAAGTGGCCTTGCAGCCGGTACGCTATGCCCCCCGGGGCACGCACGCGGACCAGAGCGGTCCGATAGGCGATCGACCCGAACCGTGAAGCCGGTTCTAGCGTAGAAACGATAGGACGCACCAACAAATTGAGGGTTTTTCGCTGTCCGGACCAGCCAGGCACGTGTTATAATATTTGGTTCAAGGTGCGGCGTGGGCCGACCTACGGGGGTCTGGCCAAGAGAGCTGATGAGAGTGAAATGGAACTGAGTACCGTACAAGCCCTTGATCTGAACCTGTTCCTCTACGACCGACCGCTGCATCCGGAACTGTTCCAGCATTTTGCGGATTATCGGATCCGGCAGGGTGGTTACGTCGCGGATATCTGGATAACCGGCCTGAGCCACGTCGTGACCGTCACGATGGGCCACCGCTCGGTGACTGAATTAGTGTTCAGCGATCAGGAGATGCTTCCGACGCGTGGCGTGCTGACGCGTTTTCGCATCAAAGGAGAGCGCGACGCGGACCGCGAGGCCGCCGATGGGTGGCACTACATGGTCAGCAGCCAGGTCGAGACGATGGCTGAGCCGCTCTACAAATCGGTTCACAACGATCTACTTCGCCACGCCGCAAGGCGTGGCTGGCACTATGCTTACGAGCAGTGGGCCGAAGGTGAGCTGGTTCCGTTCACGTACATCGACCACGAGGCCCGCGATCGGGAATTCCATATACACGCGTTCCACGCCTTCCCGCAGGATCGGACGCTAGTCAAGACGCAATCGATTTTCGAGCTGCCGAGCGACTAGTCGATGCACGCGATCAATGCCGCCTGCGACCCAGCAATGGCGCCGCGGGTGGCTTTTTATTGGACGATGGTTACTAGCGCCGATTCCTTAAGCCGGACTGAGTGAATGCCACCGGCTGATCCCAATTCGATTCGCGTAAGTGGCGCCCGCGTGCACAATCTACGCGACGTCCACCTCACACTCCCAAAAGGTCAGCTGATCTGCTTCACGGGCGTCTCGGGCAGCGGCAAGAGCAGCCTGGCGTTCGATACGCTCTACGCCGAAGGGCAGCGGCGCTACATCGAATCGCTCAGTTCTTACGCCCGGCAGTTCATGGGAGAGCTGCCCAAGCCGGACGTCGATCAGATCACCGGGCTGGCACCATCGATCTCAATTCAGCAAAAGACCAGCGGCTGGAACCCCCGCAGCACGGTCGGAACGATCACCCAGATCCACGACTACCTGCGGGTCTTGTTCGCGCGCGTGGGAACACCGCACTGCCCGAAGTGCGATCGACCTATAACTGCGCAAAACCGCGAGCACATGCTGGCTCACATCCTCGCCTTGGACGAGGGGACGCGCGTGGTGTTACTGGCCCCGAAGATCCGTGGGCAGAAGGGGGAGTACCGCGACCTGTTTGCCGAACTCGCGCGCCAAGGATTCGTGCGGGCGCGGGTCGACGGCGAGATCATCGAATTAGCCAACCCCCCGGAGCTGGATCGCTACCACCGACACGATATCGAGGTGGTCGTCGATCGGCTGGTCGTGCGCCCGGGCCTCAGGCCGCGTTTGGCCGAGGCGCTCGAATTGGCGTTGTCCAGCGGCGACGGAGCGGCGATCGTCATGGTCGTGAGTGCGGAAGACGCTCCCGCGGCCAATCGCAAACGGAAGCGACGCGCGGCCGGCCGACCGAGCCACGATATTCTGCTCTCGGCGGGGTACGCTTGTACCACATGCGGGCTGAGCTTCGAGCCGCCAACTCCGCAGATGTTCAGCTTTAACAGTCCGCACGGGATGTGTGAGCACTGCGACGGACTCGGGGCGCGGTTCGACTTCGATCCCGAGTTGCTGGTGCCCGATCCGTCGCGAAGCTTCCTGGATCCCTGCGTGGCGGCACTGCGCCGCCCGCCGGGACGCTGGCGCCGGCATATCTATGAAGGCGTCGCCCGCCACCTGGGAATCGATCTGAAAACCCGCTGGCGTGATCTGCCACAATCGGCCCGCGACGCGCTGCTGTACGGAACCGGTGAGGCCCACATCACGTTCGAATGGCGCGGGCGCCACGGGGTCTGGATGCACGGCGGAACGTACGAGGGGATCGTCGCGGAATTGCAGACCCGTCATCGAAAGACCAGCTCCGCGATAGCGCGACGCTTCTACGAGCAATTCATGCGACAGGCAACCTGCCCGCGTTGCCGCGGCGCGCGTCTCAACGCGCCGGCCCTGGCGGTCAGACTGTCAAGTCGACCAGGGAAGTCGGACCGCGAGGGGTCGACGCAGTTGAACATCGACGAAGTGTGCCGGCTACCGATCGAGCGCGCCCTGGCGTTCTTCGATCAACTGGAGTTGGAAGGAGTGGAACGTCAGATAGCGGAGGAGCCCCTGAAGGAGATCCGGGCCCGGCTGCGATTCCTGGATGAGGTAGGGCTGGGATACCTGGCGCTCGATCGCTCGGCACCTACGTTGGCAGGCGGCGAATCGCAACGGATCAGGCTTGCGAGCCAAATCGGGTGCGGGCTGGTGGGCGTGCTTTACGTGCTGGACGAGCCGAGTATCGGACTGCACCCGCGCGATAATCGCCGGCTGCTGGAGTCGCTGCGGCGCCTGCGCGACATGGGCAACACCGTCATCGTGGTCGAGCACGACCGGGACACGATGGAAGCGGCCGACCGGATCGTGGACTTCGGACCCGGTCCAGGCGTACGGGGGGGGGAAATCGTGGCGGAGGGGAGCCTGCGCACAATCGCCGAGTCGCCGAATTCGCTGACCGGCGCGTACTTATCAGGCCGCGAGTCGATCGAGACGCCGGCGGCGCGCCGCCCGGTGACGCGTCGGGCGCGACCGAATCCGCTCAAGCCTTCACGCCAAAACGCGAAGTGAATCGACACCGGTCCCGGCCCGCTGGCAGCCCGGGCGGATAGTTCTTCTCGGAACTCGGGCGCTTCGGGGCCGGGTACCGCTGCCCCGCCGCGCGTACCACGTCAAATGCAAATCCAAAATCATGCTTCACGGCGGGGGAAGATTTTGAATCCTTCAGTTGCGAACGTGCGCTACCGGGCACGTTGATGGGAACACGGCAGTCCGCCGCGTGAGGCCACGCCACGCCAAAGCGATGGCCGGCTTCCGGCGGTGGCATCCAGGCGGGCGCCCTCTTCGGGTTGAGGACCCTCATGAATTCAGATGACCGGACCGACCAGCGGCTGGTGTTGATTTGCCCCAATCTGTCCTGCAGGCGCACGCTGGACGTGCCGCCCGCGGCACGTGGGAAGGTGCTGCGCTGCGCGTACTGCGGCGCGCCGTTTCGGGTCCCGCAAGGTCCGGCCCTGAGTACGGAGACGACGCCGGCCGCGCGCGGGGAGTAGATGCAGCGAGGGAGATCGGACCACGCGGCGCGGACGGAAGCAGCCTCAACCCACACGCCGTCAGTGGGAGCACGCGACAGGAGTGGAAATGAGTTATCTACTTGAGACATTGGGCCGAGGCCTGCTCGGGCGTCTGCTCAACGCCTTCGAGAGCCATCTGCCCAACTCGCCCGACGACCAGGTCGAGACGCTGGCGAAACGCCGGCGCGACGCCTGCACTTCGTTCGACCTGGCGATTCGGCTGGGGACGGCGTGTCTGCGCGAAACGCGGCTGGCGGATGCCCGCGAGGCATTCGAGGCGGCGACCAGGCTGGAGGGCCCGGCACACCTGCCACAGTTGGGGCTGGCGTGCGTCTGCGAAGAGCTGGGCCAGATCGACCACGCGCTGCGGCATCTGCAGCGGGCAGCGGACGAAAATCCGCGCGACGCCTCGATCGCGTTCGGCCTGGGGCTCTGCCATGAGCAGCAGGGAGACTTGGTCGAGGCGGTCGAATCATACGGGCGCGCCGTCGAAATGTGCCCACAACTGCGCAACGGCCATGAACGGCTCGGGGCCATCGCTGTGCGGCGCGGCGATTGGACCGGCGCCCGCGGATGCTATCGGCGCTTGGCCGAGTTGGAACCCGGCGAATTGGACGTGCTGCTGCCGCTGGCAAACCTCGAGCTGCAAGAGGGCCTGCCCGAAGAGGCGGCCGAGACCTTTCAGCGGGCTCTCCTGATCGAGCCGGAATCGACCGACGAGTCATTCGACACGGCAACCGAGCTCGCCGGCGGGGGCGAGCTGCAGCAGGCAATCTCCACGCTGGAGAAGCTGACCGACAAGTACCCGGGTGTGACCGAGTTCCGCGTGCACCTGGCCGATCTGTACGTCAAGGCGGGCGAGGACGCCCCCGCCGTCGAGCAGTACCGTGCCGCACTCGATCTGCACCGGACCTTCCTAGAGGCAACCGTCAAGCTGGGCACGCAACATCTGCGGCGGCAGCGCTATGACGATGCCGCCCAGGAATTCAACCGCGCCGTGGAATTGAACGACCGCCTGCTGACCGCGTTCGTGGGCCTGGGGGTCGCCCAGCACGAGGCGGGGCACGAATCAGATGCGCACGCCACGTTCGATCTGGCCGCCAGCCTGGCGCCCAACAGTACGCTGCTGTTCTCGGAGACCAATCGGTTGCATTTGCAGGCGTTGCGTGGACGCAAGCGTGACGTGCTTCTGTACGACGACCCCGTCGAGAGCTGCGGACGGGACGATCTGCTGGCCGAGGCGATTCGCCGACATCAACAGGTCCTGGCTCTCCATGGCGGCCGCGCCGACCTGCACTACCGTCACGGAATGCTCTTGCGGCAGGTCGGTAATTTCGATGCGGCAACGCAGGCGTTTCAGGAAGCACTCGCGATTAATCCCTCGTACGCCAAGGCGTCGATCAAGCTGGGAATCACCTGGCGGGAGTTGGGCCAGACTGACCAGGCGCTCGAGGCCTTTGGCCGGGCGCTTAAGCTCAACCCGGGCCAGGTCGCGCTGCATTACCAGTTGGGATTGTTGTACGCCCAATACAACCAGTTCGATCTGGCGGTGGAGCGCTTCGAAGTCTCCCTGGCCGGTCAGCAGGGCGCGCTCGAATTCCGACACAACCTGGCGCTCGCGCTGCAGAACATCGGCATGGTCGACCGCGCCGAGGCCACGTGGCATTCGATCTGCGAGCTGTCTCCGGGCGCCGCCGGGCTGGGAAATGACCGGATCGAGGCGATCCGCGGTTCTTAGAGAGTTCTTCGTGTTTCCGTGAAGGCGTACCGGCCGACCCCCGTGTCGGCCGAGGCCACCAACGTCCGGTACGGGGCCCGGACGCTACAGAAACAAGAGCGAACGTCCGGTGCGGGGCCCGGACGCTACAGAAATAAGAGCCTCGGGCTTCAGCCCGTCCGGTGTGACGCATTCGAGCACTGTTCAGCGGTTCTCGCGATATCCATATGATGCGATTCTCTTGAGACACTGCACTAGAATACGCGAGTAATGTCCGCGCCGGTCCCGACAGATCAATCGCGCCCCTCGCGGCGGCGCCTGACCACCTTCGCCGGGGTCTACGTCGGACTTCTGGCGGCGTTGATCGTGGCGCTGCCGCTCTGGTTAAAACGCGTTCCGGACCCCATAGCACTGCGTCCGGCCGCGGTTGGCCGGCCAACGGCCACCGCTTCCCACGACGCCTCCCCGCCCGCCGATTCCGAAACGTCGCCGGTGCTCGAGCAGGCCGGACTCGTTGCCAGCTCGGCAGGCGCGGCTTCGCAGCCTGCCGACCAACCGCCGCCGCCCATTGTCGAGAGACGCTGGGTGCAGCGCCGCTCGTTACCCGCGTCAACGGAGCCCGGCCGGCTGCTCGCGCCGGCCGTGACCAGCGAAAACGGGAAGCGGTTGGACCGTTCCGCGGCCGCGCGTCAGCGGCGGGTGCGGCAATTCGGCGGGACCCCGAGAACCGAGGACGCGGTCGAAGTCGGGCTCGCCTGGCTCGCGGCCCATCAGGATGCCGACGGCACGTGGGATCGCTTCGAATTCTCGCGGCATTGTCCGGGCGACGACCCCTGCCCGGGGAAGGCGGTCACGCGCAAGGGCTATCTGTTCGACGAGGGGCTGACCGGGTTGGTGCTGCTCGCATTTCTCGGAGCCGGGTACACCGATCATGAGGGTCCCTATCAGGAGACTGTAGCCCGGGCGGTAGAGGCACTGCTGCGGGCGCAGATGTACCACGGCGGGTTCGGCAACGACGATGAGATGGCCGGCTACAACGACGCGCTGGCGACTTTTGCGCTGGCCGAGTACCACGCACTGACCGACGACCCACGCACCGCGCTCGCGCTGGAACGCGCCGTCGTGCGGCTCGTGCTGAGCCAGCAGGAGTTGGGTGGGTGGGATTACCTGGCGCGTAACGACAGCGGCCGAAACGATACCTCGATCACCGCCTGGGCGGTGCAGGCCCTGCATGCCTGCCGGGCGAGCGGAGTCCGCGTTCCGCCGCGCGTGCTGATCAAGGCGGCGTTGCACTTCGAGCGGGCGTCGGAGCCGGACGGCCGGGTGCGCTACTCCGACGCGGGCATCGGTTTCGGAATCGACGAGAAGACGCTAGAACCGAGTTATCGGTATGGCCCGGCGATGATCGCCGCTGGGTTGACCTGCGAACAGTTGCTCGGGTGGCGATTCGACAGTGCGCTGGTAGGTCGACAACAGACGCGGCTCTTCCAGCAATTGCCCTCGCAGTCGCTACTTCAGGGCCGCGACCCGACGCAGCTCCACAGCTACTACTATTGGTATTATGGCACGATCGCGATGTTCCAGGCGGGTGGCGAGCGTTGGGAACGCTGGAACGGCCGGCTGCGCGACGCGATTCTGCCACTGCAGGATCGGCGCGAAACGGCCGGCGATCACAAGCGCCACACCTACGGCAGTTGGCCGCCGTTCGGACCGCGCTGGGGCAAGTGGGGTCGGCAGGGTGGCCGCGTGTACACGACGGCACTCTGCGTGCTGACGCTCGAGATTTACTACCGCCACACGCCGGCGTACCTCGAAGATCAATCGGTCCTGACCGCGGGTGACTGGCTGGCGTACCTGGGCGAGGCGA
>SDBT01011060.1_pt1 | contig 14544 bp, 13 predicted proteins | sample 2277101 | NCBI WGS metagenome assembly SDBT01 (sample SAMN10404973, study PRJNA504765) | marine sediment metagenome | isolation source: marine sediment core GS10_PC15, 103 cmbsf | place: Arctic Ocean: Southern Knipovich Ridge | collected 2010
TACGTTCAAACAGATTCACGAAAGTAATAACAATCTGTCGCGAGCGTTTTCGGAGTTTGGTCAAATCAAGAGACGACTTGAGGAACAGGTTGCTACAACGCAAGCTGCTCCCGTCGTACCAGTTGTACCCGTGGCCCCGGTTGTTCAACCCGCTGTCAATATTGACATAGCTGGGTTGAAAAAGCAATACGGGGATGACCCATTGGTTGATGTTGTACAGCAGTTAGCGACTAAGATGAACGAGTTATCGACATCTACGATACCTGCGGTAACACAGCCAGCACCAGTAGTTCAACCGGCTTCGATTTTTCAGCCGGTGCAACCGCAGAGTAATGCGATTAACGAACTGAATACCTTTTTTGGTTCTTCTGAACTTAAAGTGTACGAGGGTTTCTACGGTACGGGTAATGATTATCAGGCTTTGACCCCCGGGGAATTTGCGAATCGCTATCAAGTTGGTGAGACAGCCGGTACTATTATGGCCGGGGCGGAGTTAAAAGGTGAGCGGATGCCAATAGATGAGGCATTGTCGCGGGCTCACATGATTCATTCCCAGCCATATCTGGAGAAGGCGATCCTCGCCGGTATTCAGAGCCAACTTGTAACTCGTTCTGCTAACCTGACAATTAAGCCCGGGTCAGCCCCGGGGTCGGCTACTCAGCCAGCAGGTAAGCCCGCTAATCGAATGGAAGTAGAGCAGCGAGCGGCAGACCGTATGGCAAATATTGGGTTAATGAATCGATAATCAACAAGAAGGGTATAGAAGATAATGGGTATTAAAAACTCTGATCTCAAAGACTTTATTGCAACCACGTTACCCGATCTCCCTAATCAGGAGTTTGAGGTTCAGTGGGACAATCAGGACTATGAGTTTACTCGTATCTATCAGAACGATAGGATCGAGATTGACGGCGGCAATAACATCGAGCGTAAGGTCATGTTTGATCATACCGGTAATGCTCGGTATCGTTATATGTACGATACAGATGAGCCCGCTGTTCGCGACGTGATGAAAACTATCATCGTCCCGTGGACACAGATTGGAACCCACTATTCGTGGGATAAGCTGGAGTTGCTCCGAAATCGGAATAGCTCTAAGCAGATGATCAATCTATTAGACATCCGACGTATTGATGGTCTGTGGAGTTTGGCCGAACTAATTGAGGAACGTGCGTGGAAGACCCCGCAGAGCTCAACTGATACTCTGTATCCGTATGGTGTCCCGTATTACCTCAATGCTATTACGGCTGCACAATACGCGGCTGGTTCTCGTGCTGGTTTCCTCGGACAGACGGTAGTTTATCAAGATGGTTCCACCGGCACTGTAGCCGCTGGGATCGATATGAGTGTAGAGGCAAAGTGGCGTAACTACGTTATGATCTACACTGCGATTGATAATGCTTTTCTGCAAGCATATCGGCTGGCTTTTATGAAGACCCGCTTCAAAGCTCCGATCACGATCAACGATCCTTCGGACAAGCGAACGCTGATGAAGCGTATTTACGCAGGGTTTACTACGGTTTCTGAGTTGATGCAATATGCGGATATGAAGGATGATAACCATAGTGGTAAAGAAGCACTTGGTAATCTGAGAGTTGACGACGGCGGCATGGTTTATATTAACCGCCTGCCAGTTGTTCCGATTCCGCAACTCGAAGATGAGGCACTCGATCCGCTCTACACGATTGACTGGGCAAAGTTCAAACCCGTCGTGCAGGCTGATTACTGGATGGACGAGTCCGAGCCGATGGTGGATCGTGGACAGCATACGACCTTCTCAGTCTTCCTTGATGGTTCACATAATAATCTGTGTACCAACAAGCGAACTGTTGGATTCGTAGCACACAAAGACCCGTCGTAATTGACGGTTTGACATAGTGGTGCAGGCCGGTCAACCCGGCCCACCACCTTTTTTTATTGTTGGGGTCAACCCCCAGAGAGGTAAAAAATGCAGATTACATATAAAAATGAGAAGACCTCGAAGAAGAAAGTATATTACACCGGTACTGATACACTTAAAGCCGGGTACGCTTTGTGCTTCGACGCAGATGCAACTCGTTCAGCCGAAACAAATCCGGCTATCACTGCCGCAAACGATACGGCACTGACTGCTGCCAATGAATACAGTGAGCGGGCAACCCTTGTCGAAAAACCTTCTACCTCAAATCTGGCTAATTTTGCCGGTGTGGTCGTTGAGGAATACGACAACAAGGTTGGTCCTTGTGCACTTGAGATTTATTGTCCAGTAACTCGTGGACAGAAGGTTAATGCCCACTGTGAGGAAAGCACTACGATTGATTCGACGTTGCTTACTCTCAAGGCTGGTAGTTATGCTCTCGGTGGAATCAATGATGGTGGTCCTGTTGTTGCGAAAGCAATGCAGACTATTAACCGGGGTACTGTTGCTGGTCTGATACAGGTATTGTTGGTTGGTCTTAGTCACAATGCTGTAGAAGGCGACGTGGTAAATGCCGATAGTAGAACTACCGTGCAGCTTCCCACAGCGGCTATCTGGCGAAACTTTGATCTCGATTTGCTCCGTAGAAATCCGTTTGCCGGTGCTCTCTACGATGCTGATTTCCGTAGAGCGGATGACATGCCCGCCAATGCGTACAGTGACGCTACTGCAAACCTTAGCGTTAATGCTGAGGCCGTAGGTGCATTGCAGTTATTGGGCTCGGCTGATAACGACGCCACAGAATTTCAGATTCCCAGCCCTATCACTGTTTCTGGGGGTAAGAAATGGGCGTTTGAGGCTCGCCTCAAAACCAACACAGTTACGGGCGACGATATAGGGTTTTTCCTCGGTCTCTTGACCGGGCAAGAACTCACCGGTGATTTGATTGCCGATAACGGTGCGGCTATGATAGACTCCAATCACGTAGGGTTTCAGAGCTTCCATGCTGATACCACTGGGATTGATGTGGTCTACACTGCGGTCGGTGAGACTCCTATTATCCACGATGCTGATGTCAAAGCCGTGACAATCAATGTATACACCACACTCGGTATGTACTTTGATGGTACTGATATTCGGATATTCGTTGATGGCGTTGACACTGCTGATCCGATCTTGGCTGCTGATATTGTGGAGTCCGGTGATGACTTCCCGGCAGCGACACTTCTGGTTCCGACCGTCGCTACCAAAAATGGTGCGGCTGAGGATGACGTAGTAATCTACGACTGGATTCGTTTCGCTCAGGAAGCAAACTAAGCCCCCAACATCCAGATATGATCCGGTTAAGCGTATCCCCTACCGGATCAATCTGGGTGATTTTTATGGAACAATATCGTGGCAGATGATGAGACCAAAACATTCACGGTTGGTGCACACCTTATATGGCAGGCAACCACACCTACACTTGAGCTAACGTTCTCAGACCTTATTATTGAGGTTGCTGAGATAGGCGGTATTCCGTATTATGGTGTGAGCGGTGATGAGGCTGCACAGATACCAGTAGACGCACACGACCTCTCATTATGCAAGCGAATCGTGAATAAGGCACTCCGTATGTTTATTTCAGATTGCCCTCCGAACGGGTGGCGGTGGATGCGTAAAACAGCGAGGATCACATTCGCCCCGGATGGTGATGGCGAGTACAACCTTGATACCGACCCATCCCGGTATCTCCTACCACTATTTTTCCACGGTCAGGTTGATGGGCCAATTACATACGGCCTGCAAACCAACACTGGGGCACAGATCGAGTGGGTGGACGAGACGACGATCCGGAGATACAAGGAAGTAACGAGCTATATAGGCAGGCCACGGTATGCGACAGTTAAGCCCGCGTCTGTTGGTCGTCGTTGGGAGTTGGAAGTATATCCTACCCCCGGCGATACATATTCGATTTTGTTTCCGTGGACAGTTTCGTTTGATAAGTTAGTTGAGTTGACCGATACAAGCCCTGCGGATATGAAATTTGATCAGGCAGTTTTAGCAGCGTGCTACGCACAGGCCGAGACGGATTTAGAGAATCCCCAGAGGACAGGGTATATTGAGCGGTACAGAAACATAGACTTACCTAATGCGTATAAGCTCGATGGACAAACCGCCCCGCGAAGAATTGGTAACTTGAATCAAAGACGTGATCCGCACATGCGAATCTGGCGTCCGGTCACATACAGTAACTACGCTGGCGACGATGTATCAATATAATGGAGAATTAAAATGAGTGGAATGAACCCAGTAACATTTTTATCTCGCGTTCGTGACATTGTGACGGGCGGGGGTTTCAAGAAAGTTATCCCGGGTATCGGGATAGCATCCCTACAGATCGACGCCGGGCTAATTGTAACGGGGTCAACCGATCCTAAACGAACGGCTGTTGGTAACTTTGATGTATTTGAGGTCACAAACAGTCAGACTGATGCGGGCCATCTATATATTACGGTTCCCCGGGATTACGATCAAAAAGAGGATTATCTGAAATTCCGATTCCTCGCAGTGACAAACGGGACGCAGGATACTATAACAATTGATGGAGCGGTTTACCGACAAAGGGCGGGGGCCGCAATCAGTTCTGACCTCGATCCCACAATTTCTGGCAGTGTGAATAAGGCCGCAGATTTGTATGGGTGGGTAGAAGTTGATGCAAGTGGCCTCGGTCTAAAGCCGGGTGATGCACTGGCGGTTGAGTTTACTACTAATGCACACACTACGGATAAACTCTATGCGTCCGGGTTTGAGGTTGTATACAAAAGCTGTTTGGCATACTTTGAGCCACTGGAGCGGTAAACAGTATGGAACTTCCCGCACCAATAAAAGGTTATCATGTGGGGGCGGCTGCTAAGGATCAGCCGCCACTCACATCCCCGTCTATGCGTAATGTGCGTCCGTTTGATTCAGAAAAAGAGCGGACACGCATCGGGCAACGTCCGGGCTTAAAAAAAGCCTTTGATACGCAGATCGGGGGCGAGCATCCAATTATACGAATGGTTCAGATTGCTACGGTGTATATAGAACCGACAGCGTAAGGGGGTGCTTAGATGGCTAATACCTTATGGCTGGGCACTGCGGCGAACAAGCTGTTTTTGCAGTCTGGGGATTTTACTGCTACTGTAAAGGACAGCCAATATATCGGGGACAAGGATAACTGGGGACACGATGTTTCCTTCGATGGTACAGATACTATATGGGTCGGTAACGTTACCGACAAGCTCTTTAGAAATTCGGGACTATTCACTGGTACTATAAAAGATAGTCAGTATGTCGGTAACATTGACGCATCATTGCGAGCTTGTTCTACGAATGTGGATGAGAACGCGGTGTGGGCTGGTATCATAACCGATAAGGTGTTCGAGCAATCTGGTAAATTTACCTCCACAGTAAAGCAGTCTCAGTCGGTCATCTTTGGACAAAATCCGGAAGGTGTTTCCTACGATGCCGGGAATACATCCTACTGTAACAACACGGACAATATACTGACCTTATTGGCCGGACACTTTACAACGACTGTTTTAGATTTTGAATTGATAGGCAGTATTGATTTATCCCCGAGGGGTATATCGTGGAACGGCACTGATACTCTTTGGTCAGGCTCGGAAGCTGAAAAGCTCTATAAGAATTCCGGGCACTTTACCAGTACTATTAAAGATAGTCAAGCTCTTGCAAGTATTGACGCGAAGGTTCGTGGTTGTGATACCGAGGACACAGATGTTCGATACGGTGAGGTAACGTATACTAGAGGATTTACTACTAATGCGGTGCTTGAAGGTACGTATACAAAAGGTTTCGCGATTGATGCGAAAGTAGTAGGTCGGAAAACAAAAACCTTCACCGTTCATGCGATTATTGAAGCGACGGGTATAACAAAAGAGTTTACGATTAACGGTGCGTTATCATTACCGGGCGAAGTAAAAACACTTACGATTGACGGTGTGCTGGTAACGTCCCCGAGCGATCCTATAGGTGGTAGACCACCCGAGTATGACCCGGATTTTGGAAGCCCGGGATTTCACAGTTTCCTAATTGTAGTGGGGCACAATAACGTTTATTTTGGAGATTTCTAATGGCCGCTGTTATGGATGTATATTTTGATTTTGGGGGAAGCGATAATTCCCCGGGCAATGAACAGGATACAGATGCTCTTGGCCCGCCCCGTATGCGGTTCAAGACGAATGATAATGCTACGATTGATCTCGTTGATCCGATCCCGATCCCCGCAGCCGGTACAAAGTATTCGTACTGGAAACAGATTTATCTATATTGTGGTACGCAACCGGCTACGCAGGTAGACAATATCAAATTCTACACTGACGGTGGCGGGTTCGGTGCGGGTATCGCAGTTAAAGCTGGGGACGAAACTCCCGAGAAAACCAATTCGTCCAGTGCGGGGTATGAGGTTGCTACGGGTACTCCGGGTGATACCGGCGATGAAATGGTAGCTGCCCATGCTGATCTGACTGGCTCTACTGATGTATTCTCGTATACCAGTGGGGCTACGCTCAGTGTAAGTATTAGTGAGGCGGGTAACATTATCAATGTCGCTGGTGAGACCAGCGATTATGTCATCTTGCAGATGGAAGTTACTAATGCTGCATCACCGGGTACATTGTCGAATGAAACGTTCACTTGGAGATACGACGAAATCTAAATCCTATCTTAGGCAGTATATATACTGCCTAAGATGACAATTTGGGAGTTCAATACAATGAACACTACATGGGTTGTGCAATACAATGACGGAACTCAAAGAGCAGAAAAAGACGGGCTTGGCTATCGTGATATAGACCGGGGCCGTCTTTCTGTGTTTGCTCTTTGTGAAGAAAGCTCAATGCGGGTACTCCTTGCCATACATTTATCCCCGGAAAAAAGACTCATCTATCGCAAACGTGGTACGGTAAATCAGGCGGGTGAAAGACACCACGTTTATTTGGTGGGGTGGCAGCAGATAGTGAATGGTAAGAATGTTCAGACTCTCACGGCGTTATTTGAGGATGGGCACATAGAAGTTACGGATGGTTTTAAGGAAGGCCACCCGTGGTTCGATAAGGTTAATTTTCTTCCAGAGGAAATGATATAATGGAACTTGTAGCATTAAGAATTACAATAGGGCGTAAGTTTAACGGCAAGCAGATGCAGAACGACTACCCGGACTTTAATAGTCTGCCCGGGTCTGTTCGGGATAATATGGATTGGTCGTGCTACATTGACCAGTTTACAAAATGGCAGTACGATAAGAAATCAGGCTTCGGAGAGGGCGATTCTTATAACCCGGACATGACTAAACAGTTTGGTATTTTCTGTGTGCCGGAACCGTTTGCAACTGCCGCGTTAGCCGCGTTCCCCGATACTGTGGAGCAGTTGTCAGAGGCAGACCTGCAAACTTTTTACGATGACCGGGTGCATGATGGCGATCCAGAAATACGTTACGACGCCGATACGCTTGGCGGGCTTAGGGCACGGTACGGGACCATACCGGTTGTAAAGAAACAAATTGTAGAGTTTTTCACGGACACGACCGAAGCTCAGTCTGATACTCGTATAGCAGAGTTTGAGGTATTGCTAGGTCGGTCCCTGACTGCGAAAGAGCGGGCTAAGGCGGACAAGTTAATTGAAATGGAGCCCAGTGATTGCCGGGCGATAAATCCGGATCATCCGTCTCCCGGTATTCGCAAAAATAAAGATCGTCGGTATGTAGACTTCAAGAGTCGGAAGGGATTTACCATTGCCTCAATCGCGTAAGTCAATTTATTTGACTGTGCCGAACGGTGATGCGTGGATTCATAAGAACGTACATTTTGCAGTACTTAAACTTCTACAAGATCGTAGGTTCAATATACGACACGACTGCCCTACGCACACTCCGTATGTAGACAATCTCCATGCCTGCATGTGGGATTTCCTCGACCACGGGGAAGACTACTGGCTGTCGATGGACACCGACAATCCCCCCCTAAACAATCCCTTAGACTTGGTAGGGGAGAGTCTGGATATTGTTGGGTTCCCGACCCCGGTGTGGCATAGTGCTGTGCCGGGAGATCGTCCGTGGTACTTTAATGCAGTGCGAAAAGTTAAGGGGGGCTTTAAGCCTGTTAAGATAGTGGGCGGGCTGCAAGAGGTTGATGCGATTGGCACTGGATGTTTCTTGGTAGCACGTCATGTGATGGCTGCTATGAAGATGGATCAGCCGTTCGCACGGCGATGGTTGCCGAACGGTCGTGTCGATATGGGCGGGGACTATTCGTTCTGTACGAAAGCGAGAGAGCGGGGATTCAGAGTATGGATTCACTCCGATTATATGTGCGACCATTTTAACGAGCTTCCTCTTACAGAGGTAATCAACCGATTCGGACAAATGTACAATAACGTGCACCAATAAAAGGAGTAAGAAAATAGAATTCTTAGTATACAACACGGTTCATCCATTACACCGGCTTACCCAAGAAGAAGACGATAGGGGCAAGGCTGCCCATAAAGATTGGGAAGCAAGAAAAGCCGGGCAATATACCAAGGGTGATATTATAGAGGTTCAGCCCGATGGGTTTTTTACTGGCCCAAAGGCAAGAGGTTACGATAAGAGAGTTTTCAGGATAGTCTGTGTTCCGGGAGTACCCTGTGACAAGTCTCTCCGGCAGGTAATTGGGGAAAAAAAGAGCAGGTATAATATCCCTGTAGGAGATGGTATTGATAAGACAACAAGGGGTACTATGAATGAATTAAACATGACAGATACAGCGAACCCCTAATGGCTACCCACAACTTTTTTGTTGATCCTGATGTAGTAGCTGGCGACGGCTCTGGCACGAGTTGGGCTAACGCCTATTCCTCGTTAAGTGCTTTTGAGGCCGGGGTTGGGGTTGGTGATAACAAAGCAGACCTTACCGTTGATGGCGATATATATAAAGTGTACTGCCGGTCAAGTAGTGGTACTGACGATGATACAACTTTTGTTCTCAATGCTTATACTACAAGTGCTACTGATTATATCGAGATTACAGGTGATGCAGCCGAAGGTGGGGATTGGCCTACAGATGGGATTTTCGATGATTCAAAATATGTCCTCCATAATAATGATTCAGCGGGATGGATTGTTACTTCTCGTATAAATTATATACGTTATACAAAAATACAATTCAAAGTCACGTCTTCTGGTGGTAGCACGTGCCACGGTATCGTTGTTGATGCGGGTATTGATGCGGCAAATGATATAAGAATCAGTAAGTGTATTTTCCTTGGAGTAGCCAGCGGCACAGGCCAGTCGCATGCCCTGTCTGTAGGTGATGGTGATACCATTCTTACTATGTGGAATTGTACTATCTCAGGTTTCTTTATTTCTGCGGACGTAGGTTTCAGGGGTATTTCGTTCTCAGGTAGTACTGCAAATATTTACAACTGCACTGTTTATAATTGCGGGTTAGGAATTCTTCGAGGTGGTTCTGCGACGGTAAATGTCATAAATTGTGCGGTGTTCAATAACGACAACGATTTCTTCGGCACAATAACAATGACATATTGTGCATCTGACGATGACCATACAGGAGACAGTGCAACTAATGTTCAGATAACTCAATCGGCAGATGATTGGGCCGCACTTGTTGTTGATGCCGCTGGCGGTGATTTTAATGTTACTGACACGAGCTCGGAATTGTACCAAGCCGGCAACGGTGCAACCCCAAAATCAGTGTTCGCAGATGACATCATAGGTACTACGAGAGATGTAGTTGATTTGAATTGGGATATTGGGGCCTATGAGTTTATAGTAGCAGGGGGCACAACAGAAACAAAGACCTTCTCTATTGGTGCGGTATTATCCGGGGATATTTATTCGGGTGCGAAACTTGCTCATACATTGTGGTGTGGGAAGGCTACTGGTAAACTTTACCTACAAGAGGGAAAGTTTACATCCACATTACTAACAAGTATCGATGTTTCCGGGGGCAATCTTGATGGTATTTCTTGGAACGGACTCGACACATTTTATACGCGGGCGTCACTCGATAAAATATACAAGGCGTCTGGAGCGTTTACATCAACAATCCACGATAGTTTGGGTAGTCGTAGTCCTATACCTGATGGGATAAGTGCGGAGACAATAGATACTCTATACTGTGAGGAAAGTAACGATTGGTTAGTTAAGCTATCGGGGCAGTTTACATCGACAATTCACAGTAGTGTAGATGTTACGGGAACTAATACAAATGTACGGGGACCATCATGGGATGGAACTGATGGGCTTTGGACGGGGCATTTATTTTGGTATCGGCAATCAGGAACATGGTCCACTACCGTAAAAGAGAGCCTTGATTACAGTAGTGTAGGATCCGCGATGGATGGTATATCGTGGGACGGCACAGATATTTACTCGGCCCAGAGTACGAACCCGGACACATTGTATCGTATGTCTGGTATGTTCTCAACAACAGTAAAGGATTCTGAGAATGTAAGCGGTGTTGATACTGACGCATCCGGTATAGCAACTGGTAATTTCTTCGGTAGGGTCGGAGGTACGATAGAAACGAAGGCGTTTACTGTCGCTGCCCGATTAGTAGATCGCTCGATAAAAGAATTTACTCTCGATGCTCGATTAGTAGCTCGCCTTACAAAGACCTTCTCGATAGATGCTCAGGTAGTCGAGCGTTTGACGAAAGAATTTAGTGTCGATGCTGTAGTACAAGATGTCGGATTAACAAAAGACTTTACGATAGCTGCTCGAATAGTATCCCGGCTAACAAAAGACTTTACGATAGATGCTCAGGTAGTATCCCGTCTGACAAAAGATTTTACCTTCGATGCTCAGTTAATAACCCGGCTAACAAAAGACTTTACGATTAGTGCTCAATTGATCGGGCCAGCTACAAAAACCTTTACTGTCGGGGCAGTATTACAAAAAGAGCAGATGAAAGAGTTCTCAATTGATGCTCAGGTAGTCAATAGGTTGACAAAAGAGTTTACCCTCAATGCCCAGTTAATAACTCGGCTAACAAAGACCTTTACTGTCGATGCCCGCGTAACAGGTACGGTAGTAAAAGAATTTAGTGTCGATGCGGTGGTACGGGATATAGGAGTAACAAAAGAATTTACAATAGCCGCAGCCTTGGACTATGCCTTAAATTATCCAGTGTGGCCGCTACCTCGTCCGGTAGCGTATCTACCCAACGCAGTGTGGGATGAGGAAACTGAAACATGGTACGACCCGACCTCTGTAACTGGAGCAGCTATTCTCCGGGCGGATACAGGGCGGTATCAACATTACTTTATAGTTATCGGTGAAGATGGCGACGTATATTTTGGAGTACTCTAATGGCAGACTTAACGGCATTGGGAGCGGGGCACGGATTTACCCCGGGCACGAGCCTCGAAACAACTGGGCAGATAGCAGTGATCCCTGCGTATCAAACAGTATACTTTGCTGATGGGCGTGTGCCTGTGAATGGTGGGTATAGCAAGCTCGACATGTTACGCACTAAATTGGTGGGTGCTCCGTCTGGTAACTTCACAAAGGGTGAGACAATCAATCAGGCAACGAGTAACGCATCCGGAATTTTCTACGAGTCGGTAGGTAACAATCACTTTATCTATCGTGTTACTTCAACTGAGTTTGACACTACTAACGAATGTACCGGGGCGGATAGTGGTGAAACAGTTACCCCGGCATCTGTTGTGGCCCCGCCACACTGGAACCCGTGGGAACCCGAGGGTGGATCATTGCCGGAAGGTGGAGCTAACGTTGGCTCGTTAGCGTTCGGTAGGATATTTCTGAACGATCTGTTTCATCCGAACCAATGGTTCGCGTCTCGATCTGGTGATCCGCTGGATTGGCTTACCGGACAATCAGACATCCGTACTCCGGTGAGCAGTCAGACCTCAAAGATGGGGTTGGTAGGTGATCCGATTACGGCGTTCATTCCTTACAAGGATAGATTTCAGGTCGTTGGCTGTTTGAACGAGGTGTGGGTTATGCGTGGTGATCCAGCGACAGGCGGCACACTAACGAATATGTCAAAGGCGACTGGTATATTTAATGGGGTATCATGGTGTTGGGACGACAAGAATAACCTATATTTTCTTGGGACAGACGGTGTATATGCCATGTCATCTGCCGCCATCATAGAGGCCGGTGCTCCTGAAAATATTACAAAGGAACGAATCCCGAAGTTACTGAAAGACCTCGGCCTAAATCGACGGACTGATAGAGTATCTATGGTGTTTGATAAACAGCGATACGGACTATCGATTACAATTTCAACAAAGGATGGATCGTGGCATAGCTCATGGTGGGTTGATCTCAGGGCCGGGGGAATGTTCCCCGAGTCTTTTGCGTCCGACCATATCCCGGCATCAACACTATACTTCGATGCGAGAACGGCTGCTGATCGTGGATTGTTACTCGGCTGTCAAGATGGATATGTACGCAAATTTAACGAGAGTGAAAAGTCGGACGACGGAGATAATACCATTGAGGCGTGGGCCACATTCGGTCCCGTAAATCTCGGCAAGAACCCCCGCGATCAAATAAAAGTGAATGAGGTTGCGGTTGAACTTAGCGAGTCATCCGATGGAGTTGATGCGGGTATGTTCATTGGTAAAACATCCGAGGAACTTGTCGATAAGATTTTTGCAGCCCAGCCCCCTACCGTAAAGAAAACCTTATCGGGGCACGGGAGACAAAGTTCAATCCGACAAAAAGTTACTGGGGGGGCGATAGCTGTTATTATAGAAAACAAAAATGCAGATGAAACTTTTGCAGTGGAGCAGGTTCAGGTGAACGTTGCGGAAACTGGAAGGAGAAGGTAAGATGGCGATAATGGACACACGTTTGCTGACCGGAGTACAAATGGGTAATCTCGGTGGACCTATTACAGGTTCACCTATGGCTGGGAGCTATAACTGGCAGCCGGGTGCTGATCGTACTACTCAATCTATGTCGGAACGATTGCAGGCATTGGTGGGTGCTCTTATGAAGTCTCTTGGGCGAGCGGGCCAACAGTATCCGAGTTTATTTGGTGATGATACAACAACTGTTAAGGGCTCAACAACTGGAGAACAGGCTACAAAATCGGTGCAGTCCCTCTCGCAATCACAGATGGAATCGATTGTCAATAATATGATGTCTACGATGTCCGGGGTTACGACTGGTGTTACAACTGGTGTTACGGATAGGTTTGGCAGATCAACAACTACCGGTGAAACTGTCTCAGAAGTTATAGGCGATAAGTCTGACGTTCGCTTCGGTGAGGCATTGGATCGTATCGCTGCTCAACGGGCTGGGGTGTTGGAACGGTTTGCTGGGGCAGAGAAGCCGTTACAGGAAGTGGCGGGGTTGTACGCTCCCGGTGGGCAGTATGGAGAGGGTGCTCGGGCGAGTATTGAAGCACAGTTTAAGCAGGCTCTCGCTGCGTCACAGACAAGTCTTGCCCAGAGTGGTATGCACAGTGGTTCGATGATGGAAGGTATTCGTACTGGTATGACCGGGGAGAAAACCCGGCTCTTACAGGGTGTAGAAGATACCCGGCAGGATCGACTCGGTGGTATTCTCCAACAGATAAGCGGCTTGCGTGCGGCGGGCGGTGCTACTGTTGGTGCAATGCAGGACCCCTCTTTCGGGGGATTTATTGGTCCGACCGGGACACGTACTGTTTCGACTGGTGGGATGACTACACGAGAAGCTGGGACATCACGCTCGATTACTGATTCGATGACACAACAGGTTGGTCAGCAGGTATCCACACAGGATATACAGAAACTCCTGACGAGTCTTGGACAACAGGCTGGGTCGGCTTCGCAGGCTGGAACTATGCAGCAGACTACAACGCAGCCGAATCAGAGCCTTCAACAGATTCTTGGTATGTTAATGTAAGGTGGCATCATGGGTATTCCGGAAGGATACAATTTCGATTTCGTTGAAGGTGACTGGGCTCGTCTACGTGAGATCATCGACGAACTGGGGAATGTCATTATGGACACCCAGCACACCTTCTCTGATTTTGTATCAGCCGATACTAAATTAGTGCACAACATCAATTTTCTTGAGGACTCGGAGACCCCCAATGTCTCGGGTGGTGTTACATTCTTGACCCACGATGATACGACGCTCATAACAAATTTTACTGGTGGTGTAGAGGGACAGGTTATACATGTTGTTGTTGCTCCGGGTGGTTGTACGTTTCAGCAAGTAGTAGGATTTGGTGATCCCGGATTATTACTTAGTACTCTTGAAACAGATTTTGAGGCATACTTTCTTAACTGGATAACGTTCATGTGTATCACCGAAGAAGCGGGGGACGATGAGGACGGCCTTGCATGGCTTGAAATGTCTCGTACTGGTGATATTGCAGTGGGCGATCTCAGAGTATTAGATGACGCCGTTATACTTGGTATGTTAGACGTAACCGAAGGCATAACTTGTGACGGCCTCGATGCGGGTAGTGGAACGATTGAAACAACTGGTGATATTACAGCGGCAACCCTAACACTTTCTGGTGCGATCAATGTGGATAGCCTGTCTGTTACTGGGCAAATTGCCGCAGGTAGTGCAGCAATTAGTGGGCTACTGTCCGCCAGCAATATTACCGGATCGAATATTGCTGTCACTGGAAGAC
>SDBT01011061.1_pt1 | contig 14543 bp, 15 predicted proteins | sample 2277101 | NCBI WGS metagenome assembly SDBT01 (sample SAMN10404973, study PRJNA504765) | marine sediment metagenome | isolation source: marine sediment core GS10_PC15, 103 cmbsf | place: Arctic Ocean: Southern Knipovich Ridge | collected 2010
CGGTCACATTGTCCTTGGTTATCACCTCTTGAGGTTCCAGGACAAAGGGCACAATACGCAGGCTAACCTTGGTCATGCGGTCCACGAAGGGGATAATCAGGTTGAAACCGGGGTTTCTTACTCTGACCAGCCGCCCGAAGCGAAGCACCACCCCCCGCTCATACTGCTTCACAATCCTGACGCCAGCAGCCAGCAGCACCAACGCTACTACAACGATAAGAACGATAATCCAGGCGCTCATACTCTTGTCCTCCTTTTTATCTAGTCTTCCTCAAGTATATCGCCTTTGACCATCATAGACAACTGAATCAAGTGACCTGGTTAATGAGCTATTAACGGCACTTTGAGGAGCAACAATCCCTCTGACCTGCAACGCAGGTCAGAGGGATTGTTAAAAGGTTTCCGACTATGCTCATGGCTTAAAATTGTGCTACTGAGTACTACTTCGCCACATTATTCAAATTGAGCATCATCCGGGTTACTAGTGATAAGGCTTCTCTGGAATTCCACTATCCAGGTTCCGTTAGAATATGTAGCCTTTGTTATTACATCAGCCCGGCTGCCGGTGCCCTCTTTCGCGATATAGCCGGGAATAGTGTCACCATCACTCCAGCTGGCATCGGGGTCAAAAGCCACCTTATCCGCTTCAAAGAGAAAGTCCACATTAACTCCGGGGTCATTCTCGTGCATATATTTCGGTAAGCCAGTCTCACTATTGCCCGAATCGAAGCCGCTTCCCGAATCAGCCAGACGCGTCTTTAGTACTGTCGCACCCTCATAGACTATCTCATCGGCTTGAGTCAGGTCTACCCAGTGCTTGTCGTCAGCATGCCCCAGGGGGTTAGTCCTGGATGCCTTCCAGTGCCAGACGTCAATGCTCTCGCCGGGGTTATTAGTCCCCATTCTGCTGTCATGGGTGATATCCCAGTCTGGATTGCCAACATGGCAGTATACGGCGCAACCGGTATCAAAATCGGCAGCATTAATATTAAACAGGAAATAGACTCTATCCTCGTTGCCAGACTGTTCCCAGGTAGCGTCGGCGGCATTGTAGGTCCACATCTTCTTGTGGATGTTCTCGGTCCTGGTGGGGTCTTCCCATTTCACCAGAAAGTAGATGTTATTATCGTCATATGCCGCTTTAACTGTTGCCTTAGACGGGCCGCCGCCTTTCTGCACAGGTAATGACAAATTCACCTGCGAGGCCTGTCCCCAGGCAGCGTCGCCGTCCTTGCCGTCAATGGTCGGCGTGCCTCTTTTGGCGACCACCGTAGTAGCGCCTGGTGTCCCGGCATCAAACTTCAGTGTCAGGATGGGAGCACCGTTTTTGCTCCCGCCGGAGTTGTCACTTATTGCCAGTGAAAACTTTTGCTCCGCTGGCTTGGGCTGAGCACAGGCAGCCGCTAGAACAGCCACCACCACTAGTAGAGACATTACCAGAGACAGTTTTTTCATTTTGAACCCTCCTTTTTTATTTCGCTGCTATAACCTATTCAAGCTTCGATATTTGTAATCGTTCACTTACCAGCACTTGCATGGTATCATACAGTCTTGAAGCTACCACTTTGATGAGTCCCTTCAGTACCTCATAGCCAATTTCAGGATTATCCCGGATTAGCCACCTGAGCTTATTACCGCTAATGGATAGAGCCGTTACATTTTGCAGGCATACCGCAGTAAAGGTATAGGTGTATGGTTCGACAATAGCCGACCAGCCAACCGTATCATTTCTGGATACGATGTCAACGGTTATCCTTCGGCTCATCTGTGCATCTTCTTTGGGCAGCGTCATTTGCAAAGCTACTCTACCTTCCTGAAGAATAAGGAGTTCTTCAGCCCTGTCCCCCCCCTTGAAGATAGTAGTCCCCGCCTGATATTGCTTCTCCAGTACTGAACTTAGTACCTTCTCCAGGTCGGCATCGTTCAGCCCAGAAAAAACATCACATTCCCTAAGTATTTGCTTTGCTGTCATACCACCCTACTTTACCTGGAATACAAACTACGGCCGGGCTTAAGCTCCTTAACCAGGTGAACACAACCCTTATTCCAATGGTGCTGGTTCCTATGGAAATACTGGAAATCCACTTCAGGATTCCAGTCAGGATTTCTTAGTCCGCAATGAAGTTATTATTTTCCCAGCCAGACCGAGGAGCATTGTCGCCACTCCAGCCAAAGCTACAAAGGCGCCAACTCCAGCCAAAAACATAGTGATGATGAGCAGCCATCCACCCAGAATGCCGAGAGCACCAAAGAATATGGCTTTATCGCTCAGGCTGGTGACCTTCCGGCTAAGCGCTGCTTCCGTGTCCGCCTCAACATTGGCAAAAATGAGAGCACCTGATGGCACTGTTTCCTGCTCCAGTTCACCCAGCGTGAACGGGATACAAGCCCCCTGGCTCTCTTTACAAAGGGATGCGCCGCTGCCCAACGCCCAGCTGCGTTCCGGTGAAACTCTATCCTGCGGGCTGTTTAGTAATACCACTCGTATGTCTGGTATCTCCTCGGAAATGGACTGAGCGGTGTCCAGTCCACCTATTCGTGATAGTGGAATAGTATCCAGGCCGATAATATGGGGAAGGTAGCTGTCTATGATTGCCACATCCGGCCTTAGATTCTTCGCCAGAGTAAATGCTTTGATGGCATTTCCTGCTTGTCCGACGATGACAGTTTTGTCTTCCGCTTCAACTATCTCTTTGAGGAAAGACCGTATCTCGGGGTACTCTGAGGCGAGCATTACTCGTATACTTTGCTGTTTCATGGCTGTACCCTCCGTCAGGAGTTAGTCCAGTAACGTGTAATCTGATGGTAGCATATTTAGCAAAGTAGCGGCATCCTCATGAATGATGAACTTGGATACGAGGAAGTGTGTATTTTTCAGCCGGTGTATTTACTGAAAGAGTGTAGTTGATTACTTGGAACTAAGTATCCAGGGTAATAAATCCCTGCCGCAGGGCATACTTGATAAGCTCGGTACGACTGCGCAGATTTAATTTCGCCATTATGTGGGCGCGGTGTGTTTGAACTGTGGCTATGCTGAGAACCAGCAGTTCAGCAATCTCCTGGTTGGTATGACCTTCAGCAATGAGCTTTAGAATCTCCCTCTCCCGGTTGGTCAGCCCATCATAGTTTTCTTTGCCCTGTCCGGCTCCCACCCGCTGGAGATAATCGCTCAGGAGCTTCTTGGCCATCGTTGGGTATAGAAACACATCACCATGCCAGACTGCTCGCAAGGCTGAAATCAGTTCACTGGAAGAGCCACCCTTGACAAAATAGCCAGACGCTCCTGTCTCAAGGGCTTTGAAAAAGTAATCATCGCTTTCGTGCATCGTCAGTACCAGGATTTTCACATCGGGGTCGTGCTGTCTAATCTGGCGGGTGGCTTCCAGACCATTCATACCCGGCATGGTGATATCCATCAGGACGATATCAGGCTGGACTTCACTCGTCTTGTTCACTGCCTCCTCGCCACTGGTAGCCTCTGCCACAACCTCGATATCAGGCTGAGCCTCCAGGAGGACGCGGAGTCCTTCCCGGACTACAACATGGTCATCGGCGATCAATATCCGTATCTTGCTCATGTAGTTCACCTTCTCCTGTAAAACTTCCCGGCTTTTACCCCACCCTGCTTTATCTCACCTCGCTTCCGACTGGTTTGGACTTTTCGTGTGAATCAGTTATTAAGGGGAATCTCCGCAGTAAGACACGTTCCTCGTCTAACTCGTGACTTGATAGTAAAGGTACCACCTAATAGCGTAGTTCTCTCTTGAATGCCCAGCAGGCCCAGTGATTGCCCCCCGGTTTTAGATTCAAAGGCGGCGTCCACATCGAAACCCCGGCCATCATCTTCAACAATAGCTGTAATTTTGCTATCATTAACGGTCAACCGTATCCTGACATTGTGCGCCTCAGCGTGCCTAACGATATTATTGATAGCCTCCTGGACGATACGGAATAGAGCGGTCTCTATCGCCGGGGCTAGACGCTTGCTCAAGCCTTTGCTCTCAAACTTCACCTGAATCCCCGCAGCCTCCAGGTGGGTTTGCGTATAGGCCCGGAGGGTGGCTACTAATCCCAGGTCATCGAGCGCGGAAGGGCGAAGGTCAAGTGTTAATCGCCGTATATCTTCCAGGGCACGGACGACGAGAGACTTGGTGTTCTCCAGTTTTTCTTTGAGCTGTGATTGCCCGGGCGAGACCATATTCTCTAACGATTCCATGTTCATTATCACCCCGGTCAGAGTCTGCCCGTACTCATCATGTAATTCCCTGGAGATTCGCTTGCGTTCCTCTTCTTGAGCACTGATTACGCTGCTCAAAAGCTGTCCGCGCAACTGCTCTTTTTGTTTTGCCTCCTTATAGAGAACAGAATTTTCGATAGCCAGGCCCACATGATAACCGATGGAGTCCAGCAGTCTGAAATCGTTCTCGGTAAAGTAACGCTCGCTGGAGCAGGCTACGTTCATAATACCAAGGGTTCTATTCCTGGATTCAAGGGGTACGCTGACAAAGCAATCAATGTCTTCTTTCACCGCCTCATCACCCAGCATAGGGCATTGAGAGACATGGTTTACCATCAGCGTGTGCCGATGGCGCAGCACCTGGTGGCAAGCGCAGTTAGCTGTGGAAAGGCCGGACTCTTTGCATCCGAAGACACGCGATAAACCGACGGATGTCATCATCTCGAGCTTGCTGCCAGCGGAGTCTCTGAGGAACATGCAGCCGGCTGTCGTTCTGGTAACTTCGAGCACCTTTCGCAAGGCATTTTCCAGCACATCCTTGAGATTGAGAGACTGGCTGACCGTGGCAGCGATAGAATTGAGGGCCGATAGCTCCTCGTTGCGCGACACCAGCTCATCCCTCGATGCGGCTAATTCTTGAGTCATGGTATAGAAAGCAGTGTTTAGCTGCCCAATCTCATCCTGACGCCTGACCGGAATGACCGCTTTGAAATCTCCGGCGGCTACCCTTTTAGCCGCAGCAGTAAGCATTCTGATGGGTTTTACAATCCCCTGCATCATTATCCACACGAGGAGGAAAGTGACCACCAGCACTATTAGCCCCAGGAGAAAGAACCTCTTCTCCAACTGTTGTGTCGGGGCCAGTGCCTCTTCTTCCGACTGCCGAATGGCGACTCCCCAAGAGGCTATGGAAAGGGGAGCGAAAGCGAGCACATCGCGGCGTCTCTGGAGTTCCTCCTTAGTTTCATGGCATCTGTGGCATGTCCCGACTGTCGCCTCTCCTTTACTTATCAATTCGGCGAAGCGACCGGGATGGTCGCTCTTTTCGAATGCTTCCGGGGGAGAGCCCGGCCTGGTCCTGGTGATAACAAGACCATTGCCATCAACAATCTCAGTATATCCCGTATTGCCCACTTGTATGGTCTGGCTAAAAGCACTAATGCTCGACTGTTCGGCATCAATTGAGGCAGTTAGCATCCCTATGATTTTACCATTCTCATTCGAAATAGGGGCAGTGGCTAACACCACCTGCACTTCCATCAGCGGGTTAGCTACCAGGTTAGATATGGTAGGCAGACCTGTCTCCAGAGCCCGCGCCACTTCAGGGTACTGAGACATATCCAGGCCAATAATTCCGGTATCCTCCGGCTCAACCTGGAGAACTTTGCCGTTTCTATCAGAGAGAATGATATTTCGTACCGAAATATCCGACTCAGCAAGTATCTGGCGCAGCGAGTCTGCCACGGGACCAAACTCTTCCTTAGTGGGAAGTCTGCCGTTCAAATCGGCGGCGCTCTGTAAGTGCAAGAGAACATGCGTCAGCGTTTCGTCCAGATGGTTTGCCACGATGCGTGCTATGGTGAGCCGTTGGTCAAGTATCCTCTCAGTGCTCTGGTTTAATGATTGTACCCCTACCCAGCTAAACAGACCAAGACCGACCACTAATCCAGCCAGGACAAACAGGCTAATTCTTTTTTGTAAGGCCAGGTTAGTAAGTGATGACATCGTTTTTCTTCTTCCCTGGAAGCTTTTGGCCAAGCAAAAGTAATGCCGCCAGGTTCTACTGACCCTGTGCTGGTTAGTTAATCACAATTATACCACAGTGTCTCGAATTCATCATCCAGGAAGCTATGCCGGGCACGGCTGATATAAGATGGAGAGGAGTAACAAAACGCAATAAACGGGGTTTTACCATCAATAAATCAGGCATAAATACCTCTTGCCAGCGGTGGAAGGCTTTGCTACACTGAGACATCGGAAGCCCGCGAGGAGAACGACGGCATAAGTCGGCACTTCATCAAGGAGTGTTAGAGGGGTTCATGCCAGGGATTGAGGGTAGGGGACTTGAGGCGGCGGCACGGAAATCGGTATTGACACTCCTCTGAATCAGGAGGTTTACAGTGGACAAGATAAAGGTAATGTTAGTAGACGACCACGCGATAATGCGGGATGGCATTCGTGCTTTGATTGACCTTCACGGTGACATCGAGATAGTAGGAGAAGCCTCAGAAGGAAGGGAAGCTATCGAGAAAGAACGAGAGCTGGTACCTGATGTGGTGGTCATGGACATAGCCATGCCTGGCATGGATGGCCTGGAAGTTACCCGCCGCATAATGAAGGAAAGCCCGAAGGTGAAAGTCTTAATATTAACTCAGCACGACAATAGAGAGTACGTATTGTCGGCTATCAAGGCAGGAACTGCCGGTTACATACCCAAGAGAGCGCTGGGTTCGGAGCTGATAGCGGCGATACGCTCCGTGCACAAGGGGGACTCTTTCTTGTACCCGTCGGCAGCGGCAGCACTAATTAAGGACTACCTGCACCAGAAGAAAGAGGAACCTTATGACCGCCTGACAGCAAGGGAGAGGGAAGTACTCAGGCTAATTGCGGAGGGTTACACCAGCCGGGAAATTGCTGAGATGCTCGGTATTAGTATAAAGACGGTTTTAGGCTACCGGGTAAAAATAATGGGAAAGCTGGATATACATAATCACACCGAGCTTATAAAATATGCCATGCGCAGGGGAATAGTAAGTACGCATGTATAAATGACAATGTCGAGGGGGGCATACCGCAGAAAGGGCCGCTAAATTACTAAACTAAGCTCAGTTGTTTAAGTCTGATAGCCATTACTGGCTTGAGAACATCAAAGATTTTTGCCAACCTGTCCAAATCCTTAACCTCTAACCACTTTTCTCTTATCCACTCTCTGGGCATCAGGATACAGGCAGCAAAGTAGTCAGCCAACCCTTCATTGAAACGACCTTGCTCAACTCCTCTTTTCATAAACACAGGGATGCATTGACAATGGGCTAAGACATGAAAAGCCTCGTGGAATAGAGTAAACCTTCTCATTGCGGGTGTGTCTCCACTTTTAAGTTGTATTACCCATCTATCCTTGAGACGCCAGATAGCACCATGATAGGCATCTAATGAGATTGGGTGTATTTCCACAGCACACTGTGTATCAAAGAGTTGAACAAGCTCTACCGGCACTGGCGGACCGTCGGTTTTTCCCTTCTTAAGGCACCTTTGTGCTAGCATTTCCACTAGACGAAACGGCTTACAGAGTCTTTTGGGCTCAGCTTTTATAAAATCATACTTAGCGATATTGAATTGCCTCTCCTCAAATAGTTGGATGATTTCTGCGGAATGTTCACTAACGCACCAGGAGTGCTCCTTTCTGGTCCGGCAACGGTCAGATAAAGGGCAGTGCTCACCATCGCCGCTACTTATATATGCCCACAGCTCCGATTCCCATCTAGGAACTTTTTCCACCATATCTTCTTTCCCTCCGACGCTCAATCAGGTCTTCAATCATAGTAATCAAGTCCTCATCCAGTTCGTCAGGATACTTCTGGCGAGCATATTCACGAAACTCAGGCCACTCAGGAGCTCCCTTCTCAGCTACTCTAGGCAGGTGACCAACAATGGAAAGAATATTCTCCAGAGGAACGCCACTATATTCAGCCAGCCTCTGGCAGGAGCGGGTACTGGGAACATCCTCACCGGAAAGCCAGCGGCTAATGGTAGCGTGGCTAACAGCCAGCTTAGCCGCCAGTTGACTCGGTAAGAGTTTCCGGCGACGCATTACCTCCTTAAGAAATGAAACTACAGGGACTTTTGTCTTGCTCATAGGCACATGTTATCAAAATCAAATCTTTGCTGTCAAATAAATGTCACTTACCGTGAGAGTTTCTCTCTCCTCTGAAGGGAAATTCATGAGGAGAAATACCAATCAGGGGTGTTTAAGAGGGGCGCTAGCCCCGAAGCAACCTCAGCCCCCGAAGCAATCTCAGCCCCTAAAACACCCCACCACCGAGATTGCCACGCTGGCTCCTCGCTCCGCTCAGAGTTTCAGCTCACCGCAATGACGAGGGGGAAGGAGGGTCGGCTGGCAATGACGAGAGAGTGTGCGGCTGGCACTTTTGTTAGCTATTGATGAGATACACGGGAGAGAAAAAGCCGGCGGGCATATCAATGGAAACACGGTATATAGCCAAAATGCTGAAAGGAATTTGTCTATATCGAGCAGTTGTTTGTTGTTTGATATTGTATGCCAGCTAAAAAGGCCAACAGGGCATGCTGTCCACGCTGTTCCGCTGACTGAATATGATAGGATTCCCTCACCAGCCGAGAATGTACAGGCGGTGGTTCTAGCCAACCAAATGGAGGAGGAGGCCCGCAAGGTAGTTGATATCGTAGACTTCAGCCGGGTGGAGCAGACTAAAGAGCGTCTTGTCGAAGGGGGTCAACTTTTCCGTGATAGAGTCTTAAAGTGGCTGACGGAGATAGGAATTGACACTACCGACCCGATAGAATTATTGCTGGCATTAAGGAGAATAGGAACGAGGAGGATGGAGGAGCTTTTTGGTGCTGGAGAGGAAGATGAGGCTATCCCAGGCGGAAGACGACCAACGATTCCAACCGAAATGTACCAACATACTCTGGCTGTGGCAGAGAGAGTCAAAGAGGATATACGAGGGAGAAACCTGCATCAGAAAGTGAAAGGGAAAAGGGTCTTACTCATGTCGACAGACGTGCATGAGTATGCCAAGTTTGTTATCGAGATAGCCTTGATAGAAGCCGGAGTCGAGGTGGTAGATGCCGGGCATAGTGTCGACCCGGAGCAGGTTGTCAAAGCGCTTCTTAAGACAGAAGTGGACGGCATTTGCATCAGTACCCACAATGGCATGGCGCTAACCTATGCCAGGAACATGCTCGAGGAGTTGCGACGGAGCAATCTGGAGGTCCCCGTCTTCATGGGAGGGAGATTGAATGAACTTACCGGAGGGATACTGCCGAGGGATGTAACTGCTGACTTAAGAGAGCTGAAAATCATCCCTTGCCACGACGTCTTTGATGTCCTGGAAAATTTGCACTAATATGATGAAGTTTTACGATAAGACAAAGTTCCCGATGGTTTTTCCCAATATCTACGATTTTTGAGACACCGGGTAGATTAGAGTATCGGCGGGGCAGCTACCGAAGCTATGGAGTCATCGCCCGGGGTGGTAGCGGAGCCGGGGGAGCGCCGCGAAGGCAGCATGACCCGGGCTGTTCGCCGGGCTATTTATCCGGGAGCTGCCAGACCGGTATCAGCTGCTCAAAATCAATCAGACCACTTTCGGCGATGCTGTCAACCTCGATTCCTGCCTCAACTGCTGCCGCTACCGGATTCAGTCCGCCGAGTTGTATCATACCGAATCGGTTCAGGCCTACCGGAATCTGGCAAATGGGCTCACTAGTATTACCCACGGCATAAACCCCATCGATGCCAGCTTCCTTGAGCAGAGCAATCTTCTCGTCGACAATCTCCCTTGCCGGACCTGGTATGCCGCGGAAAACGCCTAATATCTTGCCATTACCGGTCTGAGCCGCCTCTCTGACGCTGGTCATCTTAGCCCGAACAAACTGCTCAGAGGGGTCAAGCGAGGTAGCGTCGTAGTTAATTATCGCCACAAAGCGCTTTGGCTTTGAATTTCTGACTTCGAGTACACCGCCAAAGCGGTACTCTGTAGGCACACCGGCTTTAAGAAGTACGCCATTTACGACCACACTACAAACCGTAGCCAAGCCAATTTTCCCACTCGGTACAATTACCGAACCTAGTTTCTCTCCTTCAGCGGCCGTAGCTACCAGGTCACTAACACAGATTCCAGCTTTGAATGCCTCCTTCATTGCTGATATTGCATCCTTGAACTTCTCCCTGTCGATAAGCGACGTATTTATGGATAATTGGCCAGTTCGTTTTTGCGGGTCGAAGGTGGTCTGGAAGGCTAACATCTCGAGTTTCTCGCGGACGAAGCCGAGTTGCTCTGATGCCAGTGCTTCCTTAAACTCCTCGAACCCTAAAGGAGTAATCATTCGGCCATCCCGACCCAGTGGCTGAGTAAAACCACGTTCATCTGTTATTCTCAGGTGATATCTAACTGCTCTCTCACTCAAGAAAATTCCCTGGTGCTCAAGTTCACGAGCAATTATAATTGACCCCAGTGGCTCCGAGGACTCACCTAAAACCTTGAGAATAGCTACTATCTTTCTCTCTGTGTCAGGGCCGGTACTTGGTATCATGCCAGCCTCCATTTGAGGTTCAAGACCAACAACTCTCATTATATCACCTTTACCATTAAGACAAAATAGCTGAGCGAATCTATCTCAAGCAGCGGAAAGCCGCCTCAAGTCATTTCCCCTTTTTGCAAAGAATTACCTTTCTCGCTGATAACAGGCAACCTGTAGGTTAGTCTAAAATCTTCATTGCCTCTTCCCTGTAGGCATCCATTAGATAGGGTATTCCAGTGACTTTGGCACACTCTTCGGTCAGGGACATAAGCTCACGCCGGGTAATTGCGGGCACACTAAAGCGTCTGGCACCTGCCATCAACTGCTGCAACCCTACCCTGATCTTCTCACTGTAGCTGTAGATTCCCACGGCACCCAAAGGGATGTTTTTCATTTCATCAGCGCCCACTATATTCCTGACATCTTCGTAGCAGACGAAGATTTCTTCTGGGGTTGAGCCAAATTGACCAACTGTATTGGGTAACTTGCCATCTTTGAGCCACTGCTGGATATTCTTACCAACCATACCCGGAATCATCAAAGCCCGCCCCATGCATACTGCTTTAGTAAAAGGGGCACCAAGGGCAAGTGCCTTGAACACACCATCTTCACTACTGAATCCACCGGCAAAGGCTATATCAGGTACACGCTCGCCTTTATCAGCCAACTTCTTACAAAACTCATAGGCGGCAGAGTGCAGGTAGAGACTTGGCATACCCCATTCCTCCATCATTCGCCAGGGGCTCATACCAGTTCCACCGGGGGCACCGTCTATGGTAAGCAGGTCGATTTTAGCTTTCGAACACCACTTGATGGCCATAGCTAGCTCACGCAGACCGTAGGCGCCGGTTTTCAAGGTAATGCGTTTGAATCCCAGATCCCTTAAGCGCTGAACCTCAGCGTAAAAATCTTCTTCATCGATAAAACCAGGACGACTGTGGCGTTCAAATTCCTTAATAGCGCCGTCCTTAAAGGCTAACTGGTTAATGGCATTTGAAGGGTCGGGGGTGATAATATAACCGCGCTTCTGTAGTTCTAATGCCCGTTCCAAACTATTGACCTTGATCTCTCCGCCGATACATTTCGCACCTTGTCCCCATTTTAGTTCAATAGTGCTTAGGCCATGCTTCTTGCTAACGTATTCAGCAACACCCAATCTCGTATCCTCTACGTTCATCTGGACCAGGATTTCGCCGAATCCCTGATGATAGCGTCGATAAACCTCGATGCGCCGGTCCATATCCGGCGCTGAAATAACTTTGCCGTTTGAATCAAGCTCAAGCTGTGGGTCGATACCACAAACATTTTCTCCACAGACCAGAGTAACACCGCTGATGGCAGCACCAATGGCGAAATGTTCCCAGTTCTTACGGGCTATCTCTGTAGAACCTAGAGCGCCGGTAAAAATAGGAATCTTCATCTTGACTTTGATGTCCCAGCCATAGTCGGTCTCGGTATTTACCTCCGGGAAAGTAGCAGTATCGGGGTTACCGATAACGCCGGCGGGTAGTCCTTCGGCTCCTAATGCATATCCCTGGATATTAAGATGTGAGTAATCAATGGGGTAGTCCTTGTCGCCTCCGGCAGTGATGTCACCGAAGGGTCCGGGATAGATTAGTTCCCGACTGCGGAAGGCCGCCTTGAATACCTCGCAGTTTCCTGTGCAGGTGTCAATGCAGCGGGAGCAGAGACCACTCATGGGCACTACACTCCTGGAACGATTGGCGGTTCTGGTGGCATCATTTGAGTTTGGTCGTCGCAAATTCACTCTCTAGCACTCCTTTCCTTAATCTGATTCATTTGGTTTGTTAAAAAACGCCTGCTTCTCCGTTTTATTTTCGTATTAGTATTCCTTTTGCTACCAGGCATTTTTATCTCACAACCTATATTCTCTCTGTGGCAGCAAGAACAGCATCCGCCTTGCCCTTAGCCAGGACTTGATAAAGGTCCTCAAGGGTGCCGGCGCACCACCGCTGGTAATACACCTCACAGAGGTGACAGCCGATGCAGGCCTGCTCATTAACATAAATCCGTTTCATTCTGGCCAGGCTCCTCTTTGTTTTGTAAGAGAGACAAATCATTACAAAATAGATGAGTGGCATACGGCAACCGTCTACCGTATGCCACTTTATACCACATTTTTTTTAACCGTGTCAATAGCCTTGCGGGAAATTTGTTGAATTTTGCCGGATAAAGTGGGTGTGTAGAAAATATGGGACTCTCCGCCTCTCCATGCTGTCCACGAACATTCGGCTGTTTTGTGTAATGATGTATCAGCGGTTGAAGCTCGTCGGGCTCGAAACCCGCAGACCTTTGGGTAGCGGGCGCCAAACTACACTTAGCATCTGACCAGCCAGCAAACACCACAAGGGCTTGCCACTCACAGAGAAACGATTTTCTTCGCTCTGAGCAAAGTGTCTGCGATGGTGTACATATCGGATACCTGACCTACGGCTACCTTGTCGGTCAACTTCAAGCGTGATAGGCATGTCCCGCAGGCCAGAATTTCCACTCCCTGGCTTTCCAGCTGGCGTAGCTCTCCCAGCACCGGTGAGTCACTGGTTACCAGCCTTACCCCGTCGTTAATGAAAATGGTGGTTTCCGGTCTGACTCTAAGACCACCCACGGTGTGAAGGAAGCTTTGCATCAGGAGTCTTCCCAGCTCTTGGTTATTACCTCTTCCTAGAATGTCAGAGGCAATGAATAGTACGATGTCTGTGGTAGAGACACGCTCTTCCTTAGCTGTCTCAGCCTCTACCTTCCTCAGCGTCAGGTAGATACCGTCCTTCTTTACCTCAGTGTTCACCTCGCAGCCTTGGCTTTTGCCTAATCGGGATATATTGTCTCGTGCCGCTTCGTTATCGACTATCGTGACCACTTCGTCTGCTTCTTCCAGGGCCTGCCTGGTAAGCACCACCGGCTGCGGGCATGACAAATTCCTGGCATCAACAATCTTAGCCATTTGTTTCCCCTTTCGCTTGAAATAAATACAGTAACAGCTGATTTTTTTGGAAATAAAAAAGGCGATGGTTGAAGAACTCTCAACCATCGCCTTACCGGCTCTCTCAAAGCTCGGTAGCCAAAAGGCCGCAGCGTTATATTACACGCTCATTAACCTCTTTCGGAGACGGAGGTCCTTCGAGTAGATGACTGATGCAGAACCTGCACCAAGCTGCAGGGCTCAGGTTCAGGTGAAGTTCAGGCGTAGTATCCACGTCATTGCTCTCACCTCCTCCCCCTTTTTCTTAATTGCGGCATATAGTATAACATCAAGAGGGTCTCTTAACAAATATGGCGTACTGACGGAATCACTGGTCTGCCAGCTTGCGTAATAAGTGAATCAGAGGCAGCTTGCCACAGACGTGGGACCTAAATCAGAAAATAATTCCGGAGAAACTCTTGACATTATCGGAGGAATGGTTTATTGTTCATTATCAAAAAGGAGGTTGTCCAAATGCAAGCATATTGTGTGAAATGCCGTGCCAAAAGGGAAATGAAGGATGCCAAGAGCATAACCATGAAGAATGGTAAGCCGGCAACCCAAGGTGTGTGCCCCTCATGTGGCACCAAGATGTTCAGAATAGGAAAGAGTTAAGGCTGGTATTGTCACTCTCAGGACTAGCTTGAGGCTGAGTATTCAGGTTCGGATGCGCAGCGTCTCATCATGAGTGCCTGTATATTTCGGATAAGCGTTTAACAGGGACTTAGCGAGATGAGAAGGCAGGTTTTTTGTTGTGCTGTAGAAGCACGATGGGTATGCTGTTTTTATTTTGTTGTCTGAACTTGTTTGAGTTGAGCCCAGTGTGCTGCAGCGGATAGGGGTTCGTCTCTCTCCTTAATTTTGGCTGGTGACACTGTGCAGGTTCAAAACTGTTTTCATGAATGCGGGTCATCTTACGCTGCCAATTGTTGTCTTAACCCAGAAGCCCTGGCTTATCCGTAGTTACCGCGGTTACCTTTTGATGAATATATTTACTTTGTTTATCTTGTTTACTCCCTTCAGTGAAGAGACCATGCCAAAAAT
>SDBT01011062.1_pt1 | contig 14540 bp, 6 predicted proteins | sample 2277101 | NCBI WGS metagenome assembly SDBT01 (sample SAMN10404973, study PRJNA504765) | marine sediment metagenome | isolation source: marine sediment core GS10_PC15, 103 cmbsf | place: Arctic Ocean: Southern Knipovich Ridge | collected 2010
TCCTAAGTCCATCGGCCGCTTATCCCGTCTGCAGATGCTAACCCTCGCCCACAACCGACTCACCGCCCTTCCCGACTCCATCGGACGCCTATCCTCTTTGGAGTGGCTGCATCTGGACCACAATCAACTCGCCGCCCTCCCTAAATCCATCGGCCGCCTCTCCCGTCTGCAGGGGCTGGTGCTTCACGACAATAAACTCACTGCGCTTCCTGCATCTATTGTCGTCGTCAAGCTGTGCTACCTCGCCTTCACTAGAAACCCCTGGGACGAGACCATCAACCCCAGAACACCGGAACTCCAGCTGCGGCAGCAGCAACCGCAACCGTTGTTGGACATTGCCATGGCGTTTGTCTACCACGAGATGCTGGTGACGCCGCTGCTGTAATTGTGTGTGTGTGTATGCAAATCGTATTCTATGTATCCATTTCTTGCGCACCATTGTTGTTGTTGTTGTTGTTGTCATTATGATCGACCGCGGACTTGCGGGAGCGTTTCCGGGAGCGTTTCCGGAGTGCCATTTTCTAAACACACACACACACACACACACGCACAACGCACACACACAACACAACAACAATATGTCCGATGTAGTTGCGAACGGCGACGGCAACGACATTAAAAGTCTGACAGAGTTCCTCGCGTTTCTACGCAGACATGTTCCCGACTTCAACGTCGAATGTGGGGAACAGCCATCGTTTATGACACGAAACGGGCCTCTGTTGCGCATATTTGCCGACGGGGGGTCGCTCACCACCCTCCCCAATACCCTTGATTGTCTACGCTCTCTGGAAACGTTATCACTGTGTCGCAACGACATCGTCGCACTTCCCAATTCCATCGACCGACTATCCTCTCTGCGGCGGCTGTCCATCTCCATCAATCGACTCGCCGTGCTCCCCAACGCCATCGGCCGCCTGTCCTCTCTGCGGTGGCTACAGCTCTGCCACAACCAACTCACCGTCCTTCCCAAATCCATCGGCCGCCTCTCCTCTCTGCAATGTCTGTACCTCACCTACAACCAACTCGCCGCCCTTCCCAACTCCATCGGCCGCCTATCCTGTCTGGAAGCGCTGTACCTCTCCAACAATCAACTCAGCGTCCTTCCCAAGTCCATAGGTCACCTATTCTCTCTGCGACGGCTGTATCTCAACCACAACCAACTAAGCGTACTCCCCGATTCCATCGACGGACTATCCTCTCTGCAAGAGCTGCACCTCATCGATAATCACCTCACCGTCCTTCCCGACACCGTTGAATACCTGTACGATCTTGTAGACCTGCACCTCAACGACAACCGCCTCACCGCGCTTCCTGCATCTATTGTCGACGGGATGATCGACCTCGACACTCTCACTCTCGATGGAAATCCCTGGGAGACGATCAACCCCAGAAAACCAGAACCACGGCCCCAGCAGCAGCTGCAGCCGCAACGGTTGGTGGACATTGCCACGGCGTTTGTGTACTGCGAGATGTTGTTGTTGGTGACGTCATCGCCGCTGTAATTGTGTGTGTGTGCGCGTGTATATATATATATATATATATACATACTCTGCCCCATCCATTTCCACGTGCGACGTTGTTGTTTCTGTTGTTGTTGTTGTTGTTCTGATCGATCGATCGCGGATTTCCGGATGCGTTTCCGGAGGCGTTTCCGGACGCGTTTTCGGCGCGACAGTTTCTAAACACACACACACATACATAACAACAACAACAACAACAACAACAACAACAACAACAACAACAGCCACAACAACTAATTATGGGACGAGGAGCTGAAGCAGGGGCTCGCGGATTGAGCGAATACGTTCAGATGGCAATCACCAAGCATTACCGCGACAATATTGACCACAACGGCCTCGAGACCGAAGGCATCTTGAGCTGGGCCTGGGTGCTTCGCCACGCCATTCATATGTGGATCACAGACGAGGACCCCAACGAGTATGTGGTGAAAGACACCTTCAAGTGGCTTGGTGGAAAGAGCGACGCAAAGATCATGGCCCGGTGTGGTCAATGTCTCAGTGACTTCGTCTCCCCCCCCAACAAATTCTCGTCACACTGCAAGAACCCTGGATGTGTGAAGGGAATTCAGTTTCGCATCTTTCCCACGGACGACGAGACGCTGGACACCTTCAAGGCTCGCATCACAAGCGCCAGGGTTTTCATTGCCGAGAAAAAGGAATTCGAACCTTATCACGCCACGCCGCATGATGATGAGAAGCCTAGAGCCAAGCTCATTTGGAAGAAGGAGAAGGTCGACTGTAATTGGCGACCGGAGAGTCATCGCGACCTGCTCTATTACTTTGGCGCTGTCGTCTCCCACATATCCCACGACAATGTCAGGCGTGGGATAGAAAAGACTCCGTGCATCCGGGGTTGGTCCGAGGTGCGTCTAAGTGCCATCGTCATGTGGGTTCGGCACTCCAAGCCCAGCGACGACGAGGTGAAAGTCACATTCAAAGCCATTTGCAACGAAACGTTTCCAGCCAAATGTGCGTTCCAATCCCTGCATGTGGCTGGCTCCCGATGCACCAACTTCCAATGCGCGCAACGAGATGGTCGACAGGGTTTTTGGGTCCTGCAAAAATCCAGCAAATACTTTGACGCGCTGTTCCTGTTTCAGGCACAGGTGGGGGTGGCCCGGGATCATGTTGCGGGAAAGGGGGACGTTTTTCACGTTAGTGTTTGATTGAATCTCTATTTTACGTATACAAAAAAAACGAAAAAATCGGTCAATTTATCCGATTCCTGGCACGGATGACGCACCCCTTCTTGCCAAAGGCCGAACACGTCTCGGCGCCCCCCCCCCCGTCGCTCCGACAGCAGTTTCTAAAGCAGTTCCTAAAGCAAAAAAAAACACACACAGACACGCACACAACCATGGACGGCGACCCCGACGAGACCCCTGCACCACACTCACGAAACGGCCAACGACCCGGTGTACCATACCGCCGGGGCTTGCACACAGGCTCATCCTCTGCTGCTGCTGCTGCTGCTGCCGGGACATCATCCACATCGCCATCATCATCGTCATCGTTTGCCCCCGGTTCCTCCGCACACACGCAGCAGCAGCAGCAGCAGCAACAAGAATCCATCGGGTCTCTGCATGATCCGCTGGGTCCAGCAAGCTGGCAGATGGCCAGCGCCAGCGGTGGAGGATCTCAACCCGCCCAGGCTGTTGCTCCTGCTCCTCCCGCCGTCGCCTACTATACCTTCGACCCGTCGTCGTCGGCGGGACCTGCGAACGGTGGTGGTGGTGGTGGTGGTGGTGGTGCCTTCGCAGTCCCAGGAGCAGGGGGTGCAGCAAAGAGTCCGCTGTTTGGCAACACGCGGCTCAACATCGTCGCCATCCTCCTCTTCCTGCTGGTGGTGATGGTGGCCACCATCCTGCTCATCGTCCTGATCATCGCCGGATGGCTGATCAACAACCGGGCCGTCATCGTCGACACTGCGTACACAGTCACCACGAGGATGGAACCCATCGAGGAGACCCTGCGCAACGTCAACGCCATCATGCGCACCTTGCGCTCGGTGTACGGGGATGAGGCCTTCCGTGGCAACATTCCTGTATGTGGCGAGCCCCCAGACTCTGGTGGTGGTGGTGGCCCCGACGACGGGTCAATCGACACGCTGCCCTCCGACGGCAAGGGAGGCATCGCCAGCTGGCTGCGCTCGGCCGATCAGGAGCTGTGGATCAACGAGGAGATGGCGCGCAGCGCGGTGCGCATGTTCAAGGCCGTGCAGGGAATCCTGTCGCAGACCGAGGAGAGCCACACGATAGAGGTGGTGACAGGCACCGTGCAGCACGTCGACGGCATCATGACCTCGCCCCAGATTGGCTCATTGATCGACGCAATGTCCCAGGTGGTGCAGCACCCCGACGCCAACGCTTTCGCCGCGCAGACCGTGGCCATACTGTCGCACCTGGAATCGGCGATCCTGCCCGTCCTCGACGTGCTGGCGGGGGAGATTCGAGCGGAAATCGAGCGGCTGATGGAGGCTGCCGAGGAGGACGGGGCGCACGACCTGTTCCGCGAATGGTTGCTGGAGGTTGGCGATGTCGTCCATAAGGCGGCCACCGGTTTCAGCGATATTGTGGTGTGGTATCGTAACGGGGGGCCGCAGAACGCTGTGATGCTGACCAACGACCTGATTCTGGTCCTCAGGGATCTGGTGGAGAGTCCGGCCGCCGCCAGTCTGGTGGTGGTGTTGGAAAGCATCGATTGGAAGGAAACCGGACACGAGCTGCATCAAACCGCCATGGACGTGAAGGCCATTGTCCGCACCGTGCGGGAGGCCAACACCGTGGAAGCGGTGGATCAGCTGATGCGGGCCGTGGGTCGGGTGCTTGCAGATCCCGCCACCAGCAAGGCCGTAGCCCTACTGCCTGGGGTCGTGGCCAACGCTACAGCACTGCTGGCCAAGAACTCATCGCAGCACATGATTGCCGAGGCCTCCCTCATGTTCCAGCGGCTGGAGGCTGTGTTGGGTCAGGCTGAGATCGCACACGCCGTCGAACGGTCGGCCGCGTTCATGGGGGCCCTCCAGCGTATCCTGTGGGCCCTGGTGCAAGGGGGACTCCACGTCGAGCTGGGCGAGCTCCCTAACCGCGTCAGTGGCGATGGTGACGACAGTGCGAGCACCACCACCACCACCGAGCGGAAGGACCGGGGCAAGACTCCCGGCACGCCCCAGATCGCCACGTCGTCATCATCATCATCGTCATCATCATCATCGGAAAACCCACCCAGTAGCGGATTTGTTCTCCCCCACTACCAGGGCATCGAACCCGAAACCGATCGACGACAACGACAACAACAGCGCAGACGCCCGCGCCGTCCCTCCCCTTCCGGAGGCCTGCGGTGATCATCACCATCGACAACAACAAGAAACGTAGCCGCCGCACGACGTCCGACACTGTTGTTGTTTAATACTTTTTTTCATTGTTATACGAAATACTCACCATCATCGCCATCGTCGTCGTCGGACACAGTGAGTCTTGCAGTCGTCGTCGTGGTGGTGGTGCTGGTGATGGCAGCAAGAGGGGGTTCGCGTAACGACTCGATGCTGCGCACATCGGCCATGCCTAGCTCCCGCAGCGTCCGCTTCATGGCCACCGTCCACCCGGTGGTGGCGGGCATAACCTGGGCCGTCCACCGAAAAACGCGCAGCGATCGGGTGCTGCGCCGCTGCTCTCTCATCGACGTCGTCGGTGCAGAAGGGACCCTCACCACCTGCATCTGGGGGACCGCCGTCATCACGCTGGGCGGGTCCTGCACCGCAGACGGCAGAGATGTGCCGCCGTAAAATACTAACGACAGGACCAGCCGCACGCGGGGAACCTGCCGCACCCCCGCCAGGATTATAGCCATGCTTGCCATGGCAGAGAAAGTGGCTGTGGCGTTTCCGACACTGGCCAATCGCACATTTTGCAGCGTCAGCGTTTGCATGGGTTTATCGGGCACGAGGCCGTGAGCCGGCATGCCGGCGGTAAAGCGGAATGGCTGTCCACCGTCGTCCGCAAATAGCATGACGGCGGGCGGATCGAACAGCACCACAGGGAGCCGATCGGGAAAGAACGCGCCCCGCTGCGTGCGGTCGGACGGACCGCGGATGATGAGATCTGACATGGGCGCCAGGACGCCAGAAACTGACCCGGGCACGTTGTTGAGGAACGTGGGCACACGGACGACCTCAATCCTGGCATCCGCGGGTCTGAACCGCAGGGGTATGTCTTGGAGCGTCTGTTGTCGCTGGCTTGCGCCCAGACCTTCCAAGGCTGCGCGGACCCATCGAGATGCCGCCACATGGAGCCACAGCCGTAGATCGGGGGTGCCCTCACGTCGCCGTCGCTGCCGCTGCTGCTGCTGCTGTTCCGGCAGATGGATGGCCGGGGGCGTCAAAAGGATGGCATGCGACAGCTCAACGCTGGCGCGTTTGGTGATGGTATGTGCGCCCCGCACGGCGTGCAGAATATACATACGCACGACATGATTGTACAGTGCGGTGCTGAGAAAGCCCAGCACATACCAATTGTTGGACAGCACCACCACTCGGCGATCGGCGGCGGCGGCGGCGATCCAATGGAAGGGGGAAGGAACCTCGAAGGCGGCTTCGGCAGGCCACGGCCCGACGTCGAGGGGCCACAGGCCGCGCTGCACCGCTCTGAGATCGGGAGCCCGCACGCCGACAAGGTTCTGTTGCACCCGCCTGTACCATTTGATGTAGACGGCGCGGCGGAAGCTGTGGGTTAGCACGATCTCCGGGTTCGCCCTCAGAAATTCGGCGTATGCGCGTGCACGGGTCCCAAACACCTCGATGGCGTGCTCCATCCGCTGGTCCATGGAGGGAAAATTTCCGGCGGCCGCTTCCGTTTGGGGCCCCATGACCGGTACACCCTGCGGGCTGCGTCCCACCACCACCCGGCCTTCCTCCTGCAGCGGCTCGAAGGTCGGTTGCAGCAGCACAATCATCATCGTCATCTTGCGTTTTTCAATCTCTGCCTGCCTGGCGACGGCGGCGGTGGGACTGATGACGGGAGGAGGAGGAGGAGGACCCAGCTGCAGGGCCCTGGGCGCGAGCTGTCGACGTTGTTGTTGTTGTTGTTGTTGTTGTTGTGGTTGGGGAGGGGGAGCAAAGATCAACGCTGGTGAGATGCCCCGCCCCTCGTCGCGGGGCGGAGAAGGGGGCGGGGACAATCCGCGCCAGTCCATGATGGTGGTGCCTCGTGCGCGCGCGCGCGCCCGTCTATTGCAAAAAGTATGGTCACCGGGCGTGGGGCAGGAGATCCCAGCCGCCGACGAAAAATCGATTTTTCAGCGCCGCGTTTCCGATCGCATAACCGCTCACAGACAGACACGCACACACTTTTATCAACACCAGCGGCCGCACCACAGAGAACAACGATGCGACACATTTGTTGGTGTCACAGCAGATGGAATTCGCTGATGCTGCTAGGACTGCTGCTGCTGCTGCTGCTGATGATGATGTTGGGACTGGCGACGCCGAGTCATGCGCTCTATGCACCCACTCTTCGCACCCTAAAGACTCCCCCATCGTCGTCGTCCTCCTCCTCAGCGACGATGATGAGCATAACACGCCCCCTTCCTTGTCCAACACCTCACGGACCCCTGGACCTGATCGTTGATGCCCATCCTACTCCTGTACGGCGACTCGATCCCGCAGGCTTCCCCTGCCTTCGGCGGGTGGGCTCATCGCTGCTGGACGGGTTCGGTCATTTTGAGTCTGTGCGCTGCGAGCGAGAATACAGTGCCACGGGGTACGGCCCCTGGCGGTGCTATCCCAACCCGCCGGGCTACGTGCCCATTTCCAAGGTCTTTGAGTTCAACGTGATCTGCCGTCCGCTGCTTTCCAACAACAACAACAACAACAACAGGAAACCGCCGTCGAGCGGTCTCTCTGGGATCACGGGGTCCGCGAGGGACGACGCGGCGTACACGCATCTGTCCTGTTCGGTTCTATTCGCCGTCGAATGGTCATCGCAATGGGTTTGGGCCATGGCAGTGTTCGTGGGCACCTGCATCGTCGCCTGGTGTCTGTCGCTCTATCTGTTGATCAACTACGGATCCATCACCACGGCGGCCCTCTGCTGCTTGTACGTGCTGATGTCCACTGCAATCTCGGTGATTTCGGTATCGTTTGTATGGCTGCGGGACGACATCTCTTCCCACATGCTGGCCGTCTTCATCACCACCGACGTAGTGGCGTTCTTCCTGACGTCTACGATCGTGAGCTGGCTGGCGGCCTACGACCACCGCAACCGGCTTTGGCGCCTCTACCACGGTGGGGGGCTGGGCAAGAAGCACGACGACGCCTATGTTGCTGCTGAGTGGGATCGCGGTAGTTATGCCGACGCGTCCACGGCACGCCGCAACTATCAACCACGGCCATGGCACAGAAACGCCGGAGACGAGGTTGCCCACATCGTCGACTCCCTGGTGGAAGCCCTACTGCAAGCAGCCTTGGTCTTGCTCTGCTGTCGCTCCTGCCGTCGTCGGCGCGACAGGGCAGACGACTACGACGACGACGACGACGACGGCAGCATGCGCTGGGCACACGCGCACGGGCTCACTGTACCGTACGGCCAACACCACCCTGTCGACGAAGGTGAATTCGGCGCCGCCGCCGACGACGACGATGACCACCACCACCACCACCACCACGAATTGCTGGACCTCGAGGGCGGCCAAGTCGAGGACGATCGGCCACCGTCGCCGCCGCAAGAAAATCCCGAACAACACACTGTGAACAACATCGACGACGACGACGACGACGACGACACACCACCACCGTCGCAGCTGGCACACGACACCTTACACGTAGATTGACGATGATGATGATGATGATGATGAGGGTTGGGAGGAATTGATGTTGTTGATGCCTTTTTTTAAAAAAAACGAAAAAAACCACACAAAAGTCTACTGCGTCCCCCTCCCATCGGCTGCTGGCAGCGGTACCACGATCATCCGCTGACGCTGTCGGCGACGGACTGCGGCCAGAGCCGTCGCGCGCTGCACCTCATTGCGTACCTCCTGCACGATGCGCTTGAATGTTCGTTCCGACTCTGGATCGGGCCACACTTCCACGTCAAATTGGTACTGGGGATCTTCGGCCAACTTGCGCCGTATCCAGGTGCGCATCGAAGCGTTTGGGTCCGCCGCCGTCGTCGTCGCAGGCCCGCCGAGGTCCGACGGCGACGGCGGCGGCGGCGGCGGCGACGAGGAGGAGGAGGAGGGAACCGGGGGGATCGAGAATCGTGCCCGCTTGCGAGGGCGACCGGAGCCCCCCCCTGAAACCGTTGTCGCCTGGCCCTCGCGTCGCCGGTGACGACGGCGGGTCTGACGATCGCGTCGAGCCGCATCGTTGACGTCGCGCAAGTACCACCCGCCAAACATGAGTTCGGGATGTTCCGACATGGCTTCCTGCACCGAAGCCTCGTCGAGCGTGTGTTCATCGACGCCGTGGCCCACGATGCTTCGACTGCTGCTGCTGCTGCTGCTGCGGCTGCTGTCGTCGTCGTCGTCGTCGTCCTCCTCGCCGTCGGCATCCAGTGTCACCGCAATCCCGCGGGCTGCCGTCGACATCATGTGCGCCTGCAACCGTCGCAAGGTCTGGACGCCCCGCGTCAGGGCGGGGATGCTGGGATCGTCGCTCTCCTGACCGGCCGCCGCCGCCGCCGCAGCAGTGGCGCCCGGTGCAATCACCATGGGGCCCCGATCGCGCTCCGACGTAATAAAGTCATCGGGATACACGTCGTGGTGTACCTCACTCAGCTCGACGCCCAAATCGTCGCAGTGTTCCGGACTCTCCATCATGGCCGCGATCCGCTGTCGCATGGCCTCGGGCATTCTCTCGGCGTCGTACTCGAAGCCGGCCTGGCTCCAGTAGCGGCGGGCAACCTGTGTGTCGAAGTCCCCCGCCATCCACTGCTGCACCTGCCGGTCGGGGTCGGTGCGAGAGTTTCCGAACGTGCGCCGACGATCTCGCCCCGGTTCGCTGGACAGACAGCGATTGTAGACGAATGCTTGGGTCACGTCATTGCGGGCAAAGTAGTTGACACGGGTGTGCACCTTGAGGGGATCGGGGATGATCTCGCGGGCATCGAGAAATTCGCGGACCACCCGCCGGGCGCTCGAGTGCCCGTATTCGGACACCAGGTGACTCACCTGCTTCACGCCACCCGTGATGACCCAGCGACGGGTGGCTGCCGCGTACTGCAGACCCTCGTGCAGGATGTCCACGACGCTGACGTGCGAGCGATCCATCAAATACTCTTTGAGGAAACATATCTGCACGGTCGGCTGTTGGGGACGTCTGCGATCGCCGCCGCCGCCGCCCCTGCCAAACCGGCCGCCGAAACCGCCGCCGCCGAACGAGGCGGCCGAAGCCGACGGCACCGATTCGATGATGACGACGTTGCTCTTCAATTTGGTCCGCGAACGGTAGAGCGTGGGACCGCCCTCGCCGTCGGGCGACGGGATGGTCTGTAGCCCACCGGTCGTGCGGTGGCGCATAGGATTGTTCTGGTCAAAGTGCGGGACCCGCACCCGTTGCAGTCCCTTGAGCACTGTGGACACGATGCCCGGTTCCAGCCTCCCCTCGGATTCCTGACTAAAGCGCTCGTATGCCAGAGTCCGGTTCTGAAACTCTATCACACAATAGTTGGCGTCGGTGCGCCGCACCTGAGGCCCGAGCCCGTTGCCGCCGCCGCCACCGCCGCCAATCGCCAGCCCAGCCGCTTGCCGTATGCGAGCGACGGCCACATCGTCGGCGTGTTGCTGCTGCTGCTGCGGCTCGCCAGACATGTCCGCCACAATCACGTCCACCATCCCACCACCACCACCACCACCAATTGTGTTGTTGCTGCTGCTGGCGGCGGCGGCGGATGATGAAATGTTTTCATTAACGTGAGGACCAGCAGCCTCGGCAGCAGCAGCAGCAGCAGCAGTTGAGGCTGGCGCGACCACCGGACGACCATAAATCTTGCGATCCTGCAAACCTCCCTCGCGAAAGAGCTTGGCCATCACCTCAACCAGGTTCCAGGTGGTCACCGGAGTGTAGGTATCGGCGGTGCTGGTCAAGACATCGGTCATGACCTCCTCGTCGGCCCAAAGGTGGGGAAGAACCTCGAGCAGCATCTCGGGTCGGAAGGGAGCGCCTTCCCACACCTCGGGACCGTCTGCGTCCGGGGGAGCGTCGGCCTTCCGCTGACATCGCAGTCGCGACGCCAGCACGCTGGAGAACGTCATGTAGATGCCCTTGCGAATCGTAGCCTGACGCACCAGGAGTCGCAGCATCGCCTGCTGGCGCTGCTTGACCTCGGGTACGCGACAGCGAGTCCGCACGGCTTCGAAGAACCAAGGGAAATGTAGGGTGCAGATGTCGGTGTTCACGTCGATGGGGGTGACGCGAGCCATGATCATCTTCTCTATCAGCATGATCAGCACATGAATGACTTTCATTTCCTGACAGAAAGAGGCCGCCCAGGGGTCGTTCCTCTCGGACTCCATGGCGTTGGAGATGGCCGATATGGGGGTGGACTTCTCGCCCTCGTCGGGAGCCACGTGACCGATCTGCCAGCGCTGCATGATGGGCTTGCGGGGATCCAGATCGGTGAAGTTGCTCGAGCCCACGTACAGGTTCATCTGGCGACTCATGTATAGCGTCTCCAACCTCTCGCCCGTCTCTTTATTCACCGTGATCGAGGTGGTATCGATGCGATTTTCGGTCATGGCTGCCTTGTGCAGCGGGTCGGCCGGCCGGTCGCCGCCGAAGCGGTCTCGACCCACCAGAGCATTGGGAATCTCCTCGAACACCCTCACTTTATCTGAGCTGTCGTGCCCAATGGCCAGTCCCTTCTCCGTCACGTTGTCCATGCGCACGAACATGCCCGGAAACAACAGCTTCATCACCAGATCCAGAATAAAACTCTTTCCCACCCCTCCCTGCCCCAGCAGCGCCTGGTGCGGCCTGAGCTTCCACAGGTATTGCACGCACGTCCCCACGGCCAGCAGCAGACGATAGGCCGTCAGATGGGCGCCGGGACGGCACCGAAAGTGTTGCACCAGGCAGGAAAACATGGTGGTGCGGCAGGTGGCCCAGGGACTTTGGTTGAGGGCGCCGGGCGGCCATTCCGACCACAGGTTCATGGTGTCGTCGTCGTCTTCCAATGCCTCTTGCTGCTGCTGCTGCTGCTGCTGCTGCTGCTGCCCTTGCAGCTGCGGACGTTGCACTTGCTGCCATTGTCTGCGGCGCGGCGCAGATCCATGGTGTAGCGCGCTCGATAGCGAACGTTGCTGCACCAGACCTGCGTACGCACGCAGAAACGTGGCACGACGGTCGTCGTCGACTCGGTCTGCTGCACCACCATCGTCGTCGTCATTGGCAGCAGCCTGCCGCCGCGCCTTGTGGATGGCATCGCGGTGCCGGCGGATGAGATTGGGCCTGAGGGAAAGCAGGAATTCGACGCCCTTGCTCATGGTATCGCTCATTTTGCGCTCGCTCACCGGCTTGGTCTTGTCCAGCTCCAGGTGTTGCATGATGGTTTCCCACCACGTCTTTAGGGCAGAGCGACGATAGGTGTCGATGGCCAGCCGATGGGCCGGCGAACCGACCAGGTCAATGCGCTTGAACTCGGAGTCGATGATGCGGTACTGCCGCGAATTGACCAGCCGCAGCTGCAGATGGACGTTCCGCTTCACCATCTCCATGTTCAGGCTGGCGGTGTCTTCGGTGGCCAGGAGACTCGACAGAAGCCTGTCCGTGATGGCAGAATCCGGCACGCGGCCGGACAGATTGCGTGCCCATTCCTCGGCCGAGAATCCGCCCAAGCCAGGGATGGCTTCGTGTGCATCACCGTCGTCGTCGTCATCGTCGTCACTCCCTGCGACTCTCCCGCCGCTGCAGCTGGCAGCATGCTGACGCAAGATGGCTGCGTCCCTCTCTGCCATCCGCTCGCAGACGGCGTCCGCATTCTCCTGAGCCTGGCGGGCATGGATGTCTCGCTCGGAAACCGCATCGGCGAGCTCGGTCCGCAGCTGCCCCATCACCGCCTCTCGCGACCTTGCGGCGGCCCCCTCGGTTTGCGGGTACTCCTGGTTGAGAATGTACTGGTCCATGCCAGCAAAGGCATCCTCCATCCGCCCTTCGGCGAACGCCACCGATACCTCCTGGGGCATGGAGCTCATCAATCCATTCGACGTGGCCTCCACCCGCAAATCCTGCAGGACTCGCTGCCGATCCGGATCCTGCGGCAACATCATTCGGTGCAGTTTGGCTATCGGCAGATCCACCGCCCCATAGTATGTGGTCCAATGGGCACGGGGGAATGCGCCCAGACGCATGGGAACATTCTCACCCTCCCCGTGCGCTCTGGTGTAATTGTCGAGCTTGCACTGGACATCACACACACGATCGCAATGCAACGTCATGGCCACGGAGGGGGAGAACACGCGGGAAGGGTGGGCGGCTGCCGTGGGAGCCAGTAGGGCCGCCCCTGCGCTAGCGGCGGCGGAAGCCATGTCAACGGTCGGACACGGAGGCTGCTGCCGATGCGGGCGGCGTCGTCCTCGTCGCTCCTGCCTCCCCGATCCGTGTATCCTACTCCTACTGCTGCTGCTGCTGCTGCTGCTGCTGCTGCTGCGGGACCGCCAGTAGGCCGCGACGTCCCGCACAAAATCGCGCATGCTGCGTATGGTCTGGTAGCATTGAGGGGTGCGAGCGCCGCCAAAGGGACGACTCTCAAATGCAGGTCTGCGACGGCCACTCCGGGCGCCACGTTCTAGTTGCTCCGTGCGTATCTCGTACAAGCGAGCGCTCTCGGAAATGGCTAGGTTGACCCACTGCGGCAGGACGATCCTGGCATCATGCACCAGCACCCACCAACGCCATCCTGCGGTCTTACCGTCGGTCTCCTCCATCAGCTCTTCCAGGACAATGCTCACCCTGCGCAACACGCGACCCACCGACACTCTCGTTGTCGCACCACCGCCGTCGTCGTCGTCGTCGTCGTCGTCAGCGTCATCATCGGGATGGGGCAGGGTCTCAAGGACGAAAAGACCTCCGATCTCCCCTGGGTGACAGCGAACCCGTTCCAGGGACGAGGGGGGGGTGGTAAGAAATTGGGACAGGGGGCCAACCGGAACCACACGCTGGGTGTCGATAAAGTCGCCGTCCACGGCACCTCCCACGCCGGCAGGTCGCTGCACGCAAACCACCGGTGGCTGTGTCTGCTGTTGTGTCTGTTGCTGGTCACGACGACCCCGTGAGCGACTGGGACGTGCGGCAGGGCTTTCAGGAAGTACATAATCCTCCACCGATCCCGAGGGCGTCTTCACGGCCATCTCCACCGCACGCATCCATAAGAATAGGAGCCTCTTCGTTGCCTGTGCTGCGGGAGCGGTCCCAAAGTCTCCCCAGGCCGATCGGTGGCTGGCTGCTGCGATGGCATCGGACGTGCTCCCGACCGTCAGATCGCACTGCGGCACCACCAGACACATGGCCTCATGGATCGGATGGTCGGTTGGCACTCCGCGGAACGGAATCATGCGCCGGCGGGTGAGGCCGGCCCCCCGCAGACGACCCTCCGCCATGCGCATGCGATACGTCGTCGTCGTCGTCGTCGACGACGATGACGACGACGACGACACATCTTCGAGATCTGGGATCGACTCGTCCTCTCTGCCCACATGGGCAGAGACCATGTGTACATCGCTCTCATCGCCGCTGCTGTCGCTGTCGCTGTCGCTGCTGCTGCCATCGCTGTCGTGTCGAGGGGAGACGGGCTCACTTGCGTCCGGCATTTCCGCGTCAGTATCGCCACCGCCCATCTCCTCCTCCTCCTCCATCACCACCTGCATGGATTCGTCGCGGTCGTCGATCACGGACAGGAGGGTATTACGACCGTCGTCGTCGTCGTCGCCCAAGGAGGAGGAGGTGGTGGGGGGACCAAAGAGGCCTCGAAAGGCGAGGCCTGCCATTCAATTTTTTTTTGCGGGCGCGCAGGCACCAAAAAAGTATGGGGC
>SDBT01011063.1_pt1 | contig 14540 bp, 13 predicted proteins | sample 2277101 | NCBI WGS metagenome assembly SDBT01 (sample SAMN10404973, study PRJNA504765) | marine sediment metagenome | isolation source: marine sediment core GS10_PC15, 103 cmbsf | place: Arctic Ocean: Southern Knipovich Ridge | collected 2010
TTTTATGTTAACAGCGTGGCAGGCAGGCCGAATAATATACATGACCATATCTCAGGACTTCAAGCTTGTGATGTGAATGGGGATGTCGATATTCATATAGATGCCAGTGCGCCAGGGAATTTCAATATTGCTGAGTTTAAATATCTCGGAGTGCAAATAAATTAAAATTTTATATAGGAGAAACAAATGAACGAAAAAAAAGGAATGTTTATTAGGACAAAAGACTTAATAATCATTGGACTGGCTGTGGTAATTGTGTTTTATTTTGCTTTCGAGATTTATAAAATAAAACATCAAATGAACTTTGCCGGAATAGTTAATCAGGTAAATTCGAATACCGCTTGGATTACGAATGTTGTTAATCGGTCGGCACAGGTACAAGCACAACAAAGAGCAGTTCAGAAACCACCACAACCAAAAGAAGTTCCTGAAAAGAAAGGAAACTAATATTTTTAATTTAGTGTGGGTGTGACTGAATAACGGTCTCACAGATGCCGTAAGGTAAGGGAGTTAGTGCCAGAGCATGATCGTGTGAGGTACTGGTTGTTGAGAGATTTTTAAGGGATTATGCCAAGAATCATTGGTGAAACCTTAAAAGCTCAAATCGGTATCCCAAATAGAATGATATACTTCGACGAGCAAGTCATTGTTGTCAGTCTGTGTTGGGATTATAGGAGAAGCGACGGCTTCACTTTGACAAAAGTCCTATTACCCACGCTATTTATATTGAGGTAAAAATGCCAATACCAAAACCAGGTAAGAACGAAAAGCAATCAAAATTTATGAATCGTTGTATGGGAAATCCTACAATGAAAAAAGATTATTCTGATAATAAACAAAGAGTGGCGGTTTGTTTTGGATCATGGCGAAAAGTTCATGGTGGAAAACCGCCAACTAGAGAAGAAATTATTAGGTACATAGTTGACGAAACTATCTGTGCCATTAAAGAATTACTTAAGAGAGGGGAAAATGCCAAATAGAAATTATATCGAAGTTCAATTACAGAATCCAAATAAGTATGACGCCTGGCATTATGGAATGGGTGGTCATTTGTTTAATGAGCGCGTAAGTCTTCCAGCTGATGTGAATATAGTTAGAGGGCATCCTAAAGGACAGCAACCAAAAAGGTTAATTCCACAGGCACTAAGGTTTCCAATTGAGAGTTATAAAATTGTTGGTATAAGAAGGTGGCTGAAAGAAAATAAAGTTGGGTATAAAAATATCGAGCTTTCTAGAAAGGGCACAGTACTGGAGTACAAGAAGCTTGGAATTTTTGAGGCTTTCTTTTCATTACGCAAAGAGTTGGAGCAGGGAGTTGTAAAGAAATTCGGTAAGAATTCTTATGTAGCTGATTTTTCAGACAAAGAAGTTATTGTTGGGTTTTCACACGAATCTGATAAGGGTCCAAGCTATCAAACATCTATGTACCATCGAATTAACTATAAGTTTGATAAAGGGGTTGTATCTTTTTCTGGTGAGGGAAAGGAAGTTGAGCGGAAAACCGTATATGAAGGTATTGAAATTGATGGTTATGCTTGGGCAATGCTAGTTTTGAATGAGAAGTTTTTGCAGGATCGAGATAAGGAAGAATAAAATGAAAAAGCAAAATATTTTTGAATGTTTTTTTACGGATATTGAAGTTCTTAGCGAGAAAGTTATTGATGAAAAACGGGGTTTGAAGGAAATTAAAGTTAAGCTTCGATGGCAGAGAGAAGGAATAATTAATTCCAATTTCAGGCTTTATCCTAAAGCAGTACTTCAACGTGTAATTGGAGATTTAAATTCAAGAATTGAATTAGCGGAAAACCGTAAAGCACCTAGTGTTTATGGTATGCCATTCCATCCAGCAGATGGAGTGGGTAGGCTTACGGATGTTTCGCATATTTTTACTAAAGTTTGGATGGAGGAAGACGGTGCATGTTGGGGACACGCCTTGATTTTGGCGAACCCTCTTGGTCAAGCTATACAAGCCTTATATGAAAAAGGTCCAATAGGAGTTTCAAGTCGAGGATTTGGAACAATGACCAAGAAAGAAACAAAGCTTGAAGGCAAAACTGTGCGGTACTTCGAAATCAATGATGATTTTCGTTGTGAAACGCCAGGCGATTTTGTCATCCGACCAAGCGTTAAAGGGGCAGGAACTTATGAGAGTTTTACTTCTGAAGACGAAGCTCTTATTCAAATCCAGCTTTGTGAGGCACATTTAAATGAAGATGTGGCTTTAATAAATAATAATTTAGATGAGGAAGAAATGAAAACTTTAGAAGAATTAAAGAAAGAGAATCCCGAGCTTTTTAAGCTTCATGAAAAAGCACTTGCCGAGAAGGACAAAGCTATCGAAAAGAAAGATAGTAAGATTGTTGATTTAGAAACTGAATTAGCAGCTGAGAAAGAAAAAGTCAAAACTCTAGGCAACGAAAATGCCGAAGCCAAAGAGGGAAAAGAGACAGCTGAAACCGCTCTTAATGGTATTAAAGATGTCGTTGATACCGCTCTTGAAACTGAGGAAGACCCTGACAAGGGGAATAAACCAGCTGAAGGCGATACCAAAGGCGATGCCAAATTGAAGGAAGACCTTAAAACATCAACCGATAAGGTTGTGAAACTTGAGGCTGAAATTCAAAAGAGAGATGATGAAGCTGTCAAATCCAAACTTACTAAAGAAGTGACGGCTAAAATTACCGAAGAACTTGGAAAAGATGAGTATAAAGTCTATAGGGCTTTGATCGAAAAGAAGCTTTTTGCTGAGGATGGTAGTTTGCAAGTTGAAATCGAATCAGTTGATAAGGTTGAGGAAATTGTTAAGTCTCTCAATGACGAGATTTCCAATACCATTACTGAGGGTAAGAAACTTGAAATAACTATTGATACCGATCCAAAAGGCGAAGTTCATCCAGAGGGTGACGACAAACCAACAGAAGCTAATTTAGAAAGTGATTTTGCCGAAGCCAAAAAATCAGGATATACTAAATCTTTCGAAGAGTATAAAAAGTTTCGTGGCGCAAAGAAAGAATAACGTAATCAATCTTTAATAATAAAGATAAACCAGGCGGGTTTTCAAAAGAAATCTGCCATAGAAAACATAAAAAGAGAAGAGAATGTTAGGACCAAAAACAGATAAGTTTCTAGAAGCACAAAGACAAAGAATGGTTTCCTTGGATGTGGAAGAAAGCCAACCTGGTGATAGTCCAATGTACCTTGATAAAGCGACGGGGAAAAGAGTACCTGCCTTTAACATTGTATATGAAAATATGATTAACTGGCTAAGATCAGAGCAAGCTGAAGATGCATTGGGAAGGGATTTAGTTAGAGCAGAACAAAGTATCTCTGAAGATACCTTGGCAACATCTGCTCCTACATTAACTACTTTCTTACTACCTATAATTCGCAGATTGTATCATAGAATTATCGCTAGAGAATTGGTTTCGATCCAACCTATTCCAAATCCATCCGCTTACGTGTACTACTTGAACAAAACCTATACCTCAACTAGAGCAGGTACAGGTGTTACCGCTGGTGACAGAACTGACCAGGCGACAACTTCTACTTACGCTCTTAGTGGCGAACAGTCAACAATTTATGAACTTCAAATGAAGCTTAATAGGCTACTTATTGAGGTTATCAATTATAAGTTGAAAGCTGATTGGACACTAGAAGCCGAACAGGATTGGCGCTCTCAGTACAAACTGTCAGTTGAAGAAGAAATGATTTCCGAAGTTGGAGATGAAATTGCTAGAGAAGTTGACCGTCTAATTATAGCATCCCTGATTGCTGGGGCTGCTTATACCGTTAATTGGGACCCTACTGCCTACAGAACTGGCGATACCGCTATCAGCTTATATCGCGCGGCTTATGAAAGAACTCTCTATAATGCTTTGGTTGACGCTGAGGCATGGATTGTTCAAAATAAGAGGGGCGTGACTGATTCTGGAGTACAGTGGAACCTAGTTATGAACGGGAACAATTGGGCGAGATTCAAGAAGATGGAGAACTGGAATATTACGAGTGTTGAACCCAATACTGAAGTTGGAATTGGAAGACGTTATGAAGGGGTCATTGGAGGCAGGTATCATGTCTACGTTTCTCCAGAAATGAGCGATTGTTATATTCTTATGACGATCAAAAAGGACTGGAAATTCGCGGTCGGATATTATGCTCCATATATTCCTATGTACGTTTCTCCAAAATACATCATCAATGATGACTTTACCCAATTTTCAAAGGGGGCAATGAGTCGTTTTGCTTATGGTGTTATTCCTGAAACTTATAACGGAAGCACAAATAACGGAATCGTTCTTATCAATCTCTGCGTTAGTTAATTTTAACTAGTAGGGATCATAAAATATTTAGAAAACAAAGTATCGCAAGGGGAGTTTGTTAACTCCCCTTGATACTTGCCAGCAATGGCACTTAGGGTTTAAGTACCCATAGGGTTAGGTAGGGGGTAAAGTACTCTCTATGAAGCTCTAGTAAAGATTTTTATAGGAAAAAGAAGGATATGGGAAAGATATTTAACTATGGGATTAATATTTCTGGTATCCATCAGGGTTTTTATGGCAATTGGGATAACATGCCAATAAATGTTGCTCCAGATTGTGCGTTTGATATATCTGAGTTACCCTATATTTCAAAAGTAATTTTGCCCGTATCTAGTGTTATTGATTACTTTAAAAGTAAGGGAATAAAGCGATTTTTTCTGAGGCGTACATTTGCAATGGGGGATGTTTTAATGCTAGTTCCTATTGTAAGATATTTAAGAACTTTAGGCTTTGATCCTTATATTAAAACGAGACCAAGGTATATTGATATTCTTGAACGGTTTGGTATCGGAGTTCGTACAATAGGGTTTGGTCCGGATGGTGCTGGGATTGAATTGGATAGAACAGTTGAGCTAGATCACTCTCATCCTGAGATGCAGAAATTTCATAGGATTGATATTTATTTAACAGCTATAGGGTTCGATAAATTTCCCAGCAAATTAGATTGGGAATATGATAAAAAGAAGTTTCCGGTATTTGAGGAATTAGAAAATTTTAAATTTAAGAAAAAGAAATATATAGTTTTTCAAGGATCGGGTTCTACAAAAGCTAAGTCATTATCAAAAATAAGAATTGAAGGTATAATAAATTCCTTAAATCGTAAAGGGGAGAATGTCGTATATATTGGAAATCTAGTTGAGTTAGATTTAGAGCAACCAGAATTAACTCAAGTGGCATGTGTTAAGTATAGTTTTTTTAAATTATTTCCAATGTTTGAATATGCTAAGGCAGCTTTGATAATGGATTCTGGTCCATTGTGGCTAAGTCATTTTACAAAAACCCCGATAGTTGTGATCTTTGGACCAACTGATCCAAATACAAGATTAACCTATCATCCGTTATACCCTAAAAAAGTGAGGGCTGTGGAAACAAATAATTATATAAATTGCAAGCGATGCTATGAGGCGGCGGCGAAATGTGAGCATACATTTAAGTGCTTACATATTCCTCTTGATATTTTATTTAATGATCTATACCCAAAGTTGAGAGAGATATGAATTTAAAAGAATTATTTGAAAAGAATATAAAACTTAAGCATCTACTTAGAACAACCAAAAAAGAAGACAAGTGTCTAAAGCAGGGTAGGCATTTAAAACAGGATATTGCCCAACAGGGATTCTATGGTGACGATGATGGTAGTCCAAGAATATTTAAACCAGGAGAATTTGTTACAGAAGAGATTATTGGAAAGTATAAAATTCCTGCTCATCTTTTTATACATCCCGATAGTTTAAGAAATATGGGGGCATTTAAATTTGCCGCAAAAAGAAAAGATACTTTTAGTGTGGGGATTATAAGAACAATTAAGGGTTTAGGAGATGTGTTAGCTCTTTCAGTTATTGGGAAGGCTTTAAAAGAGCAGTATCCAGGAAAAGTTGATGTTTGGTTTGCAGTATATCCAGGGCACGAAGTTTTATTAAAAAACAATCCTTATGTAGATAAAATTTTTATATCGGAAAAAGCCTTAATGGAGGCACAACCAGATATTCATCTTAATGTAAATGATTTAGAATTTAGAACAGAATTACGAGAAAACGAAAAAATTATTTGTAATCGAACAGCACTTTATTTAAATAAGATGGGGCTATCTGTTGAGAATAAAACGCCGACATATATAGTTACTGAAAGAGAAAAAACTATAGCCCAAGAGATGCTACAACAACTAGGATATGATTTAAAAAAATCAATTATTGGAATTCAAAAATATGGATCAAATATTAGTAAAACATATCCTCATATGGTATCGATTGTTAAGAAGCTTAAAAAACAGGAGTATCAAATTTTTTATTTGGATAGCAAACCATATAAATATGGATTGCGAGAAATTGCGGCTATCGCCAATGAAATGAGTTTAATAATAACTCCTAATTCGTTTTTTTATCACTTAGCTGGGGCACTAAGAAAAAGAGCAATTGCTTTATTTGGATATACTGATGGAAGAATTTGGACAGAGGACTATGAGAAAGTAACACATATACAGATTCCTTGTCCTAAGGGCAAGGAACGATGTTGGTGGAGGATTGAATGTATTCCTGGAAAAAATTTACAGGAAAAGGAAACAAAAATAACGCCCGAATGTTTGTCAAAGATTCCTGCTGAAATGGTTATTAAAGAAGTTGATAATCATTTATTAAAGTCAAAGAGAATTTTAATTCTTATTTTAACATACGATTGTTTAAATTTAACAAAACGAATGGTCGATTCAATTAGGACTTTTCATAATTACGATCTTTTCGTAGTCGACAATGGAAGTACAGACGGTACACAGGAGTGGCTTAAGAAACAAAAAATTAATCACATTAGTAAGAAAATGACAGTTTGCCAGGCATGTAATATTGGATTACAGAAAGCTTGGAAAGAAAAATATGATTATATGATGTTATGTAGTAATGATATTGTGCTTGCTGGTAATTATATAGATACGATTATTGAGACGGCGGAGCGGCGAAAATCTTATTTAACAGTAGGAAAATGTTTTAATTTGGAATCCTTGGATGATGTTCGTTGTCCAGAGTTACTTAGAAAAGTAGAGAGATCGATTATAGACCTACCTGGTGGTGGCTTTTCAGCAACATTGATTTCTCGTGAATGTATGGCGAAGGTTGGAAAATTTGATGAAAGTTTTTATCCTCGATATCAAGAAGACGAAGACTATCTTCTCCGAGTGCGATTATCAGGGAATGAGCTAATAGAAACATACGCAACAAATTTTCTGCATTTATCTGGTGGCGTAATAAAAAGTCATTCAGAAGAAATGAAAAATGTTCAACACAATTGGAATAATAATGTAGCAATTTTTGTTGAAAAATGGGGTGTTAATCCCTATAACCAACGCCAAGAATTATTTTGTCTTAATGGAATAAAAAAGATAAGACCAAAATGGGCAAATGAAATCAGGATTTCGATATTAGGTACATTACGAAAAGTTAGAAGAAAACAACTTATAGGGTGCTATCCAATTGATATTATTAAGGAGAATATAAAAAAAAGTGGTCAAACAACTGTTTTAGTTATTCGGCGTATGGGTGGGTTTGGGGACGTACTTTTTACAACAGTTTTGGCGCGGGCATTAAAAAACCACTATGGTAATAAAGTACATATTACATACGCCGTTCTCAAAAAATATGAACAAGTATTGCAGAATAATCCATTTATTGATCGTATATTTCTTTCTGATAATATGCCTACCATAGTGCCAGGTGGTTTTGATTCTGTAATAGATTTGACAGACTATGAGTATCAAACTGAGTTAGCTGAAATTGAGGCTTACGGTAAAATTAGAACTCCGAGAACACAGATATATTTTGATTTGGTAAAAATAAAAGGTAGAATAAAGCCAGATTATTTTGTTTCTAAAGAAGAGAAAGATTGGGCAAGGATTGAATGGAAAAAGATTAAGGGTAAAAAACAGAAGATTGTTATAGTGGGTCAGGGGAGTAATATGATGAGGACTTGGCCTCATGCTGGTATATTGGGAAAGGAATTACAAAAAAGGGATTTTAGAGTATTTGAAATGAGGCGAAGAAAGGGGGAGTATGTTTATACGTTTCGTCATAACGTGGCACTTATTTCCTGCGCCGATCTAGTGGTTAGCATAAATACAGGGATGTCGAATATAGCTGCCGCTTTGGGGATACCGACTGTTACAATTTTTGGTAGTCGAAATGGTAAAATTTTTGCTAAGATGTTTAAGACAATGATTCCAATTCAAGGTAATTGCCCGCATTTTTCAAATAAAAATTATTGTGATTATACAATACCATGTTTGTCTGGTGGATTGAAAAATTATCGAAAGCAGGAAAATATAAAAATACCAGATTGTTTACAAAATTTAGGACCGAATGCTATTTTAAAAAAAATATATGAGGTATTGAAATGAATAAGCAGATCATAGTTGTTTCTCAGAATCTTCTTAAGTATAATATAGATATACCGCCCAATGCGATATTGAGAATAAATTTGGCATGGCATAAAGATTTAGATAGTGTGAGGGGATTGCTGGAAGAATACGATGAGGATAGGATTTTCTTGGATGTGCCAATAGGAAGAAAGAAGCCTCCGAATTTTGAACATACTTTTAAGGATATTGCTAAACTTATTGGGGAATTTTCTAATATAGAATATGTAGCGATTTCAAATGTTGAGAGTGGCAGGGCTGTGGATTATTTCCAAAGTACAATTTTTAAAAGTGTGAAAATTGTGCCTAAGATAGAAACTTATACTGGAGTTGAAAATTGCGATGAGATAATTGGTGCCTTAAATTATTTTCCAACGGTTCTTATGTTAGATCATCAGGATTTATATTCTGATTTAGTTAGGTTAAATAAGGAGAAGTATTATTTAAGTACAGTAAAAGTTTTAATAGCGGTGTGTGTAAAAATGGATGCTCAACTTCTGAGGACGATAGGAGTTATTTTTTCGACAGAAGAGATAAAATAAAATGGGTAGTGTTAAATGAAAATTTACATAGTTAGCTATCCCCGTAGTGGTTCAGCTTGGGCAAGGTTTTTATTATCAAATATTCTTTATCCTGATAGACTTGTTGATTGGGATTCTATAGATAAGCATATTCCAGATATTCATCAGAATTCTAAATGGAAAAGGCATACAATTATTGATCCGCAAATTATAAAAAATCATTATAAATTTAGACCAAATTATCTAGATGGGAAGGTAATTTATCTTTATAGAGACGGAAGAGACGTAGCAACTTCGTACTGGCGCAAACTTAGATTTACCCCCGAAGATAATATTACATTAAAACAACAGTTTACTCAATTTTTGAGTAGCTTTATTTTAGGTAAAGTTGAGAATGGGTTATTTGGTGATTGGAGAAGTCACATTCTTTTTTGGCTGTTCGAGAAACATAATATAGATTTTATTCCTGTAAAGTATGAAGATATGGTTAAGTGTCCAATGATTGAAGCCAAAAAGATAATTAATTTTTTGGGATGGGAGATTGAGCTTGGAATATTAGAGAGGGCGATTGCAAAATCAACTTATGAAGAGACACAAAAACTCAATGCTCCTCCATTTGTTGGAGTATCTGGAACTTGGGGTGCTTGGAAAGAGGTTTTTTCAAAAGAAGATTTATCTTTATTTTGGTCTTGGGCAGGCGATTTAATGGAAGTATTGGGATATAAAAAATAATAAATGATACCAGCATATATTGATATAGGGGAATTGGGTTTCAGTGTATATCTTAGTGCCCATATGAAATGGCTTAAAGATCATGGTTATCCAGTAGCGATGGTGATGACATATCCCGATAGAAAATGTCTTTATGAGGATTGGGTAGAGAAAGTTATCAATATTCCAGAGGAGTTTTATATTGATTTTGATATCGGTCAACAACAGGGTTTTAGGATAGGTCGGGGAATACATGAAAATCTTAATACATTTTTTAAGTATTATTTTAATACGAAATTGCCAGACGGCTATTGTGTTTCTGAGGATATGAATTTTGATATAAGCCTTCCTAAAGAACTTTATTCAGGAAAAATGCTTTTTACTTCATATCCATATAAGGAAAGGTTTACGGGAAGAAAAGAAATACTTGTATTTACTAGGCACAGGGATTATGCATTGTTTAATCGGAAGAATTTGCCGAAAAAGTTTTGGATTGATTTGATTAATAGTTTGTGCAATAGGTTTCGAAGGTATACTATTAGGGCGGTAGGTACAAAAATCGGTGCCTATGATATAACAGAGGTTCAAAAAAATAATTATGTAAATTCTGTCGGTAGGGTTTCGAATCTTCAGTCATTGATTGATAGATGTCAGGTTACTGTTGGGGCGATTGGTGGTGATTCTGGTCCATTAAAAATTATGCGATTACAAAATGTGCCAACATTTATAATAGGTTGGAATAGAGAATGGATAGAATATGATAATTGTCTTGGAAAAAATTTTTATTTTTATGAAATAGCATTGAAAGAACATAATATATTTAATAATAAAGTGGCAATTACTGAAGCTGTTTCGTTTTTTAAGAGGAACAAATGAAGATTGGTATAGAAAAACCAATGGTTTTTCCAGAGCATCTTGATCTTGAGATAACAAATCATTGTCAGCTTGAATGTATTTGTTGTCCACGTCAATTCATGAAACGTGAACGAGGTTTTATGTCATGGGAGATACTAAAAAAGGTTATTAAAGAATCGGTTGGTAGAGTAAAGACTTGTTATTTTCACCAAATGGGCGAGCCATTATTACATCCCCATATTATGTCGATGATTAAGTACGTAAAAAATCATGGAATACAGGTAGCCATTAGTACAAATGCGGTATTGCTTTCTCCAGAAATGAGTACTGAATTGTTTGAAATTGGCTTGGATTATCTATATTTATCCTTGGATTCTTTGAAAAAAAATACATATGAAGGAATACGGCGTGGAGCGAAGTTGAGGGATGTTCATTATAACATAGTTAAATGTCTTGAAATAAGGCGTCAAAAAGGGGAATATAAAACTCATATTAATTTGCAGATGATAAAGATGAGAGATAATATCGAAGAGATAGAGGAATTTAAAAAACAGTTTGAATCTAGGCTAGAGGGGATCGGGCATTTTAGTGTTAAACCATATTCAATGTGGGCTGGCCATGTCAAGGATTATCGACCGAAACCTCACGTTCCAAAACAGTTTGAGTGTACGATGACTAATTATTCTATGTCCATCTATTGGAATGGTGATGTGGTAATTTGTTGTATGGATTATGATGGATTTACAAAGGTTGGTAATGTTTTAGAAGATAGTTTAGATGAGATTTGGAAAAATAAAAAATATCAAGAGTATAGGAATGCACATAAAGTTAAGAATTTTGATAAGTTAAGATTTTGTAGTGGGTGTTATCTTGCATCTGAATTTAAAATACAGCATATAGGTGAAGTTTATGCCTCATTGGGAAAGCAGAATTATACTCTTTGGTTAAATTTTGAAGTAATAAAATTGTTAGAAAGGATAGTAACAAAAGATTCTGAGATTATGGAAACTGGATCGGGGAATTCAACTATTTGGTTTGCGAGGCGGGCGAAGCGAATGGTTGCTTATGAAAATTTATATAGGTGGTCTTTAGGCGTACAGGCCGCAATAAAAAAAGAGGGGTTAACAAACGTTGCTTATTATTATGATCCAAAATATGTGGATAAACCTTTTCAAGATGAAGGACCATTTGATATTATTATTTTAGATGGCGATGATTATCCTAATGCTAGAGTAAAATCTATGAAAAGATTTGAACCTAAACATTTAAAATCTAGAGGATATCTTATAGTGGACGATATCCATCGGGAGAAGTATCAACCAGGGATTGATTATTTGGATACTCTTGGTCTTAAAAAAACGTTGTTGTCGGGGATTGGTCCGATTTTAGCAATGAAGCTGGCGACGGCGGCTGTTTATCAGAAGGCATAATGGAACAAGTTCATATTGTAGCATATTCAAGAAGTGGCACTGGTTGGGTGCGGTTTTTATTGGCGAATATATTGTATCCAGAAAAGGATGTAAATCATATTTCAATAAATACTCTTATACCCGATGCTTGTCAACGATCGGAATGGAGCAGATTAGGGATTAAGGATATGGGGATATTGAAGCATCATGAATGTTTTTTACCTGAATATAAAAAAGTAATTTATCTTTATAGAGACGGAAGAGACGTTGCGCTTTCGCTATATTATTTTAATCGCGAGGATGAAAAAGGTATATCGTTTTCTCAGTTTCTAAAAGAAAAATTTATTTCAGGAAAACTTTTATATGGTGGCTGGAAACGGCATTTGGAATTCTGGCTTTTTGGTAACCATAATATTAACTTTATTCAGGTTAAATATGAAGATATGTTAGCCGATACATTGGTTGAATTGAAAAGGATAACTAATTTTTGTGGAATAAAGACAAGTGCGGAAGCTGTTCAGGTGGCTATTGCTAAGTCTGATTATAAGGAGTTATTAAAGATCAGACCTAGGGATGGTATGCATCCTAAGCACGGAGGGTTACAGGGCACATCTGGTGGCTGGAGAGGCATGTTTTCTGACAACGATACTAAACTTTTTTGGGATTATGGTAAGGATTTAATGAAAAAATTAAAGTATGGGAGAAATAAATGAGGGAAACAAAAAATGTTTTAATCACGGGAATTACTGGTTTTGTGGGTAGTCATTTGGCTGAACATATTCTTAGTATACATGGCATTGATGTTGTGGGGCTGGTTCGTTGGCGTTCTTCTCTGGATAATATTAAAGGTATATTGAAGGAGATTTATTTAGAGCTTGGTGATCTGGAAGATATGGGATCATTGTTACGGGTACTTAAAGAAACTAAGCCTGATATAATTTTCCATTTGGCAGCACAATCCTATGTGACCGCTAGTTTTATTGCTCCAGTAGCAACCTTGTTGCCAAATGTAATTGGGACATGTAATCTTTTAGAGGCTATAAAAATTTTAAAAGATGAAGATGGTTATGATCCTATTGTTCATATTTGTAGCTCGTCCGAAGTTTATGGACAAGTGGATAAAATGGACATACCAATTACTGAGAGTTGCCCATTTAATCCAATGTCTCCTTATGCTGTATCAAAGGTTGGGGAAGATATGCTGGCATATCAATATTTTAGATCATATGGATTAAGGACAATTAGAACGAGGGCATTTACTCATACTGGTCCAAGGCGGGGAGATGTTTTTGCGGTATCAACTTTTGCAAAACAGATCGCTGAAATTGAGAAGGGCTTGCGCCCAGAAGAGGTACAGGTTGGAAATTTAGGTAGCGTAAGAACCTTTCTTGATGTTAGGGATGTAGTAAAGGCATATTGGTTAATGGTTAATGTATGCTCACCTGGAGAAGTTTATAATATTGGTGGGGTTGAAGCAATGACAATAGGTGAGATGCTTATAAAATTAATTAGATTATCAACAAGCAAAAAGATAGGAATTAAAACCGATCCTAATCGTCTTCGACCAAGCGATGTTACTTTACAAATTCCATGTGTAGATAAGTTTAAAAAAGCAACTGGTTGGGAACCGAAGATTTCTTTTGATAAAACTTTGAAAGATATTTTGGATTACTGGAGGGAACGTGTATAAATCGGATTGCCGAAAGTTTAAAGGGGACGTTCCTTGTGAACTTAACAAACTTCATAATATCACCTGTGATAATTGTGATTATTATAAGCCAACTTCAGAAAGGATTTTGATTATTAAGTTGGGTGCTATTGGTGATGTGATTCGCACTACTCCGCTTTTGAGGGCATTGAAAAAGAAGTTTCCAGAAGCAGAAATATGGTGGCTGACACGCTACCCTGAAGCAGTGCCAACAGAGGATGGTTATGTTGATAATGTTTTAACCTTTAAATTAGAAGATATCCTTCGAATTCAGGTAACATATTTTGATATAGTTTATAATCTTGACAAGGATAAAGAAGCTTGTGCTTTGATGGATTTAATTAAGGCGCCGAGTAAGTACGGTTTTTGGTTAAGTGGCGGAAAGACATCTTATAATCATTCTGCTAAGCATAAATTTCTTACTGGTATTGATGATAGTTTAAGTAAGGCGAATAGGAAGAGCTACCAGAAAGAGATTTTTGAAATATGTGGTTTTAAATTTCAAGGCGAGAAGTATATTGTTGATAGAAATAATGACAGAGCTAAGTGGAATATTAAGCACCTAGAAGGTAAAATAATTATTGGTTTAAATACAGGATGTGGTGATCGATGGAAAACCAGGCTTTGGAAAACTGAATACTGGATCAGGTTAGCCGAGAGGCTTAGAAGGGAAGGTCATGAAGTTATTATTCTTGGCGGAGAACAAGAACATGGAATAAATGTGGCGATAGCAAAAAGATCAGGCGCTTTATATTTTGGTCATTTTCCATTTAAGGATTTTGTAAATTTAGTAGATGCTTGCCATGTTATTGTTACTTCTGTAACAGCGGCGATGCACTTAGGAATTGGATTAGGAAAAAAGGTTATAGGATTCAATAGTATCTTTAATCCATTTGAGAC
>SDBT01011064.1_pt1 | contig 14539 bp, 25 predicted proteins | sample 2277101 | NCBI WGS metagenome assembly SDBT01 (sample SAMN10404973, study PRJNA504765) | marine sediment metagenome | isolation source: marine sediment core GS10_PC15, 103 cmbsf | place: Arctic Ocean: Southern Knipovich Ridge | collected 2010
GAAAATGCGTCACCAATTAACCCAGGAACACCCCTAGTTGTCCCGTTTGCAGTACCGTTCTCATTACCAACAGAATCTATTACTGCACCAGAGGATTGATCTAGCGTATAATAAAATTCTAATGATATATCTTGATTAAAGTTATTAACCGCTGATAATTGCCAAGTACCAGTATTATTTGTATATATACTCATGTTTGCTAAAGGGTCTCCGCCAATTATATTACCGGTTGCATTAAATGTTACGTCTGGGATTGTAGTTTGAAACTCATCTACAGGTGAGTTTAAAGTTGTAGTCACGTTTGAACTTGGACCAACTGTATATCCAACTTGATAGAAATTACCGCTAGCATAAGAGCTTCCAAATCCTGTGGCACCAAACCAAATATATCCATCAGCTATAGCCATGACATTTGGGATCTCGCTTGTATAATCGAATCTAGAAATTTCGTCACTAATATCTGTTGCGTTCAACTGGACAACGTCAAACACAGGGGAACGTACTACTACAAATATATAATCTTCAGAGATAGCAGACGACTCTGTCATGTCCCCCAAAACAATACTGTTTAGGACAATGCTAACATTATTAGCATCATGTTGTCTCGCTGTCCCACCTTGAGATACTGAATAAATATATCCGTTCCCTAACTTTGGTGGAGTGTGAACAGATCCTCCAGTGTCAAATCTAGCACGCTCAGTCATATTATTTATGTAAACTTGGATAACATCTTGTCCTGCATCATTACCAATGTAAGCATAGTTTTGGAAGGTGGCGTTATTACCAACTGTTATCTCCCTAAAAACACTACCTCCGGCTGCAAACGTGCCTTCCGTATCACTTATATCACTAACATTTCCTTTAATCAATGACGTACCAATTCCATATAAAACATATTGCCCAGTAGCATCTATGGCTGGCGTTGATAAACCATCGCCACCAGGGGCATTAGACGCAATAAATTGAGATACATTGGTAGAATTAACTTGATAAATTGTTCCACCGTTATTCATTATATATAAATAATCCCCGAAGACTAAACCCTGTTTTGATATTGGACCACCAGTGCTATAGTTTGCGATCTCTAAACTTATATCTGTATAATTAAGTTGATGGATATATCCGTCTTGACATCCAGCGTAAACATAAGTATTTCCGAGAGAATCATTAGCAACCCAAGGTCCACCAAAACAATAAAATCCTGAATTTATAGAATATGTGTTTAATATCTGACTAACATTACTCCGGTTAGCTTGGTACAGGGTAGACTCCGTACCATCCCCAGATGAGAAATAGACATAGTCTTCATATACTGCTGCTGGAGAGTTTATCCCTCTAGATAATGTTACGTTATGGACAATGAAGCTACTTGATATATTTTCTGGCGCAGTGTTGTTTGTAAACCCCGTACCATGTTGATCGTTAGATATTCTTAACCAACTCTCTTGAGAAGTTACGACTATAGACAAGGCTAGTATTATTCCGAAGCATAGTAATATATATCTTTTATCCATTGTTTGTTTTGTTCACCCTAATGTATGTATTATAATCTGAATCATGTTCTTCAGTCACGCAAACAACACTTACATCATTTGACTTGACCCCGTAATCATATCCATTATCATTACAAAATTTATCTATATAACTATTCTCTTCCTGTGTGAACTCATTCTTTATTATCTCGTCTGCTTTGGAGTCATCATTATAATCGTTACGATCTACTAATGGTTCTGGATATAGTTGGGCTATGTCAATCTCTGGAGTAGGTTCCTGTGGTGACATAACTATCACTAATAATATAACAAAAATTCCTAAACCTAATAATACAAATCTTTTTTTCATTATATGCCTCTTAAGAACCCTCCACTTTGTATTCTTTCTTCATTCCTTTTAGGTATAGACGAATGGAATAGTATCATCATAATCACACCAATTATAACAATAAATATTGGTAGATTTAAAACAAACATAGATGTTCTTGTTACATGGTCTTCTAAGAAGGTTATGTTAGCTGATGCTAGCGAATCCAATAGTGTTTGGTAAATAGAACTTATATATAGTGATATGAAGAACACAAACATTATAATGAATATATCTAATATTAATCCCCACTTAGGCATCCTACCTCTAAGCATATAAGATGATAAGAATAATACTAGAACCATTCCAAATATTAATGAGATTCCCCACCAGTCGGCGTTATTTACAACCATCTCGTTAAATTTTCCGAATGTGTTGGCGTTAACCTCTCTGAGATTAACTTGTCCCATATCTACATCTATATCTAATGCCTTATTCATTTCAGTAGTAACCAAGCCTCCAACTAAAAGTAGGATTGTAGAGAGGAAGAGTACCACTAATAATACTATCATGAATATTGTACTCTGTCCCTTTTTATTTTTGATTTTACTTATCATTAAATTCCTCCTCATTATCATCTAACAATGTATTGTAATTGATAATATCTTTTTTGATTAATGGTGAGTATTTATTATGGGAGAAATATAATTGAGTCACCTTTGGCCCAGATAAACAGTCAAATCCATTTTCCTCTCTCTTTGTATTTATATCATCTATAGTTTTCTTTACAACGGTGGCCACCCTCATTAGTATATTAGACTTTCCACAGTTGTTAGACCTAAGTCTTAACTTCCTATCTCGCGCCTGTTTTATTTTACTCTTCTCCATTTTCAATTCTTTTATCTTATTATCTATATTATCTATATTATTAAAATTTTCCATTATTATCTCCGTTGAATGGATTGAATTTATCAAACCTATCAAGTTGTTTATTTATATTAGTGTCGTGGATAAGCATTACGATTATCCATGCGATTATAATAACAGTAAACGGCCATGACAATCTCATCATCGTTTCAAATAGGAAACCTAATGTACCTGAAAACATAGATAACGCGGTAAAGTTATTTGCCAATCCATTAAGGAAATTTAACATTAATATTAATGATGGGTATAATAAGAATATTAATAGAACTCTAAAATACTTTATCTTTATTACTTTACCTTCAAATCCAGAATCATCTTTCTCATTACTAGCTGGCATGGTTAATATAAAAAAAGATAACAAGCATATCCAACCAAAGGATATTAATGTAAAAAGGGCATAGAGTATAGAGTCTCCAGTAGATGCTACCTTACCAGATGGTGTCACTTCAAAGAGTGTTGCAAACGCAGAGTCTACTCCATCTTTATCACCAACGCCAGTCACGTCATGCCTAGAAGAAACTTCAGGTATCATAGTGTAAATCCAATTACCAGACCCATTACTAACCATTTCTATATTGGATTCGATTATTCCAGAGGATGTAGATATTGTTATGTTCACGAACGTACAAGTAGAACATACTTGTATTATCGTATAGCTTTGGTTGAACGTTGCTGGCTTTAAAGTATCTAGCGCTGATACATTAGTTGCAACTATTAATAGGATAAAAAATACGAATATTGTTTTTATGTTTTTATTCATTGTGTTAAGTAGACTGGTCTTGGGGTATTTCTATCTTTGTTTTTTAGATGGATACCGATATATATACATGCTAACCATAAGACAGAGACTCCTATAATAACTAATTTATCTATAATTAATATTCCAAGATACTTAGAAACTGTTAGGAGAATTAATCCTATAAATACTAAGCTAGTAATTTTCATACTAATTTAAGTTAACTTATACTTATAACTATTTCCTCCGTTTAGTTTTCTTGATAGTTTTTAGTTTTCTATTCTTACTCAGTTGCTTCTTCTCTTGTTCCTCTAAGAATCTACCATATCTATGCAAGCCTTTAAATGCTTTGACTCCAATTTTTGATAATGCCTTACCGGATTTTATCCCAGCAGTACCAATGATTTTTGTAGCTTTATCTGTTAACCTTTTTGATTTTTGAAACTTAATACTCCTAGAGAGTTTTTTATTCTTTGCTGCCAAATTCCTTCTATCTTGGTTATCTTTTTGCATCTGGTTTATTGTTGTCTGCATTTTTTTAAGTCTTAGATTCTCTGCTTGAAGTTGCTTAAGTGTTAATTCTTTTCCCATTATTTCTTTTTACCGCCTTTCAAGTTTTTCATTCTAGCTTTCCTAGCCTTGTTTAAATTAGACAGCATCTTCTTTCTTTGTGCTGGAGTTATTACTCTCTTAGTTCTATTAACTCTAGATGCAAAGAACTTCTTTTGTTTTGCAGTCAATGCCCTACCTCTGATTTTATTATCTCTCAGTATTTTCTTAGCTTTATCTGAGGCTGTTTTACGTTGCTGTCTTAATAGCTTTGCAATAGTTAGTCCACTCTTCTCACCCTTAGTATCTATTGCGTGTTTAGATCTCTCTATATATTTACGTTTTAATTTAAACTTCCTACCTTTCTTTATTCTAACTTCCCTTAATTTAAATCCTTGTCTATTAAAATAATTCCTCTCAGACTTTAGAAGTTTACCTGGCTCTTTCGTTTTACCCTTGGGTACTATTTTCATTGTACGGGCAGTTGTACGGTCAATTGCAAAGGCCCCTTTAGATAATGCGTCCGCCCTAGTTAATGGCTGTTTATTTAGCTTAACAAACTTTCCTCTAGATTTACCAAAGACATCGAATACTTGTACTGCTTTATTTAGAAGTTTTTGTTTACCATCTATCTTACTTTTTGATGGAAGAACAATTACTGGTCTAGCGGCTTTACCTTTTCTAATTGAACTAGATGTTCTACTTACTCTTGACGTTTTCCTACTAGTTCTAGATGTTCTTGAAACTGTCTTGCTTGGTCTACTCACTCTAGAAACTTTTCTAGATGGGTCAGTTCTTGACGGAACTGTTCTTGGCGTAAACTGTCTAACTATTCTAACTCCTCTTCTTGATGTTTTAGAAAGACTCCTAGCAATAGATGTTTTAAGGCTGGTTAACCTTACACGCTTACTCTTACTACTAACTACAGAACTAACATCATAATTAAATCCAGTTTCTTTCTTTAGTGCAGAATTAACTTTTCTTTGATTACTAACAACATCATCAATTTGTTTATTTATTATCTTAGTATTCTTTTTTCCGTTGAGTTTTACTAAGTTAGAGTTTAAATCATTCCTACTCTTCTTAAGCGATGAAATTAAATCTCTTGTCTTCTTTGTTATCTTTATTTTCTTTAGCTCTCTTATCGGAACAGTCCTACCGTTTATAATGGTCTTGGCTAGAATCTTACCTTTCTTTATCGCGAACCCCTTACCTAGAACAACTTCTAATTCATCAGAGAACTCTGGTACAATAAATCCTTTTGTTTTTTTTATTTTACCTTTTGATATTTTTGATATTTTTGGAAATATCTTTTCATCAGGAAAGACTAGTATCTCTGGCCTAGCCTTCTTTAATGTTATATCTTTTCCTAAAAGAATATCTAAAAGGTTTGCATCTTTTTGTCCAATACCAAGTCTACCTATTCTAGCTTGTCCCCTACCTGTCTTTGGATCAAATGGAGAGGCGAAGAGCCAACGATCTAATTCTATATCTGGATTCTCTTTAAGTATTTTTCTTTTTAATTTTTGAAGATTAGTTGTGGTCTTACCAAGTTTTATATCTTTAACTTCTTGTGCTTTAGCTATATTCTTAAAGAAATCCTCTTGTGATGTAATGACAGGGCCACGCTTACCTATTGTAGCTCTTAGTTGTTTTTTTGTTTTACCGAATGCTCCAGCGAGTGATGGCTTATCTAGGTTCAATCTTCCACCAGTTAAATCTCTAATATCTCTAAGTCCCTTTTTAGTAGTTCTACCCATACTCAATTGTGTTAATTTTCCACCAAGTCTAGAACGAGGATCAACTAATTTAATACCTCCAACTTCTATAGATTTAAATTTCTTAACAAACCCACCCTCTCCTTTAGCAAACTCTACTAAATCTGCAACTGGTTTCCCATTAATACGAACCTCTATACTAACCAACCTCTCTTTAAATTTTATTCTCTTACCAAACCTTCTTCTTAATTCTCTTATTAATTCGGGACGATTTTTTGTTATAATGTCTAAATCTTTAAATCCTCTAGTAAATTTCTTCTTAAGTAAACTTTGTTGAGCGAAACTCCCAGAAACAATATCTCCTCTCTTCTTAACTATATCCAATATTCCTTTGTGTGTCTTTGAAACTTTTGGTAGAGATGGTTTATCTCTTAATTGTTTTAAGACATCTCCTTTCTTTATTATCTTCTTTATTTTTACTGGTACTTGTTGACCTCTTGCTGGAATTAATTCTATAGTACCAACCTTCTTTACCCCTCTTATTTCCTTAACTCCGAATTCAGTTTGTTTTACTCCTTTAAATTTTGGCAGCAGGGTTGTTTTAGCTTTGTTGCTAACTTTACCTAAAACCTTAAAGCCTATTGTTGATGCCCCAAGTAATACGACTTCTCCGGCTATTCTACCAACCGCTTGTGTCGGACTGATCCTTATGATCTGCCCGAACTGTTTACCACCTTTAGAGATGGCAGAGGGGATTTTTTTTATTTGTGATGGATCTTTTACTAATCTAACAATAGTTGATGGTAATGCTACAAAAGAAACAGCTCCTCCTATTACTACAGAAGCCGCAGATATGCCCAGTAATTTTAATTCATTTTTTAGATTCTTTTGTTGTGTCCTTATACTTTTTGTTGACGCCTTGTTCTCTAAGTCAGATAATTTCTTCAACGATCTATCCACGAACCCTTTTGGTTTGTCTACTGGTTGCACCTCTCCAGTTGTAAAAAACCTGCCTTTCTCTTCAGACCTAATCCTTGCATCTATAACCGTAGCGGCCGCTGTTCTGCTGGTTAAAACACCAATCTTCTTATTGTTAGTTATTAAATCATCTACCCTTTGATTCCTAGTTTTTACAACTATCTTCTTTTCTCTAACAGGTACGGGTCTTTGAGGAACAACCCTAAAACCTTTACGCTGCGCTTTTTTTAAATCAGACAAACTACCGCCTTGTTTCTTTAGAAATGTTTTTATTTCAGACTTTGTAAAACCTCTCCCTCTTTGTGCTGCTAATCTTTTTATTTGGCCCTTAGCCTCTAGAGACCTCTTTTGTTTGATTGTTAATATAGCTAGCCTTCTTCTTCTAATGGACTCTTGTCTTTTAGTTATAGCTTGAAGTTGCGCTTTCCTCTGTGAGTCTTTTCTTCTATCTTGTTCTATCCTGTCCTGTGAAATGAATCTCTGTTTTGCTACTGACCCACTTAGACTCCCTATAGCATCTGCACGAGAAATTGCTCCCGATCTAAATCTCTCAAAGATTTTATCTCTATCTGCTCTAGTCTGAACTTGCACCTGAACCCTTCTTCTAGACCTACCCAATCTAGAAGGCCTTGGAACAGTTGCCCCATTTTTTCTTTTAGGATCGCTAAATCCTACTATTTTTACGATTTACATCCTCCGATATAATCTATCATATATTCTTTAGAAATCTTTTCTGACCTGAATTTCTCAAAGTTATTATTCCATTCATCTCTTTGGCAATAAGATTTATTAGGTTCATTGATTGTCATTGGTATTACGGAGGGGTTAGAATAATATTTTATATGGATATTATTATTATAATCGTCTTCAGACATAAGCTTAACTCCTTCGTCAGATCTATCATAAGTAGCAAATACAAATCCAGAAGAAAGTAATATCATTAGCAGTCCTATAGCAACTATGTTTTTCATATATATAATAGAATCTTATGCTTTATATAATTAACTTTTTTTAGAAGATAAGTATTTAAAGTTAAGTTAACTTAAAATTAAGTAATAATATGGCAGAGGATGAGAATAAAAATTTCTACAAACAAAAGCATGGCATTAATATTGCTCTTGCTTCTCAACTTAGACTGCATGACATTCTTAATAGAATTGTAAGTCTCGATGCCGGTTATCCAATAGACTCTCCTGAAAAACAAAAGTGTTATCTAAGTTTAGTAAAACAATATCTTATCAGTGCCGTACCTTATCTAAGTCCTGAAGATGCTAAGAAATACCAGACAGAAGTTTTATCTTTTAGTATCAAGAGGATGTCTAGTGTGAGAAGGGGTAATCAAAAATTTAGTTATCAGTTTAGTCCTCAGATGGATAGAAGGTTGAATGAAATCCTTATGGAATTGCAAGGTAGATTAAGACATATATTCTCTAAGATAATTAATGATGAGGACGACGAAGGACTATGATTGTTACTCGTTTTAAATATCCTCTTGAAGATAACTTAGTTAACAAAATAGATTTAATGATACAAAGGTGTAACGGAAATCGTGGTAAGAAAGATAACGTATTAATTTGTGAAGGTTCAGAAGGAGAGGGTAAAACTACAATGTCGATTGCTATTGCTTACTATGTATCTGAACAAACAGGAAGAGAATTCAGTGAGAAGAATGTGTTCTTTGATGTTAATGAGTTAATGAGATATGCACAATCCACAGAAGGGAAGATAATAATTTGGGACGAGCCTGCGTTCCAAGCACTATCAACTGATTGGGCATCTGAAGCTGTGAAAAATATTACTAGATTATTAATGACTGCAAGAAAGAAGAGACATTTTTTTATTTTTAATCTAACTAAATTTTATAAGTTTAATGAATATATAGTTGTTGATCGGCCTATGGGATTTATCCATGTTTATTCTAGGAACAATATTAAATCCGGAAGGTTTGTATATATAAGGAAGAAGTTCTTAGAAGATTTATGGAGAGACTATAAGGTTTCTAAAAAAAGGAACTATAAGTTATATGCCAGTAAGAAAGTAAGGGGAACATTCCCAGATATATTAAACCCAAAATATCCAAACAATGTATTAAGTGAGTTTGATAACGATGCTTATGAGAATAAGAAAGATGAGGCCATTGCGGGCATTGGTAAGAAGAAAGATTCTAAGCAGAGTGAGAAGTGGATGAAGCAAAGAGATGAGTTGGTTGTGTTTATTAAGAATAGATTAGGATTAAAGTTTACTGAGATGGAAAAGGAATTTAAAAAAGTTGGAATAAATGATTTAAACATGGAAACGCTCAGACGGGTATATCGTAGTAGTCAGCTTTAGCACAGTTTATAATATTTTTGGGTGGAAACATGCACACACACAAATATATATTTAGTTAACTAAAACATAACTTTATATATTATGGAGAACCATAATACTATATAATATGGAAGGTGACTTTGACCCACAGGCTTATATGACCAATTTAGAAACAGAGAACGAGCAACTTAAACAAGATAATTTAAAGATCACTGGAGCCATGACTGCCCAAGGATTCTTACCTGAGGAAGATGAGAATCTTATAAGGTATCAACTAGAGACAGATAAAATATTAGAAAGAATAGAACACTTCTTAAGGGGTGACACAATTAAGTTTGGTGATAATGGAACATACTTCGATTCACCTACCAAGAACGTCTTAGCCAAAGTAAGGAAGGATAGGCAAACTGGAATTGTTTATTATATACAAGAATTGAAAGCTAGCATGTCTAGTTCTGAAATAAAGAAGAATGTATTAGTTAAGATAGTCAATAAGAATGGTGAGGAAGTTAATGTTATGGATAGAGACAGTAAATTAATCCTTGGTAAATTGGGGGGTGTTAAACTGATGAATCTTGGTTTTAAATATGTTGAAGTGGTAGATGATGAGAAGAAACCATTAAACGAATATGGTGTTGCAGAGTTTATGAGAGTAATATCAATGTATGTTACAAAGGAAACATTCTTATCTTATTATGATGAAGAGAGGATCTTCCAAATAATGGCTGACCTTGGGGACGCTCTTAACAACTTTCTATATTGTAATTATGAGAAGATGGGTATGGATTCAAAGTTTAAAGAAAGTAAATACACTATAATGATTCTGAACATATTGCATACTATCGAGTCGTGTTATAGGAGAGCTATTGGTGGAGCAGAACAATATAACTTAAGGAGTAGATCTATAGTAAGCGAGTCTCATGGTGGTTCTAATATAGGGGGTAGGAACATGGCTAGGTCCGGCGCATCCACTAAAAGATGGAGTCCTGTAAAAACAAGCACATGGTAAAATGAAAATTAATATTAGTCCAGGTATGATTATCTTTATCTTAGGATTTAGTGGTCTTGTATTTTGTCTGGCCGATAGTTCTGGACAAGTAGGTAATAAGATACCATTATCACTATTCTTTTTGTTTGTAATAACTGTGGGTGTGGTAGTAGAGATAAAAATGAAAAATAACGATAGTGATATATTTGGTGAGATAGATGGTAGTCGTGGATTTGGTTGATTAGAATAATGTAGATAATACTGCTATGATGAATATAAGTGAATATATTATTAATCCCAATAATAACTCTACAAATATATTACATTTTACAAAACTCCAAAATCCAACTTCCCGATATTTTCCATCAATAAATAATTTCATGCTTTAGTCCTCTTATATCTCTGAGGTTTGTTGTATTTAAGATTTTCTATAATATTCTCATAGTATCTGCCTGATATATATGTAGAGAAGAAGAAAGATACAATTAGTAATCCAATTGTAATCCTACTAGGATATATTAATGATAAAGCTACAACTATAATATTCATATACCCACAATACTTTAATTCAAACTTCATTTTTCATCCTCAACTTTAGATATACAGATTTTACCTTTGTACGGTGTAAATTCAATCCTGTCGCCTTTTATAACATCTAACCATTCATTAGCAATCTTAAATGGAAGTGTTATTATGAATTGTCCAGATTTAAGTTGTTGGACTCTAACCTTGGTATGCTCTCGTTTTTTTCTTGTTTTTTTCTCCATTTTTGATTAATATTATATAGAATACTTATATGGGTATTTATAGCTTGTGTTTTGGTTCATTTGGGGAGGTGCCTACTTGCCCCTTTTCTTATTCATTGATCCTTTCTTCCTTCCTTTGTACTTACCTTCAGACTTGGCCCTTGCAACTCCAACCCTAATCTTGTCAATTAAATTTTCTACATAGAATGCATTCATGGCCATCTTAATCCTAAAAGTAAATTTACCCATAGGGTTTGATAGGTCTACGGTTTCAGAAAGAGACTTAATCATTATCTTATTCTTAATTACAAATTGCTCGAACCATACTGCATCATAAAAGTCCCTAGATATTCTATCAACATCCTGGACTATTAAGTGAACACTCGGGTTATCTTCTAGAAACTTAATCATCCTCTTTCCACCACTTCTTTCTATGATGGGTATTTTACCGCTAATCTTATCCCCAATGGTGTGTAGAACGTCATATCCTTCCTTCTCAGCGTACTTCTTACAATAATCCCTCTGTTGCTTAATGTTCTGTTTTTCATCGTTTGTAGAGATTCTGGTATATATTATCGCTTTCATTGTTTAAGGTGTTGATATGCAGGATTTGGTAATCCATTGTGGATCCTCTTATTCCCGAACATGTCAATATCTATGCCTATGCCACTTTGTCTTGTAGGTGGAATCACCATTGCGCCAATTCCTAAGACTTCTTCTTCTGATGTATTTGATGTTACTATATAATCCGGATACCTCTCATGAAATCTCTGTAAGCCATTTCTATATTGATTATTCATTTTAAATCATCCGGACTCATATCATAATCTAATTTATTTATTAGTATTATTATAATTTTTATAATTACATAAGATGCAATATAGAGTGGAAAAATTATTAAATTGGTGAAAAAACTTATTATAAGGACCAATGATGAGCTTATTAGAAATTCTGCATATTCTTTCATTCTTTTTTCCTTCCCTCTTTTTCTTCTTCCTCTTTCTCTTCCTGTTCTCTCCTCCTGCGCTCTATCCAATATGGACTATTCATTTTCCCTCTCTGACACAAGTGCGTCGCGTTTTACATATTCTCTCATGTCAAAGTGTACTTGCATACATACTGTAGAATTTTCTTCAGTATAATTTTCATAATTCCCATAATATATTGTCTTTGTAAAATAATCTACGAAAAAACTTTCATTTTCATTTCCACTAGAAACTGCAATATCAAAACAATAGTCACATTTATCAAAACAATAATACCCTGAGTAATTAATATTTTCATTTGTATCAAAGACTCCTACCATTCCAAGAAATAATACGCATAACGATGCACCACAAATAAATGTCAATAAATATCTTACAAAAGTTTCTTTATTCATGTTGTTCTCTAAGGCGAATATCATATCACACCTTCCATTCCTAGTTTAATTAAAAAAAATCCAAGAAGTGATGGTATTAAAACCAATAGAGATAATGACCCATGCTGTCCAAACCATGTGTTCAATATATCCTCACACATTATTCCCTCTAAATTAATCCTATTCATTCCATCAACACACGGCGTTTCACCAATTACCTCTGAATCAAATCCAAACCAGAGGGTGACTAATGATAATGCCACAATCAATAAACCAAAAACTATAAGCGTTTTCTTAAGGGATTCATCAATCATCTTTTTCTCCTTTTGCATCTTTCTTTGATGGTAATATGAAAAATACAATTATTATAAAGAAGAATAGTAATAAGGCTATCCATGGGAATGCATGTTGCATGAACCAAATAATTTTATCCATCGTGCTTTCTCCCGATCACGTCGTCTCGTTTAATTACTATTAGGTTTCCGGCTTGTGCTCTCTCAAAATTTCTATCAAGAATTTCTTTTATCTCATCCTTCATTGACTTCGGCTTCATATCGAAAAAATCTTTTAATGCTTCGATTATTCCAAGCTGTGTATGCAATGACACCCTATAATCTGTTTCTTCTAATTCTTTCATATAATCCTTCACCCTTTTGTCATCAGATAAGTTATATAGGATTCTCTTATGAAAGCTTCCCCTAAGATTGAGTTCGTCAACTACAATCAAGTGCTTTTCCTCTTTCTCTATCATATTGTGTAGTCTGTCTAAATCTTCTTTTGGTAATCCAGATCCTCTCTTTATCATCATACATCTTAGCACGAAGTCTGTATTATATTTCTGAGCTTGCCAACTATTCATTTTATACACTCCTCAACATAATACATAACAAACTCTTCTTCTGTGTAATAGTCAATCTTCTCATTGTGTTTCTTATCTTCACAATCTACATGGTAATTTATATTCTGTACTAACATTCCTGTAGCCAATACTCTATCGTTAATGTACTGATACATCTTTCCGTTTACATACCCTCTGCTTAATAGTCCCGAATAACTTCCACTGATATAGCCAGAATCCTTTTTCTTAAAATTATCCATTAAGTGATCGTTCAGATATGCAATCTTTTTACAATTCAATCCATATTCACTTATGTTAAAACTTTCATTAATTAAGTACCCTTCATCATAACATTGTTTTTGCTTATCTAATTCCAACTGTTTTTTTCTGTTTGCTTCCCGTCTGTTAAGTTTATCTATCTCATTCTGTTTATGGCTTCTAATTTCCCAGTCATAATCTCCGTTAGAAACATTTGACATTCTTCCATTGTAATCATAATTTTGATAACAATATGAATCGCTATTAAATAATGCTTGAGTTTTACATACAAATCCTGTTTCGTGATTTATTATCGTTAAAGCAAGTCCTCCGAATAGGAATACAAACATACATGTCCACATAATTACTGCTATCTTATCATCATCCATTTTGTACCTCCGATACATCTCCTATCTCTTCAAAAAGTTCTTTTGGTTCTCTTCCTAAAATCCCATCTTCATTTTCACAATCATCATTCATACAAACGCTACCAATACAAGGAACCTCTAAACATTCTGTTCCGCAAAGTTTACACTTATATCTCTTATTCATCTTTTACCCCCACTGCAAAGTCATGGAATAAACCGGCAACTTGGCAATCAATATCTGAATTAAAAGGATCCACCTCTACAAAATACCCTGTTTCATCTGCAAACTGAATCTGCATGTTATATTTTTTACATAACTTATCATATCCAACTATAAATTTTCTTGCCTTCTCATCTATCTTTATTATTGTCATGCGTCATTTACCTCTAAGGCGTCGCTCTCATATTTAATTAAACAGCTTCCCTTAAAACAAACCGACTCATTTGGGAAATCTTCATCTGAATAATATGTCTTTATCCATGGATATGGGCAACCTTCAAATAATTCTAACACCAAAGGATAGATGGATTTGTTATCGTTTTGTTCAGTTAGTAATTTTATTGTTTCTGTTTTATTAGAAGTTGTCAGTATCCCAAAACATCTTGTTATTGTTGTTTCGTCTTCAAGATAAATTCCAAATTCTTTAATTGAATCATCTCTTATTACAAAGTAACTTCCAGCGCTGGCAGATATTATAACTATCACTAAAAGGATAACTGCAACGGCAGTACTAATCTCTGCTTTTTTATTCATGTTTTCCTCTTATTACGAACTTGTTTAATTTTATTGACTCACGATGCTCTGTAGATTCTCCGAAACTATGCTTTCTACAAACACAAAATGATTTTTTCATAATATAATCTATGACCAATTCCGATGCCTTGTTGCCACAGTAAACGCCACCTTCTACTGTAAATTCACAATGATTTTTTACCATATTCTTATTTGTCTCGCTTCACGCC
>SDBT01011065.1_pt1 | contig 14539 bp, 32 predicted proteins | sample 2277101 | NCBI WGS metagenome assembly SDBT01 (sample SAMN10404973, study PRJNA504765) | marine sediment metagenome | isolation source: marine sediment core GS10_PC15, 103 cmbsf | place: Arctic Ocean: Southern Knipovich Ridge | collected 2010
CCTTGTCCTAAGTGCAATCCCCCTCAAAATCATAGTCCTCAGGTAGGCACTAACTTTTCGCCTAATTTTCACTCTGAAAAGAGTCCTGAGGGCACTCAAAATCAAGGTTGTAAAAAAGTTTTAGGGATAGCTGGTTATTTTTGTAAAGAAGGAAACTTATGCCCAGAATGTCAAAATCATAGTCCTCATGGTGGATGTCTTCCTGAAAAAAGGAACAGAGTTAAACTCTCTGGTGAGGGCACTCAAAATCCAATCTTCAACCTCTCCGAGAAGAGAAGAAAGTTATATTCTTCATTAAATGATGTGAGGTTGGGAAAGATTACAATTTATGATATGATGGATTTAATTAGAAACCAAGACAAGACCTTCATCAAGAAGGAAGCTGAATTATTAGAAATATTACAAAGAGAATATATAACTTGGGGAGAATTTAAGGAAAGAAGGGACAAATTAGCAGGAGAGGAGCTTTGCAAATGAAAACCGATGCTTTAGTCCAAATACAAATGCCAAGTAAATTATGGGATTCTCTTATTGAGTCATTAAAAGAAGATGAACGAGAAAAGATTATAGGAATTATTGTTAAAAGAGAGAAAAGGATACAAGATAAAAGTTATGCTTCTAAAAGAGTTAAAGAAGAATTGAAAAAACTAAAAGAAGAACTAAAAAATCAGGAGCTTAGCAAATGAAACACAAATGTAACCACTGCAAATACGAATGGGAAGCTAGAGTAAGAAAACCAAAATGCTGCCCAGCTTGTAAAAGATATTTACCTCTTTTTGATTTTCAAATAAGTGCGATTAAAAAGGAGGAAGAAACAGATGAAAAAAAGTAGTATTTGTATAATAGCAATCGTAGTTATTTTAATTGGGTCTATTTGGGCTATTGTCTTAACCACAACTTATGAAGATGAGATTGTTGATTGTTACGATAGGAATTGGAATAAAATAATTGGAGAAATTTGTTTGGAAGAAAATTCTTTAGAAGGTGGGATTGAAATGGCAATTGTTTTAACAATTATAACATCTTTGATATTTGGTTGTATGGTTTCATTAAATGAAATAGGGATGGGTTGGGATTAAAATGAAAAACAAAGAAAAAGGAGGAAAAAAATGAAAAATAAAGAAATAGATGAAAAAAAGCAAAAACTGAATAGGATAATCTTCTTTTTTGGGGCCTTAGTTGTTATATCAGCGATGATAACAGTATTTTATTTATCAGACAAGCAAGAAACAACAAATATCTGCGAAAAAATCACAGGAACACCGGTTTGGGTCGATAAAGACGGAAAAATCATTGAATATGGATATAAAGAATGTTGGGATGACCTTTGTTACCTAGATGTTGTTAATAATTACTTGATTCCAGAAGAAATCACTTTTGTTTATCACGATGGTTGCAGTTGGTGCCATGAACAAATAGATTTCTTTGGAGATTCATGGAATGACTATATTGTAAGGGGGTTAGTAATAGAATGTTAGAAGAAACAGATAAAATATATTGTAAAGGTTGCGGACAAGAATTACAACCAGCACTTTCAGTTAAAAAAGCACTAGCGTCAGTCTTTGCCAAACAACCAAAGACATACAGGTTTGCAGATGGCAGTTATTGTCAAACCTGTGCAAAAGTTAAAGTAGCTAAACAGAGGAAATCAATAAAATGAAAAAAGAAACAAGAGATATATTTGCTTTTGTTGCTGTGGTACTTTGGTTTTTAATGGGTTTTTTATACTCATTCTTAGGTGAAGCTACAGAATCAATTTTATCATATATTTTTGCACTTTTAATTTATCAAGTATTAATTAAATAAATAAATGGAGGAAAAAATGGAAACACAAGATATTTTAGAGCTTGAAGAAGGTACAAAAGAAGTTGAATTGTTAAAACCTGAAAAAGTGAAGATTGTGAAAGTAGATGTCATTGAAATTGGAGAGAAGAAGAACAAAAAGTTAGTTTGTTCAGTAAAACACCCAGATAACGAAGATCAAATCCAAATTTCAAGGGTTAAGTATGAAGTTAAAGGAACTCTTAGAACAGTTGGATTGTGGGTTAATCTCGACGACGATAATAAGATTAGAAAGAAATCAGCTTTAGCAATATTGATGAACTTTTTAGATGCGAAGAAGCCAGTAGAACTTGAAGGAAAGGAAATAGAAACCACATCCGAAGACACAGGTTATTTGTGCCTAAAAGCTTACTAAATAATAGTTAATCCCGCCAAGGATTAACCCCGGGGCGATGCTAGTTTATTTGCCAATTCACAAATATCGTCCCGCTCATAATCAAAAAATAAAATGAAAAAAATAACAAAACAAGAAACAAGCCTAATAATTAGAATAGTTTTAGCAATTTGTATTATGGGTTTAATATTATTTGGTGGTTTAAATATAATGAATAAAGAGTTTGATAAGCAAATAATTTCTGGTTGTGAACTTGGAAAGACTAAGACAATAATAAGTATATATTCTGATCTTAATGATTTTTCAGATAGTTTTTACCTTTGCTCAGATAAAGAATGTGAGGATTATTTTGAAAACAAAATAAACAAAACAGGAGAAAGGTTAATTTCCATTAGAAATTTTGATTGTATACAATTCTCCAAGGATTTAAAATGAAAAACGAAATAAAAGTTTGGGTAGTCTATGGAATAATGTTTCTCATAGCATGGGTTTATTCAAATATTGTAACATGGAAAACAGAATTAAATTGGATTCCTTTTATTGTTATCTTTGTAGGATATTCTTTTGCGATTCTAATAGCCTCAATACAATTTTATCAAGAAAATAGGGACTTATTCAAATGAAAACTAAAAAAACAGACGACGAAAAGAGAATACTAAACGCATTCCTTTGCGGATTGCTTTTAGGTGTTCCGATCGGAATCCTCATTGTTGCTCTTGTAGCATTTATATTTTAAAATGACAAAAAAGAATAAAAGAGGAGAAGAAATGAAAAAAGCCGACATAATTAAAGAGATTAAAGATTTAAGATGTGTGCTTTCTAAAGGAAAGAATCTTGCTCAACAATTTAAAATAGGATATAAAAAAGATTTATTGAAAGCGGAAGCAAAACTAGAGGGCTACAACCTCGCCGAGGAGAAGTTTGATGTTTTTATTAAGAAGTTAAAAGATTTGAATTTTGATGACTGCGAAAATATTATATTAGGGAAAATTGACACCCTCTATGAACAGGAAATAAAACAACTGGAGGAATCAAAATGAAAATCAAAGAAAAGGTTTTGAAAGTTCCTTGTGGGAAGTTTGGGGGTTTTTTAAGTGGTTGGTGTGGAATTACCTTATCTAATCCTAATCCTTTTTCTAAGAGTAAACGGGTTTTTGTTTGTGAAAGATGTAAAACCCTAGCCGAAGTCAGCAAGGTGATTGATGATATAATTATTGAAGAGGAAGGAGATTCTACAGAGATTTTACAAGTAAAAGCAATTATTCATTCGCAAATAAAACAAAGACTGGGTATAAATGGAGGCAAGGAGTGATGGAAAAGTTATTATTGGGAATAGCAATAGGATTATTTATAGGTCATATAATTACTTACGAAAGATTGAAGTATTTAAATATAAAACCCAAAAAGGAAAAGAAGAAATGAAAAAATACAAATGCGATGAATGTGAAGAACTGCATGATAAAACACATGTAACCATAGAATGCTCTAAATGCTATGCAAAAGGTTTTGATAAAGAACGCCAGAAGATTTGCGATGCGATTAACAAGATGATTTTTTTAAGTCATAAAAATAGAAAAACAATCATCAAGAAAATTAAAAGAGGAGAATATTATTAGGAGAAGAAATGAGCGAGTTTTATATTTATTTAATCGGTGCAGCTGCAGGAGCAATATCAACAGCAATAGTTTTATTGGGTGCTAGTTGGATTCTCCAAGGAGACTTTTAAAATGAAGGAGAGGAAGAGATGAGCGATACACATATTTCAACTTCTGGAGGAATAGGATTTGTAGGATTGCTCACAATCCTTTTTATTTATTTAAAACTTACAGATAAAATAGATTGGGGTTGGTTGTGGGTTTTAAGTCCAATATGGATTAGTTTATCATTATCTATTTTGATATTATTAATTGTTTTAATTGTCGCTCTTATAATAGAAAAATGAACTTCAAAGAATCCCAAGAAAAACTAATAAGCGAACTCGAAGCTAAGTTATCAGAAGGCGATGTTAAAAGATGCCAAGAAACCGCAAGACTTTCCAAGTTCCACGATGGAATGAAATACGAAGGTGCTTATATCACAGCACTCTTAATGAAGGTTGATTTATATAAGGTGAAGAGATGAAAAGGTTAAACATTGCTTGTGGAGAAGATGTTAAAGAAGGTTGGGATAATTTAGATAAACATGATAGATATAAAGCAAATGTGATATGGAATTTAAATAAATTACCATTACCTTTCGAGGATAAAAGTTATGATTATATTTTATGTTCTTATTTTTTAGAGCATTTAAACGATTGTCTGCCCCTGATGAATGAGTTAATAAGATTATTAAAGAAAGATGGGCAATTAGAAATAATAGTGCCTTATGGAGATGAAACTTGGGATAGTATAGATCATAAAAGGCAGTTTTTCATAACAACATTTTTTGATTATTTAACTGATGGGGGTTTTGAAAAGAGAAACACAGAAGAATTAGAGATTGAAAGCTATGAATTTATATCAAGTAAAAAAGGATTGAAATTATGGATGTATAATAAATTAATAAAGATAAACAGAAAAATAATAGACAAAACATTGTTAAAATTGTTTTCAGAGTATTTATCAATAAAAATAATTTACAAAAAGATAAAATGAAAGTAGCAATATATTGTAGAGTATCAAGAAAGGATCAAGTCCTGGAGAATCAATTAATTCCATTAAAAGAATACTGCAGCAGAATGAATTATGATTATGAAGTTTTTGTTGAGAAAGAAAGCACGAGAAAGACCAGACCTATTCAATGGGATTTGTATAATAGATTATTAAGAAAAGAATTTGATGGATTAATTATTTATAAATTTGATAGATGGGCTAGAAGCACTAAGGAACTCTTAGAACACATTGATAGATTATTAGAAAAAAACATTATGATCTATTCTTATACAGAAAACTTAGATTTAAGTTCAAGTATGGGAAAGTTTATGCTTACTATGTTGTCTGGCTTTGCACAATTAGAAAGAGATATAATAAGTGAGAGAACACTTGCAGGATTAGCAAGAGCAAAAGCACAAGGAAAGAAGCTTGGCAGACCTAGAAAGAAAAGGGGGTATGTTTTTAAGGGAGATAATACTAATTTAAATGGGAAGAACAAACTAACGGGCGTTTAATTAGTAATATTTAAATACTATAAATACATATATATATTGTATGATAAAAACATATTCTGTAACTTTAGATTATGAGGTTGTTGAAAAAGCAAAAAAGAAATTAAAAATTAATGAAAAACTTAGTCCAAAAATAAACAATTTGTTAAAAGCTTGGGTTGATGGGGATATTCTACTAAAAGAAGGAAAAAACCCCTCAAAATCGATTAAAACAACCACAGGGGGCGATTCTGATGGCATTTAACTTAATTGGATTCGTTGTTATTGTTGTTATGGTAATAATTGGGATTTATTTTTTAAGATGGGCCATGAGAGAAGCAGCTAGAATAAATATGAAGAAGGGGAAGAAGAAATAATGCCAACAGAAATTTTAGGAGCAAGTGTGAACTTACCAACAATAGATATAACTGGTTGGCTTTCTAGCACTTGGTTTTATGTTGTAATAATTGCTTTTATTGGGTTTATTTTATTATCTATTTTATTAATACTTTTATTTTATAGAACTTATAGTAGAAAAGTAATCTTTTTTGAAAACATTTCTGGGATGGGGTACCAACCAGTTCAAAAAAGGAGAGCAAGATTGATGAGGGTTGGTAGAGCTGGTTCAGAAGTTATGAAATTAATGGGTGGAGGATATATGTCAGCTTATGGTAGAAAAATGGGAAAGAATACTTATTGGTTTGCAAAAGGCCAAGATGGTTATTGGTACAATTTCCTTTTAGCAGACCTCGATGCAAAGAAAGCAATCCTTGACATTGACCCTGTGGATAAAGATGTTCGAATGTTGCACACAGCTTTGGGAGAACTAAACCTTGTTAATTATGGACAAGCAAAGTTCTGGGAAAAGCACGGGAATATGATCCTCGGATTTGTGTTCTTAATTATTTTTATTATTGGAATGTGGTTTATTATTGGAAAATTAGGAGAAACCACAGCAGCATTGACAGACACCGCAAAAACAAATAAAGAACTAACAGAACTTAATGCAAGATACCTTGAAGCTGCAATAAATATTAAAGCAGAAGGAAAAGACACTGGAATAGTACCTGTTACAGATTTTATAGAAGATGGTTAGCATAGCAATAGAATTATTAGTTATAATTGTAATCTTAGGTGTACTAGGAATTTGGTTCTTATGGGAAAAATTATCATCACTAAGAGCAAGAAAAAAATATAACCCTAATAATGACAGAGGAAAACAAGGAGAAGAACATAGAAAAGAGCTTATCAAAGGAGGAGTTGCAGACCCAATTAGAGAACTTACAGACACAACTCTTGATATACCAAGACCTCCAATCGTTGAAGAACCCAGAGTATTACCGACAACAACTTCTAGCGAATCTGGAGAGGTTAGCGGTAGCGATGGAAAGACAAGCTCTCGCCCTAGAAACTTCTTTAAAAGAATCAGAAGAAGAAAGCCCAGCTAGTTCTTAAAAAAATAAAAGAAAAAGAAAAAATAAAGTTTTGTTTACTTAGTTTACAAAGTACCTCCACCGCCGCCTAATCTCATTCTTTGCCATACTGCAACCAAGATTGCTAGAACAGCTAGTATTAGAACAATAGCAGCTACTAATAGAACTGTTGGAATCTGTTCAGATACATTATCTATTCCTGCACTGAAATTCAATACTAATCTATCAACAGTCATTTCTTCTCCAGTGTAACTTACAAATGTATAGTTAAGACTTACGAAATCCCAAGTCAATGTGCTTGCATTAGTAACAACCCCTGCATCAGATACAGAACAATTTGCTGTTGTTCCTGTAATTGACCAGTTATAATTACTTGCACCACCTTCAGTTGAGGCGTTGTATATTCCAGTAATTGCAAATCCAGCAGTAGTAGCATTTTCACTTACTACAGTATAACCAGTTTCATTACACCAAGCATCTTGTTCATTCAAAGCGTGGGATGTTGGTCTATGTGCTTCTAATAAATTTGCATCGTTAATAGTACCAATAACAACAAAAGCAATTATAACCCCAATTACAAGGGTAACAATTCCAAAAATTATTCCTGTTATTAGACCACCAGTTTGACCTTTTTTATTCCTCATTTTCAAAGGGAAAGGAAATAAAAAGGTTTACAGTGTTCCACCGCCTCCTCCTAATCTCATCCTTTGCCAAACAGCTACAAGAATAGCTAATACAGCCAAGATAAGAACGATTGCGGCAACAAGTAGTACCGTTGGTATCTGTTCTGAAACATTATCTATACCTTCAGTAAAATTACCTATTAATCTATCTGTAGCATTTGCTTCTTCAGAACCAACAGTTAAAAGTGATGCGTCGTTCAATGTACTAACGATCACAAAACCAATTATAACTCCAATAACCAAAGTAACAATACCAAAGATAATACCAGTAATCAATCCACCAGTCTGACCTTTTTTATTCTTCAAAAGATTTTTCATAATCCTCTCTTTTTCAACCTCCTTTCAACTATATTGAAAGTAGAACCAAGTTCCATATAGTTTATATACCTAAATACTTCTTAAAAGTATTGTTACACTGTTACCAAAATATTACACTTCTGTTCCTCTTTTATCTAAGAACAACCAAAGCCCAGAAAAGATTGTTATTACAACTACAATAACTAATGTTCCAAGATTGATTAAACCAGTTATCGTTGTCATTATCAAAGCGATTATAAACATTGCTAAAGAAGAAACAACAGCCCACATTGGAAAGTCAGCAGTTCCTGTCCTTGCTTTTTGTCTAGCAATCCCACCTAAAAACACAACCATAAATACAAATAAAAGCAATAAAGGTGAAAATGAATTTACTTGCGCAACTGTTTCAATTATTATATTGTCTGCTCCGCTAGTGCTATTTGGTAAGGTAAATATGTTATTCATTATCATTCCGGATTTCTCCCAGCCCAAGTCTTCCAAAGCAATAAGATTGTTACAAACACAATCATACCTAATAATGCTGTGATAAATAATCCAAAACCAGTTCCAGTTCCAAATATTTTTGTGTAGCCAACCAATAAAATATTTTTAGTTACATCTATAACACTCCCCCCAGTAATAGCAAATTGTCCTCCACTAATGGTTGTAAAACCCCCGGGGTCTATTGTGCTATTTACTATGGATTTGTAAGTGTCCTCGGCATTATCTCCAAAACCAGACATATCTTCTTGACTTTGTGTATATAATGTATTAATTTCTGGATCGTCTGCTAAATCTATTGGAGCATCATTATCTATTGCAAAATTAAGAGCAAAACCAAGAATTGCTATACTAAATAAAGCAACCATTACTAACGATCCTATCCATTGAATTTGACCCATTACATTCTTCTTCCTCCTTTAATTATTACAATAATTATTGCTATAACTAACCATAAAATCGTAGCTGTTGCTCCTATGAATCCATTATTTTCAACAAGATTCAATGCAAATAATAAGATAACTCCTGATAAGAACGAAATAATTGTAAAGACAGGGTTATCACTTATAGAGGCCCCAATAAGAGTAAGCATAAGTAATAGAGCAAGAACAAATATACTTCCCCCATAAATATCTGCCCCACTTCTTTCCAGACTAATTTGTCCATGTCCAGCTAAATTCCCATTTCTAACTAATTCAGCTCTTACAGTTCCATTACCAAAATTATTTCCAACAACACAACTTAAAGTTCCTGCAGCAGTAGTTATCGTTTCGCTACAAACAGAAGTTCCAAGTGCATCTTCTTTTGTTACATTCAATACGATAGTTGAAGGTATACCACTCGGAATTGTAAAATCACTTTGAACTGTCCTCGATGTTGAATTATATGTTAAAGTGAAAAGGAAATCTTTCTCTTCTTCAAATTGATTAACATCTATCGAACTTGAAAAACTATTTAGATTAATCTCACATTCAGTTATTGTTGGATTCTGGCAAACAACCCTAACATTATTAAAAGTAGCTAATAAAACACCATTTTTAACAACAGTAAAGGTATAAATCACATCATTAAGAACAAGATTACCAATAGTTTCTCCTGTTGAATCTGTCTTTGGTATTTCTACAACTTTAAAAATACCCTCGCTGATATATTTCCTTTGAATTTGAATTAAAGCATCAGAAACAGCTAAGAAACTTTCGTCTTTAAATGATATTTTAAATGGTTGATTATCTTCTGTTAATAAATCAAATAGTGTAATATTTTGACTAGGATTTGCTGTTGCATTTAAATTATACCTTTGAATGTGATAAAATTCATTTGCTCTTGCATTTGAAACATATTCCATTTCCACATCCATAAAAAACTCTGCACTTCCAAGAGAAGCATTAAGACAAACTAAAGCAGGTAATGATTGATTATACATTGTAGAAAATTGTATTAAGGGTGTTGTCGAAGTTATATCTGGAAAGATATTCAAGTCCAATCTAATTGTTGTGTTTTCTGTTGTTCCATTTAATAAAACTTGTGATTCTTCATCTACCATAGACATATTTAATATTTCAATGGTGTTTGTTGTACAATTATCAATTCCAAATGCTGTTACTGTTTGATTGGAGGATGTAAAACTATTGCTAAGTCCAGACTTAGATAGATTCCAGAAGAAACTAAAATTAGTATCGGCAGCAATAGTTGGAGCAATTAAATATCTTATTACTGTATAATTATCCCCCGTATTATTGATTATTCCTATATTCCCCTCCCCATTATAAGTCAAATTACCAATAGTAATGGTATCTTCTGATATTAAATTAATTGTGAATGAATTATTAGAACCCTCGACAACTGGTGTAGAAAAATCTTCACTAAGCCATAAGAACTCATAAGTCCAATTAAAATCTTGTTCTGCCCAATTTCCAACACTATCATTTGCATAAATTGTTGCTTCAGAAATAGGGAATATGTAAGTGAAGTTTGCTTCATCTAAATTTCCAGAGGTACAATCTATTGAAACATTTACTCCATTATATTCTAAGAAACAAGTATCTAAACTTGAATCTGTTATTGTATATTCTATTGAATGATTACCAGATATATTTCCTTCTGTTACTGAATCATTACCAACATAAACAACTATTATTGGTTCTGCTGTATCTATTGTAAGGTTTCTTATTACCTCTTGTGTTGAACAAGCAACCCCATCATTACACGCCTCATACCCCCAATTATAATCGCCATCTGCAAGGCCTTCTAAAACAAATATGTAATCAGCGTCAATGCCAGAAGTATTGGTTTGATTTAAAACACCATTAAGAAACGAACTAACATTTACTAAGGTTCCCATTTCAGATACAGAAGCATTAAAAATAATTGTGTTATTTGTTGTATTAAGTGATTCTATAGGAGAGTTTAAAGTTACTACTGGGGCTTGAGAAAAAGTGATTCCAGTACCACCATTATAAAGTTGAACGAGTTCCGCTTCTGTTAAAAGTCTACTCCAAATACCTAATTCATCAATTCTTCCAGAATAAAAGAATGCCCCTTGAATGCTCTTTGCTATCCAAAACTCTCCTGGATATAATTCAGTAGAAGTTGTTATTGTTGCAATTAAATCACCGTTCCTCCACATCGTTGCATTTTTATCATTGCTATCCCACATTAAAGTCATCATAACCCAAACTCCAATATCTACAGCACCATCAAGATCAACGGTGTTAGGGCTTGATATTGAATAACCAGGAGTACTAACATAATCACAAGCCATTAAAGCAGTTTCTGAACCCCCAATAGTAATACTCGCTCCAAGTTTATAAAAACAAGATGATGGTTCTCCACTCTCTGATCCTTGAATATTTACAAATATCCATCCGTTTGCGGTCATATTCTCTCCAGTTAATTCAGTAACATTACTTGTTGTTCTTGCAAATTCATCGTTTGTTTTAGCGGTGAAGTTCATAGAAGTTCCAATTATCCCTGTTAGCCACTCCGAAGAATTTGAAATCATATTATAATTTCCAAGAGAACCTATAATAGTTATTCCAGTTCCATCTTCAAAAGCCCAATATTCAACAAGATCAACATTTAAATCTGCTGTCCAGATAGCCCACTCTTTTATCTTAACCCCAAAGAATGTTGGCACCCATTCAACAACATCTCCAACCTCAACATTTGTAAATATTCCAATAGTTAAAACTTCATCCTTAACCATATCTTTATCTAAATCTCTCCAAACTTCTTGTTCTTCTTGATGTGTTCCAATAACAATGTCGTTGCAAACTTGTGATGTTTTATTTAGAGATGGTACACAAACCCTTTTGGTATCATCAACAGCCACCATCTCTGTTGTTTTGTATTTGTAATCAAAATCTCTTTCAAATTCTCTCATACCATTTTTCATATCATAAAATTGTAAGTTCTTTAAGGCATTAGAATAATCTTTATAATTTGTAATTGTGAACTCTGCAACCTTTTGATAACCAGCAGCAACCTTATAATTTAATGGGGTGTTCAATTCTATCTCTGCAATCTTACTTAATTGTAAGAAAGGAATCCCTAAAAAAGAATTTCTTATGTCTATTGTTTGTGTTCCCTCGTCGTAGTTTTTAACATTATCAAACTCTGTTAAAAATGATTCTGCACTAACATTAACCATAATAAATGATATTAATAATATTAATGTTATTAATGATACAAATAATATTTTTTTCATGTTCTCAATTCCATAAACCATTTAAAACATTCTTCACAAAATGTTGCGTCTTTTAATCCTTTTGAATTGAAATCAGCAACTCTTTTTTCTTTGCCTTTTTTTATTTTAATTCCACATCTTGAACAATTCATTTTTTCATATTCCAAAGCCCCCCGATCCTTCACGACCAGTAAATAAAAATATCCCTGTAATGAATGCTATTAAAGTTAATATGTGTGGAGCATAAATTATCATATAGGATAAAATAAGTTGTTCTTGTAACCTTTCAGATATTTCATTATCTTGTACAAACAAGTCTTCATAAGCATTACTTAAAATTATGCTAAAGAATATTAACAAAAGGATAAATGAAACATATAATCCTATAAAAACTGGGTTTGGACTTACTTTAAAAGATAAAGCAAATGCTACTGACATTCCTATTGCGAGAACATAACCAACCCCAACTAACCAAGGCAATGCTTGGACAACCCTATTTAATTGTCCAAAAGTAAAAACAGAATATTTTGAGAAATTAACTGGTTCTTCGGGGAGTGAAGTCATTATTGGTGTAATTGTATCACTTCCAAAATCTATTACAGCAATAGAAAGGGATGCTATCCAACCAATTATTAAAATTGAAAATAAAACCACAAAAAATATTATTATCCCCATTACTCCTCGTTTGTTTTTCATGTTACTTCAAACTCCTGTGGTGGTGCAAATCTATTTAATAATGGTAATGCCCTTTCTAACATCCCTTTGGCTTGTTTCTCTAGGTCTGTTAGTTCTCTATTCATCGCCTTGTGGAAACAACCTTGATGGCACCAAAGGTCTTTAACGATTGCTCCTCTATCATAATCTTCTACATGAACATATTTCTCTTTCAAAGTGTCGATTTCTTTTTTACATAATGCACAAGTTTTCATTTTAAATCCGCCTTCAAGATGTCATCCATCATCTTCTTGAATGTTGGATGTCTTGTCATAGCTTGGGTAATCCTTGCTGTTTTAATTGGTTTGAGTAATGGGTCTTTTCCCATTTGTATTCTTTTTTCTTTTAGTTCTTTAATCGTTCTTGAAAAGTTTGGGTCTGCTCTTATTACATCTGTTCTTGGTTTATTCAATTTAGCCATTATAATCTCCCTCCTTGACTACCAAACAATCCCCTTTCCATCATCCTCTTTAATTGCTTATCTTCTTTTATCTTTACAAAGAACCATAAGAACCAAACAATTACAATTATTGGGGTTATTGCTAACATTATATTAAATACCATAAACAAGATATCAGCGAATAATGTTTCCTGTAAAAACTGAAATGCTAAATTTGAGGAGAGATACATTACTGCAATAACCAACATCCATTCAACAAACCATAAAGTAGAACGGAAATATTTTAGATAACTAATTGACATAATTCTTCCTTCTGGGTCTGGTTCATTTCTTGGTGGTAATTTACTTATTCCAAAACCAACCCCAATAAAAAACAATATTAAAATCAAAAACAAGAAACCATAAAGAATTGCTTGAGCAGAATCTAATTGTTTTCCTCCATAGGTAACATCAAAAGTATAAGACCAAGCCGTTATTATTCCATCTAAATCACCCTCGCCATTAACAACCCAAGTTCCAGTTACATCAACGATAGATCCATTTAAAGTATAATTATAATAACTATTATTTTCTGTCATTTCAACATTCACTATAGCGACTGTTGAATTAGGATAGAGAACTGTTGTAATATTATTTGTAGTACAAGTTCCACATATTTGTATTAAATTAACAGATTCATTTACTTTAAAAGTTCCTAACTTATCTTCTACTGCAGCAACAGAACTAATCATCAACACAAACATCATTAAAATTAATATCCTTTTCATTTTGCTCTTACCCTTATTACATCTTGTTTATTTATCTCAACTACATCAAAACTTAATCCACTATCTTCAACACTTATTGTTTTTTCTTTTGTGTTACAACTATTAAAAGATATTGAAGTTGTTTTTAGTTTATCACGAATTAATGTTTTGTCTATGAATAAAACCTTAGTATCTGTTTCAACTATGTTTAAAGCAAGGGAAGCTCCTACAAAACCGACAAACAAAAGAACGACGAGGATTAAGAATAGTTTCATGGTAGATTAGCTATCTTTTTAATTACAATAGTTGCACTTTCTGGATGATCTCCAAAAGTACCATGCGTTGATATTATAACATCTGAATCACTAGCAATAAATTGGAAAATAAATTCATCTCCTGCTAAAGCCCTAAACAAAAAATCATGTGATAATTCACCAGAAAGTCCTTTCTTTGCAATATCTGTTTCAAAAACAGAACCTATAACCTCTGTTCCATTTTTATAAATCAATCTTCCTGCAACATCTATATCTGAAGAAACACCTGAATTATCCTCTACATCAAAATCATAATCAGCTTCATAAATTCCATCTTCCATTATTATAAAAGTATTATTAGTTTCATCATTCCAAGTATGGGAAATACCAAACATTAAATCGGGTTCTTCTTGATCGAAAGTAACATTAGTCCATGTACTAGCACCTAAAAGAGTAATGGTATGATTTGTATGGGAAAAAACATATTGTGGGATGAAAACATTTGAAGAAGTGATATTTCCTGTAACAT
>SDBT01011068.1_pt1 | contig 14537 bp, 9 predicted proteins | sample 2277101 | NCBI WGS metagenome assembly SDBT01 (sample SAMN10404973, study PRJNA504765) | marine sediment metagenome | isolation source: marine sediment core GS10_PC15, 103 cmbsf | place: Arctic Ocean: Southern Knipovich Ridge | collected 2010
ACAAATATTTTGTTCATATGCGGAGGAGCGTTTATAGGCCTGGATGAAATCATTTTCCACAGACTGGGGAAATCAGCCGTGGGTTTTAAACCGACTATTAAAAAAGATGACTTGGTTGAAATGGGCCAAGTTTATGAAAAGGCTAATTCGCAGGATCTCATCAATTACGGTTTAATCCCTGAATTAGTCGGCCGAATTCCTGTAGTGGCCACGTTCTCTAATTTGGAGATCAATGACTTGGTCGATATATTAACAAAACCGAAGAATGCTGTTATCAAGCAGTACCAGAAGCTTTTTGAGATAGAAGGAGTCCGGCTCGAGTTTACACGGGGAGCCCTTCGTGCCATCGCAAAAAAAACAACAGATCAAAACATGGGAGCGCGAGGCTTACGTAAAATCATTGAAGAACTTATGATGGATATTATGTATCATTTACCCACATCAAAAAGTACAGGAACGCTCAAAATTACGAAAAAGATGGTTGAAGAATCTGAACTGAAGTTTCAAGATTTAAAATATGCAGTAGGAGAGTAATATGGCCTCCAATGAACAAGCAGAAAATATTAAAAATATTTCTTTAATCCCTCTGAGAGATCTTGTCATTTTCCCCTCGACTCTTGTCCCTTTTATCATTGGGAGATCATCCTCTATTGATGCCTTGGACAAAGCCAATGAAAAGGACAAAATGATTTTCCTTTCTGCCCAGATGGATGCTTCTATTGATAATCCTCATCCTAAGGATGTCTATTCTATGGGAGTGATTGCCAAGATTATCCGCTCTGTCAAAATGGACGATAAAAACATCAAGGTTATCGTTGAGGGCAAAAAAAGAGCTCGCATTCTGGAATATCTCAGCACGTATCCTCACTATCAGATCTTGGCGAAAGAGATCAATGAAATTGAGAATAACAGCCCTGAAGTTAGAGAAATATTAAATAATGTGTTGTCACTCTTTGAAGATTATCTTAAACTCAGCCAGCATGCCAATTTTGAATCCATCATTCCCGCTTTGAATGAAAATACACCAAATAGAATTGCTGATATAATCGTTTCTCATCTCTACTTGCCGCTAGAAGAGAAGCAGAATTTCCTGGAAACCATCAACACTCTGGAGAGGATACAACGGTTAAAGTATGTCCTGGAAAATGAAATTTTTAAAATACACACAAAGCTCAAGAAAGAAGGCAAAAAAATCCGTCGAAAACCTCCGGTCAAAATACCGGGACAGAAGATTTTTCCTTCAGGTTTCAATTTCAAAAAAGAAGACCAACCTAATGAGATTGCAGAGTTGAAAGAAAAGGTGGAGAATGCCAAGATGTCAAACGATGCTGAAGAAAAGGCCAGCAAAGAAATCGAGCGACTGGAATCCATGCCTCCTATGTCTGCGGAAGCCACTGTCAGTCGAAATTATTTAGATTGGCTCATCTCCTTACCCTGGAACAAAAAATCGAGAGAGAAACGGAATATCGAAGAAGCAGAAAGGATCCTTAATGAAGATCACCATGGACTGGACAAAGTCAAGGAACGGATTTTAGAGTATCTGTCCGTACGCCAATTGGTGAAATCTCCAAAAGGTGTCATACTTGGATTTATCGGCCCTCCGGGAGTAGGCAAGACCTCGTTGGGTGCCTCCATTGCCAGGGCGACAAATAGAAAATTTGTACGTTTGTCTCTCGGTGGAGTTCGAGATGAAGCTGAAATTAGAGGGCATAGACGAACATACATTGGTGCGTATCCCGGAAGGATTATCCAGATGATAAAAAAGGGGGGCACAAAAAATCCAGTATTCCTTCTAGATGAAGTGGACAAAATGAGTGTCGATTTCAGGGGAGATCCTGCATCTGCGCTTATGGAAGTTCTTGACCCTGAACAGAACAACTGTTTTCTGGATCACTTCATTGATACAGAATTTGATCTTTCAAACGTGATGTTCATTGTGACTGCCAATATGATCGATCCCATTCCGCGTCCGCTCATCGACAGAATGGAAATCATACAGATACCAGGTTATACGGAGGAAGAAAAGCTCCAGATCGTAAAGAAATTCCTGCTGCCTAAACAGATAAAAGCTCATGGTCTTAAAGAAAACAATTTGAAGCTCACCGATAGGACAATACGAAAACTTATTCGTGAGTATACAAGAGAAGCGGGAGTGAGAAATATCGAACGAGAAATCACATCTGTCTGTCGTAAAGTTGTCAAAAAGGTTGTCACTAAAGATAAACAATTCAAAGAAACCATCACTCCTAAAAATATTGAAAAATATCTGGGTATTCCACGGTTTCGTAGATCTAGCATTAATAGAAAAGATGAAGTCGGAGTAGCCCTGGGGATGGCTTGGACAGAATTCGGAGGAGAACTTCTGACTTTCGAAGCGATGAAAACTTACGGAAAAGGCACTTTAACCCTAACAGGACAACTTGGTGAAATCATGCAGGAATCGGCTCAAGCCGCATTCAGTTATGTGAGAGGAAAGACGTTTGAGTTGAATATTGCAGCAGATCTACACAAAAATTACGATATTCACATTCATGTCCCGGAAGGAGGGACACCTAAAGAAGGGCCTTCTGCAGGGATCACACTTGCGACATCCATCCTCTCACTTCTTACAGGAATACCTGTTTCAAAGAAGGTGGCCATGAGTGGAGAGATCACATTAAAAGGGAAAGTTCTTCCTGTTGGTGGAATTAAAGGAAAACTTCTAGCCGCACATCGAGAGGGCATTAAAGTTATCATTATTCCTCTAGACAATAAACCGGATTTAAGAGATCTACCTAAAAATATCAAAGATGAAATGGACATCAATTTTGCAGAACACATGGATGATGTACTCAAGATAGCTTTGACTAAAGATATATCTGAAGTCCTGAAAAAGGAAAAAGAATCACTGCCTGAGGAAGAACCTCAGAAGCCTCCGGTTATGCATTAAGTCAAATTCCTGGAAGGCTAGTAGTTTCTAGAATAAACCATACGTGAGGTATTAAAATGAAAGATTTTAATTTAATTGATTTAGAAGAAAAAGATTTTAAAGGTCTTGTCAGTATTGCAGAGGAGATCGGACTCCAAGAAGATGACATTAAAGATACTAAGAAACAGAATTTAATTTTCAAGGTACTCGAAGCTCAAGCCAAGAAGAACGGGCAGCTGTTTTCTGAAGGTGTTCTCGAGTGCTTAGATGATGGATTTGGTTTTTTGCGCGCTCCGGAATTCAGTTATCTCCCCAGTCAGGATGATATCTATGTTTCGCCTTCCCAAATTAGGAAGTTTCAACTTCGAACGGGTGATACGATTTCTGGAATTGTACGGCCACCAAAAGATGGAGAAAAATATTTTGCTCTTATAAAAATCGAGGCGATCAATTTTTCACACCCAGAACATGTGATGGAAAATAGGAGAAACGTCTACTTTGAAAATTTGACTCCACTGTATCCCTTTGAAAAGTTCATTCTTGAGGACGGGGATCCCAAGAACCTGAATGCCCGTGTTATGGATATGCTAACCCCGATAGGGAAGGGTCAAAGGGGCCTTATTGTCTCTCCTCCACGCGCGGGGAAAACGACGCTTTTAAAAACCATTGCCAAGTCCATAGAGACGAATCATCCGGAGACATTTCTGATTGTCCTGTTGGTTGCGGAGCGGCCTGAAGAAGTGACAGATTTCCAGAGAAGTATAAATGGTGAAGTTGTGGCCTCAACATTTGATGAACCGCCAATACGAAATACTCAAGTCGCCAATATTGTTTTGGAGAAAGCCAAACGACTCGTTGAAATGAAAAGGGATGTTGCCATATTGCTCGATAGTGTCACTCGATTGGCTCGAGCTCATAATGCGATCATTCCTCCTTCGGGTAAAGTTCTATCCGGAGGAATCGACGCGAATGCCTTAAATAGGCCAAAGAAATTTTTTGGATCGGCACGAAAAGTCGAAGAAGGGGGAAGTCTCACCATTATGGCGACAGCCTTGATCGACACAGGAAGCCGTATGGATGAAGTCATTTTCGAGGAGTTTAAAGGAACCGGAAATATGGAAATTAATCTCGACAGGCGGTTGGTCGATAAGAGAGTATTTCCGGCTATCGATATTAAACGTTCAGGCACACGTAAAGAAGAACTTTTAGTTCCCGATAAAGACTTGGGCAGAATATGGGTATTACGAAAAGTACTTAGTCAGCTGAACGAAGTGGAAGCCATGGAACTCTTGTTGGATAAAATGATACGGACAAAAACGAACGCTAATTTCCTGGATGTCATGAACAAGGGGTAATCACTTAGAGTGGTAACTATATAGCCAGTATTCCCGCAGCAGCTATGATGACCCATTTGGCCCAAACTGCGGGCCACCAGAAGATGGCCAGAATGATAATCGCCGCAGCCATTAGAATCCTTATGTTCCTAACAGCTATTGGAAGATCTGCTTAAACAGCCAAAGAAGAAATGTTAGAGTATAGACAGAAAGAAGAACCCAAACCAAAATCGTAATTGTTTCATTTAAACGTTTGAAAAAAGGGGACCGCACTTTCTTTTTTCGGTTCATTTTCGAAATGACAACAAACAACACCAAACCTAAAAGTAAATACAGCCATTTTCGCATCGGAAAAGCACACTCCTTATTGACTACCCTTAGGCAGTCTATGGCATTATTGGGAAAAGCAGAATATTAGTCAAGAAGTATAGTGGATGTGTTTAGGTTGTTATTCGATGCTCTACTGGACGCCCGATTCCCATGGATATGGACATGGGTTCGGCTGGAATGATATCTCAGGATGGGACAAAAATGGCCTTTAACCGCCTGGGTTTCAGAGATTGGAGAAAGCATTACAGAGGGAATAACAACACGGACATCTGGATTCAAGACCTTAAAACTCTGGACATCCGACGCAGGTTACGTTTCATAAGAAAGACGGAATTCAGTACCCCTCCATCAGTCCCGAGGGAAAGACGATTGTCTATGAGAATGAGTTTGAACTCTGGAAGTATGATATAGCCGATGACCAACCGCAGAAAATATCAATTTCTATCGATTTCGATTTGAAAGAAAATCTGATTGAATTCATTCATGTCGATTCCCAAGCGGATAATTATGCCCCGTCTCCGGATGGCCGGTATGTGTCCCTCGATAATCATGGGGAGGTTTTTATTGTGCCGACCAATCCAGAAGAGGGTGAAAAGACTACGGTTGAAACTAAATGAAACAAAAAAGGATAAAACTGAACCTTCGGAGGAGCCCAATTTAAAGGTGAATATAGAAGGCATCGATCGGCGGGCCTAAAGTGATTCTCATCAATTGGCGGTCGGCGTCTGACAGTGAAGTCACTCCCATGGGATTTCGAGATTTAGGACTCGGAAGAATTGTGGGGACGCCTGATCCTACAAAACCTAATAACTATGGAATAAATCTCGAAAATTATGGAGTGGCACCCGATGTGTGGGTTGAAAATACTCCGGATGAAGAACTCAAAGGATTTGACCGCGAACTGAAAGTCGCCGTCGATGAATTGCTTCGAATGCTTAAAGAAAAAAAATAGAAGTTTAACGTTATTTTATGAGATCCATTATTTTGGTTCCATCCGGGGCTATGAAGTTTGGATTGATCTTGCTCAATTCCTGCCAAACTTTTATTCCCTCGTCCTGAAATCCCACATCGTAGTAGAGAACGATCCCCTTGTTAAAACGGGATTGTTCGTGGCGCGGATCCAGCTCTATAGCTTTATCAAAAGAGGCCATGGCTTCTGTGGAATTTCCAGCCCGGCGGTACATGACTCCTAGGTCTGTCAAGACATTGGCGTTGTTAGGATTTATGGATAAATATTGAGTATAAGCCTTGATAGCATCCTGGGGTTTATCGGAATCAAAATACAAATTGCCCAATTCCATCCATGCGGCCATGTTTTTTGGATTGCTTTGGACCTGTTGCTCAAGAGCAAACATCCGGGCTGAATTCTGGATGGACGTATTTACGGCGGGATTTTGTGAACCCCCACCAGAGTCTGATTTATAAGAAGTGTAAATACTTCCGCCGAAAAATCCTATCAACAGAGCTATGAGTCCGATGATAAGAGCCGAATTTAGAGATACGGTTTTAATTTCGACTTTCTTAATATTAGTCATGAGGCCTCCATATCAAAATAATTTTGAAGAGAGTAATTTTTAATTTTATAATATTTCCCGGTTCCTTTCCACCCCAACATTCTCTTAAAAAGTTGACCATGATAGAGAATCTCGATAAAATGCAAAAATTGAAACATATACAATACGTTTGCTTATTGGAGAACATCGCATGAAAAAAACACTTTTTGTTCTATTTGTCTTATTATTGGGCGTTTGTGCATCAGCAGAAACCATTATTAATCCTTCTCTTTTCAATGGTTTAAAGTATCGGAATATCGGTCCTTCTCGTGGCGGACGTGTGACGGCAGTTGCGGGAATCCCTTCTCAACCGGAAACATTCTATATGGGAGCCAGCGGAGGAGGAGTCTGGAAAACAACCGATTATGGAAAAAGCTGGAAAAATATCTCCGATGGCTATTTTTCGACAGGTTCCATCGGAGCCATACGAGTTTCTGCTTCAGATCCGGAAATTATGTATGTGGGCACAGGATCCGACGGGATTAGAAGCAATGTCATCACCGGCCGGGGAGTCTACAAGTCGACTGATTCCGGAAAGACATGGGTGTTCTTAGGCCTCCGCGCGGTCGGACAGATAGGAGCCGTAGAGATTCACCCCGGAAATCCTGATATCGTTTACGTTGCTGCTCTTGGGCAGGCATTTGGTCCCAATCCGGAGCGAGGGATTTTCCGCACTTTAGACGGAGGGAAAACTTGGGAGAAAGTCCTTTTTATCTCTGATCAAACGGGTGGAATTGACCTTGAATTAGCCCCTGACAATCCAAATATTGTTTATGCTTCTCTATGGCGGGGTGAACGGAAACCATGGACCATCATCAGTGGTGGACTTGAAGGCGGGTTGTATAAATCCTCAGATAGCGGTACGTCATGGAAACAGGTCACAGAAGGATTACCGTCCGGATTGCGCGGAAAAAGCGATCTGGCGGTCTCTCAAGCCGATCCAAGACGTGTATATGTTCTGATGGAAGCTCCGGAGGGGGAGGGGGGGCTTTACAGGTCGGATGACTACGGAGAGAGCTTCCAACTCATATCGACCTATGCTCCGCTGCTGGACAGACCATTCTACTACTGCAATCTGGATGCCGATCCTACAAATGCAGATATTTTGTATTCCAATGCTACGGGATTTTACAAATCCGAAAATGGAGGGAATTCATGGCAACGACGCTCCACGCCTCACGGCGATAACCACGATATGTGGATAAATCCCCTCGATCCGAATGTCTTTATACAATCGAATGATGGCGGAGCCAATGTGACACGTGATGGAGGTCAAACATGGTCCACACAGAACAACCAACTTACGGCCGAACTATATCAGGTGGCCGTGGATGACCAGTTCCCTTACTGGATTTATGCCGGACAACAGGACAATTCCACTATCATGGTCCCGAGTTTACCCCCTTATTCTCCATCGATTGGCCCTACAGGTTTCTGGCAGGCCATCGGTGGTTGTGAAACAGGACCAGCCGTACCAAAACCCGGAAATCACAACATCGTTTATGCCAACTGTAAGGGCCGTTTCGGACGTTACAACAAACTGACAGGTCAGGAGAAACAGTACTATGTGGGAGCGGCCAACCTGTACAGCCACAATCCTAAAGACTTAAAATACCGTTTCCAGCGTGTGTCTCCCATCCATGTCTCTCCGCATGATCCAAATGTGGTTTATCATGCATCCCAGTACCTCCATCGTACGACGGATGAAGGTGTTACCTGGGAGATCATTTCTCCCGACTTGACGGCGAATGAATCGGATAAGCAGGTCGTTTCAGGAACACCGATCACCCGCGACATTACGGGAGAGGAGTTTTACAGCACAATCTATGCGGTCCAGGAATCAATTCTGGAAAAAGGAGTGATATGGGTGGGTGCTAACGATGGACCTGTGCATGTGACCCGCGATAATGGAAAAACCTGGGACAATGTGACACCTTCTGATATGCCCACTGGAGGACGTGTTCAGTCAATCGAGCCATCTCCGCATAATCCAAGTAAGGCTTATTTTGCCGCTTACCGCTATCTGCTTGGAGATTGGGAGCCCTATATTTACAGGACAACTGATTATGGGAATTCCTGGAAGAGGATAACGACAGGAAAAAATGGAATTCCCATAGATACGCCGACCCGGGTTGTTAGAGAGGATCCTGATCGTGAAGGTCTCCTCTATGCGGGCACGGAATTCGGTATGTACATTTCCTTTGATGATGGAGAACACTGGCAGGTGTTTCAACTTAACCTTCCTGTGACTCCTGTCACTGACATCAAGGTTCACAGGGATGATCTTGTTTTGTCCACGATGGGCAGATCTTTCTGGATTCTCGATAACATTACGCCTCTCCATCATATTTCCGAGAACACAAAAAACTCTCTTTTTACTCCTCGAGAGACCTATAGAATGCGGTTCCGGGCTTCTCGAGATTCAGCAGGTCCTGAATATCTTCCTCCCGGTGTGATTTTCGATTATGTTCTGACAGAAGAACCAAAAGAGGACATTGTCCTGGATATCCAAGATTCTTCAGGACAAAAAGTGAGGACTTTTTCCAGTTCTTCAGGTCAACCGCGATTAAAAAAGACGGTGGGGGCCCATCGATTTCTTTGGGATATGAGGATGGAATACTCCATAGAAGAAAGTACCGAGACTCAATCCCGGCGCCCGCGGCGGGGTCCTTTGGTTATACCTGGCATGTATCAGGGTATTATCACCATCGGGGAATGGAGTGAAAGTGTCCAAGTTGAGATTCTTCTGGATCCAAGAGTAGCTGCCGATGGAGTCACGCTGTCAGATCTGAAAGAACAGGAACAACTCAGCTTGGATGTTCTGAAACTTCAGGATCGAGCTCGAAATACATCCAACCGGCTTGAAAAAGAAATAGAAAATCTAACTGCAAAAACTGAAAAGGGAAAAAAGCTTTCTCGCCGGGAAAAAAACTTAGAGTCCAAACTTAACAAGATTAAAGCTAGATTGGTCACATCAAGAGGCCGCTACCAGCAGCCGATGGTCTTGGATCAGATCGGCTACCTTGCCGGCATGCTTGACAGGGCCGACCAAAAGCCGGGACATGATGCCTATGTAAGATATGATGAGCTTCAAGAGGCTTTGACTCAATGTGAGAGGGAAATCTCTCAGGCTCTCAAGCAAATAGATTAAGCTTGTCCGAGAATGTGAATTTGTTTTCAGAACACAGACAGAGAATCGTTGATCTTGCAATAAATAGAAAAAAGAGGTATAATTGGCGAAAATAAAGCAGTAATTGTATAAGTGAATTGTTTATCCCACCAGAATAATAATTTCTTCTAACAATAACTTCTTCAAATTTGAATTAACAATTAAGGATATCAAATGGAATTTTATGAATTAAATCTCGATTCCCGACTTCAACGGGGAATTACGGACAAAGGCTATACGGAGTTGACGGATGTTCAGGAACAGACACTGTCTAAAACCCTAGAGGGAAGAGATGTCGCGGTGCAGTCACAGACCGGAACGGGAAAAACGGCGGCATTTTTGATCACAATGATGGAACGTCTGGCGAAAAAAACATCTCCAGATAAAAAATTTTCGCTGATTATAGTTCCCACCCGGGAATTAGCCGTTCAGATCGAAAAAGAAGCTCTTCAATTGTGCCAACATATGAAATGTGCGGTAGGGAGTTTCTATGGCGGAGTTGGTTATACCCGCCAATTAGAGTTCCTGCGAAAAGGCTTGGACATTGCTATCGGAACTCCCGGGCGTTTATTGGATTTTAGCCAAAAGGGCTATTTACAGTTGAAAAATGTTGAAATACTTGTGATCGATGAGGCCGATCGAATGTTCGATATGGGATTTCTTCCGGACATTACGAAACTTATTCAAAAAATGCCTTCACAAAAACACAGACAGAGCATGTTGTTCAGTGCCACTCTGAACCGATTTTCAAGGACGGTTGCCTATAAACATATGAATGATCCGGATTTTATTGAACTCACTCCAGACCAAATGACAGTGGATACAATTTCACAAGAACTTTATCATGTGAAAAGCCATATAAAATTGAATCTTTTACTGGGCATTCTTAAAGCGGAAACTCCTCAAAATGCATTGATTTTTACAAACACAAGACATGTCGCATACCGCCTATCACAGAAACTCAAAAGCAACGGATACAAGTGCCAACATTTGACAGGTGATCTTCCCCAAAACCGGAGATTAAAAGTCATGGATGACTTCATAAAAGGGAAATTTTCTTTACTTGTTGCGACCGATGTCGCCGCACGCGGACTTCATATTGATAATCTGGATATGGTTTTTAACTATGATATTCCCCAGGATTGTGAAAATTATGTTCATCGGATCGGTCGAACGGCACGAGCAGGAAAAAAGGGAAAGGCCGTAACCTTGGCCATTGAAGGGACAGCCAGTCACCTCAAAGCCATAGAGTCTTTCATCGGGATGCGCATTCCCGTCCAACCGGAAAATTTTGATCTGATTGCCAATGACAGAAGTTATCTAGATCCTCACAGGCTAAGGTCATCGGATAATAATAGATCCAGAAATGAAAAACGTCCTAATTATAGAGGGAGAAAAACTTACCGCTCTTCACATTCCCAATCTCAGACATACGCGAGATAAATCACAAGACATTTGACAATGTCCGTTCTGAAATTGATATAAACAAATCAGGCTTAAGCCATCTTACTGTTTTTTGATTTCATTGAATATGGATTCAACCAGTCGAGCGTGGTTTTCTTCAAATGTCTTTTGTATTTCATCTAAGCTTTTTCCCTGTTCAATTTGAGCTTTAATCTTTTCCTGGAGCTGTTTCATCTCTTCAATATGGTGCTTTACCGTATTTCTATCTACGGGTTCACTATGTCCGCTGAAGAATTGTTCCGCATCCAAATTGTCAAGCATTTTGGTGAGCGTTTTGACATGGGCAAAGGAGTTCCCACCCTTATAGGAATGGATGAGCTGGGGCCTGCCCATAAATATCTGATCTCCAATAAAGGCCGTTTTTTCCTCTGGAAAATATATCACTATATCTCCGGTTGTATGGCCAATACCAAAATACTTCAGTTCGATTTTTTTAGATCCCAGATAGATATCGAGTTTATCATTAAAGGTGAGTGAAGGAAGAAAGGAAGCCAATTCCGGATTTTCCCAGGCAGAGGGTTCTCCATTACTCCTGGGGTGTAAAAATTCCAGCCGGCAGTTTTCATGAGCGATAATGGTCACGGTTTGAGGGAAAAATGGATTTCCCATAACATGGTCTCCATCGCTGTGTGTGTTGACGATATACTTTATGGGTTTCTCGGTAATCTTCTGAATTTCTTCTATTGTCAAAGCGACTGATTCTTGTGTCTGTTTGGTGTCGATCACAAGAACGCCGTTGTCACCGATATAAAATCCTCCATTTGCACCCCGCCCTCCAAGAATCTGGTACAACCGGTCCGATATCTTCTCGAGTTTGAGGGGAGCGGCCTGTCTTTGCTGAGCCAATGAAGACAAACTCATCAATAGGATTGAACAGAGAAGGATCGATAAAAGTTTATTCTTTATTTTCATTTTAAAGTCTCCTGAAAAAACAGTCTTTTTAATAATAAAAGATCTATGTATCGGAAAAATCACTTGAGAATCGGATCATCCACAACCTTGAATTTTTTGGTGACAACTTCGTTATCGTCAACAATCAGAGTTACTTTGTATGTTCCTTCTTCTACGAGAGATGCGCCGCGTCCTCTGAACGGCTGGTTTCCTCTAGCCTGAGCCATTCTTTTCTGAAGATTCCAGTTGACTTTGTGTAGACCCGGGTCACTTTTACCGCTGACTTCCTTGAGAAGGTTCCCTTCCAGATCCTTAATAACTAACTTCACGGATTTGACTTCGTTTTTTAGGTTATAATACATTACTGATTGAACTCGAGGATTTGGGGTTACGGCGAACTCTCCGTAACTCTCACCGCGCTGTACTAACCTGGCCCATTTGACTGTTCGCTGCACATCAAAAAGATGGGCATCTTCCTCAAAGACTTCGGGTGAAAACTCTTTAAAGGGATAGATGTCGATGATATAAAAACCGCGTCCGTAGGTGGCGAGGGCCAGATCTCTTTCCCGTTCTTGGATATCCATATCCATGATGATCACATCCGGGGCGTCTTCTGAAATATTCGTCCAATTCTTGCCGCTGTCGATAGAGATAAATACGCCGTAGTCCGTACCGATATAGAGAACATTGGGATTGTCGGGATCTTTATTGATATCGCGTACGGGATTCATCATTCCGCCGCTAAGATCCGCCCAGGTTTCACCCATATCCCGTGTGACATAGATATAAGACGTGTCTTCGGTGTGGGTCCGGTAACCGGAATAGGTGACATAACAGACATTGACATCATGATTGGAAGGCTCGACTCGGGATACCCAATGATCATAGGGCAGTACGGTGCCTTTTGGATGGTCTTTTTTCAGTTTTCCCGTGCTGTCGTAGAATTTGGCCGTAATATTGATCCAGCTGACACCGGCATCCTTACTCAGTTGAAGATTACCGTCGTCCGTTCCGGCCCAGAGAACACCGGGTTTGACGGGAGATTCGGCAAAAGTATAGACCGTAGCCCACTGAAGATTGGTTTCTTTGGATTCTGCGAGCTTAAATTTATCGGCCTTGCTGAGATCAGGGCTGATGGCTTCGAAAGTTCCTGGCTCTCCACGTTGGTAAGATCTGAATATATGTTGAGAAGCAATATAGACAATGCCCGGATTGTGGGGGGAAAGGTGAATGGGGGCGTCCCACTGGTATCTTTGAGCCGGTTTCCCGGCCGCGTTTTCTTCGGATGTATTGCGTACTTGTAATCTTGTCGTCTGCCCTGTCTTCAGATTCATCCGGTTCGATGCGCCGAACTGGCTTTCATAATAGATGAATTCGGGATTCCACCAGTCACGGATAACGTAGTATCCATCTCCTGAGGGAAGATAGGTCCAGTCGGCAGGAAAAACACCGTAAGGATTTCGATTCCGTGACGGTCCCATCCAGCATCCATTGTCCTGGGTTCCGCCCATGACATTGTAGGGGAACTCGCTGTCGACTGAGATATCGTAAAACTGCTGGGCGCTGATGGTCTCTTTCTGGGACCAGTGTTTGCCGCCGTCCCAGGTTTCAGACACACCACCGTCATTGCCATTGAGGATATGATTGGAGTTGAGGGGATCAATCCAGATGCCGCGTGTATCGACATGAGCTTTTTTATTTCCATTCCATGGAGCGGTCTTAAAGGTTTTACCTCCGTTGTCCGAAAACATGACACGGGTTTCAACGGCGTAGAGTTTGTTTTCGTCATTCGGGTCCACTTCGATGCGGCCTGCATAACCCGCTTCGATTCCATTGATCACAGCACTTCCGCCCGAGATTTTGTATTCGGTCATTTTTTTCCAGGTTTCACCTAGATCGTCCGACCTGTAAATCACTCCATTTTTTGTGACAGGCTCCATCTCGGTAAATGCCCCGCCGTAGAGGAGCTGGAGAATGTAGCGGTTGATCACCTGGTAGCGTCCTGCGGTAGTTTTGTCTTCTTTTCCCTCTTCCGTGGCTTCGGCTGCCGGCATATCCAGCACTTCTTGGACCGAGTCCATCATGTCCAGAATATCTTTGTTGTCTTTATAAACCTTGCGGGCTGTCTTGATAAAAGCAGGGAGGCCAATTCCGATATTTGTCTGGAATTCCTTGTCTTTGATAAATTCATTCAGTTTTTCTGCCAAACCGGCTTCATCTTCAGCATCGATGGATTCAAACTCAACCAATTTTGCCAGGCTTGAATTGATTTTAAAGGACTTGAAATTGTTGAAATTAAAACCATCCTTGAAAAATCTTCTCCCTCTGAAATTGGCACGGTTTACCCGCAGATCAAATCCCAGATTGTCTTCCTCATCCATGCGGACATAGACAATATTCGGGTTTTTTGGATAGATGGTCAATCCATTCCATCCCGACTTGATGTTTATGGGAAAACCCTCTGTTAGTTTTTTCCAAGTGGCCCCACCATCCGTAGATTTGTAGAGAAAATTGCCCGGCTGTCTATCGATAAAAGTCCAGGCTCTGCGGTAGGTTTTGTAGCCTGAAGCGATGATGATATCGGAATTGGAGGGATGAAGCACAAAGTCGCCCACGCCCCGGTCTTTGAGATCGAGAACTAATTTCCATGTTTCACCGCCATCTATAGTCTTGTAGAGGCCGCGCTGATAGCCTTCCATATCGTTATTGTAGAGTTCGCCTTCAGCGGCCACATAGACGATGTCGGGGTTTTTATTATCGACAGCGATTCTGGGTATGTAGTAGCTCTGTTCGAGGCCGATGTGCGTCCATGTTTTTCCTGCATCCGACGATTTCCACATCCCGTTTCCATGAGCGGAGGAACGGGCGTGCATGGATTCTCCTGTCCC
>SDBT01011069.1_pt1 | contig 14536 bp, 9 predicted proteins | sample 2277101 | NCBI WGS metagenome assembly SDBT01 (sample SAMN10404973, study PRJNA504765) | marine sediment metagenome | isolation source: marine sediment core GS10_PC15, 103 cmbsf | place: Arctic Ocean: Southern Knipovich Ridge | collected 2010
AAATTGTTTTCTTTGTCTCATCTCTTTTGGATAGTTTCAGAAACAAAACTATCAAGGCTTTGTTCTGAGTTATGGGAAAAGGTACTGAAAACAGGCACAGCCCGGCCTTCGAGGCAATCCACAAACCCGCCGGGGTGGGCCAGACGCCGTAAACGTCCGTGCTCGCGCCAAGCGCCGGTTCGGGCTTGCCGCCGTCGAGGGGTTTGCGGAACAGACCCTTGGCTGTCGCGACGTAGAACATCTTGTCCCAGACGCATAAGGTGTGGATGGCCGCCGGCACAGACCACTTCTTGTCCTCGGCCCAGGCGCCTTTGGCCGGGTCGTAGGCATGCACCGTGCCGGCAGCGCCGCCGGTCCAGACCAAGTTCTCGGCCAAAGCCAAGCCCTTGCAGACCATCTTCGCCGGGCCGATGATTTCGAAGCCTGCGGGTGTCTTGACCGGGTCGTGCGCAATCAAGCCGTGGTTGGTGCCCATCCAGACCTTGTCGCCGACCGGGAGGATCGCGTAGATATTGTCCCATCTTATACGGCTGTGTTCGCCAAAGTAGGCATACGGCCGGCCCTGCCGGCGCAACTTGAGATTGAGATTGGTCCAGCGGGCCTTTCTCGGGTCGAAAACCCACGGGCCGGCCGCCAGCGTACCGACGTAAAGGCGGCCATCCTTTGCCAGGCACAGGGAAAGCACGTGACTGGCCGGCGTGCCTGTGCGGGCGGGAATATGTTTCCAGGCGCTCCGGCTGCGGGTCAGCCGCCACAGCCCGCCATAAGGCAGCACGCTCACCCAGACATGGTCGCCGTCCACCATAATCTTACGCACAGTGCCTTTGGGCAACGGTCGCGGACAGCCGTAATGCACGGACCGGCCGTTGCGAAGGTCAAAAACGAACAAGCCGTTGTCCTGCGTGCCGATAAATAGTTCCGTATCGTCCGCGGCCAGGGAAATTGCCTTTGACCAGTCCAGCTTCTGCGCCGGGGGCCATTTGGCAAAGACCTTGGTTTTATCATCGAACCGGACGAGTTGCACACCGGCGCCCACGGGCGCCAGGAACCACGCCGCGCCGCCGCCGTGCGCCATGCTCAGGACATGTTTCGGGATCAGGCCAGTGAGCCTGGCGACAGATTCCCAACGGTTACGGCCTTTGTCCAGTCTGACCAGGCCGGCAAAGTGGTTCGCCCAGATATATTGTCCGCTGGCCATTACCCCCATCATGAAAGGCCCGCCCCGGGGAAAAACCGGGGCCTCGATCACTTCGACCTCGCGGTCTTTGCCGCGCAGCACGGCCAATCCCAGGCGGCATCCCAGCCACAGGTCATCACCGTCTTTGGCCATTGCCACCACCCGGTTGTGGGGCCGGCCGTCTTTGGTGTTTATCGTGCGCCATTTACCGGTGGCAGGATGAAAGATGGCCATGCCTTTGCTCCACTTCCAGGTGTCCGCGCCGACAAGCACCTTCGGCCCGTCGAGCGCCAGGCAGTTGATCTCTTCCGACAGAACGCCCTCAGCATCCATAAACACCCGCCAGCGCCGCCGCAGCTTGTCGTAACGGGCCAGACCCTCGTCTTCGCCGGGCAGGAAGGTAAAACCGCCGAACCAGGCATATCTTTTGTCGGCGGCCATTGCTGAAATGTAGTTGCACGGAAGCTGGCGGCGCATGGAATAATTACGCACGTCGTGGACCGGGAGCGGACTTGGTTTTGGCAAGGCCGCCGTTGGCCGCAGAGCTTGCGGGACGGGCGCCTGGCCCAGATGCTGCCGCAGGGCATATTCGAGCACGTTCACCCCGAAGCGCATGGCCGATTCGCGCTTGGCGGCTTTGATTACGTGAACGTAAGAACCGTCGGGGTAGCGTTCCCAGGCGCACGGAATGTCGGTGTCATAGGTGTAGACCAGTGCCAGGCGCTCACCGATTTTCACGCCGAAGGCCTTGGCCGGGCCGTGATACAGATCCACAACCTTGGGTACGCCGGCGAGTTTGTACGGCCGGGTGAAAATGGGATGGCCGGGCTTGAGTTCCACGAGCTCAGCCTTTGGCAACACCTGCTTGACCATCCGGCGCAATGAAATATCGGCCCCGCCGCAGTCGTCAACATAAAGAAAGCCGCCGTTGACCAGGTATCGCCGCAGGTTCTTCTGTTCTTCTTGGCTGAGAATGAACGCCCGGTTGCCGGTCATCAGCAGAATGGGGTTGCGGAGAATCTGGGGGTTATCAAGCGCGATGGCCTTGAATTCAATTTTTGCCTTCACCCCGGTTCTGGCGGCGAGTTGGCCCAGGATGCCGGGAATCGCGGTGGGGTCCGTATTCCATTCGTAGAAGTTACCGACAATCAGTTGATAGGTAAACGAGCCGCTGAGCTTGCCGTCTTTCTCCGCCAAAAGCAGGTTGCTCTGGCCGGCGCGTTCGGCTTTGGGTTCGCCGCCGTAGACAGGGCAGATCAGTAGTAAGAAGAGTCCCGATGGAATCGGGATGGCTGAGGCCGCGGCCAGGCAGCCCAGCAGCAGCCACCCCACTTTGCTATTGCGCCTATTACGCATTGTCCACCGTTTCATGTTCAGCCGCCGCCGCCAAGGCTTTGGCGGACCGGCGCGCTTTTCGCGAAGCCAGATGAGCGCTGAGAAACGCCGTGGCCGGGATGCTCCAGACAATCGCCAGTCCGCCCACCAGCACCCGGAACACCTCGGTTAAGACATGCTCGTTGGTGAAAAGTTGCCCAAGCGCCCCGGCCTGAACCCAGGGCAGGACAAACATGCCGATGTTCAACCCCAGGTAGGCGAACAGGAGCGTGCCGAACATCGTCGCCATAATTTTTTTCCCGACTGCCATGCCGGCCTTGAAAAGCGCCGCCGTGCCCAGTTGCGGGTCGGCCCGCTGCACCTCGCCCACTGCCGAGGCCACGCCGATGGCCACGTCCATCACTACCCCCAGCGCACCTATCAGTGCGGCCGCGATTAACAGGGCGCGAAAGTCCAATCTCCGCCCGGAAGAATAAAGCCCCAGTTCAAGTAGATAACTGTTATAACGGCCGGACAGGTTCAGCCAATGCCCGAAGACCAGGGCTGCAAGCGCGCTGGCACCCAGGCCGGCCAGGGTTCCGCCCGCCGCGCCAAGCGCCTTGACGCGCCAGCCGCAAATGATCAGATACGCCACTGCCGTAATCGCCAGGATGCACACCAGGGTCGCGGGTATCGGCGGCACGCGCCAGCGCATCAAGGCCACTAACAGCAGCCAGATCAGCATGGCGGAGACCGCCAGGGCGATCAGGGCACGCCAGCCCTGCCACCGGGCCACCAGCACGACCGCCACGCACGCGGCCAGCAGAAACAGCAGCAACGCCCGGTCACGCTCGAACCGGCTTAAAACCGCGTATGACTCGGTTTCCGTCGTTTGTTCGCGGACAATTACCCGGTCCCCGATAAGGGGGATTTTGTCATTCACCGGGGAACCCGTCACGGGGTTTTCGACCTGGATTCTCCGGCCGTCACCAAGTTTGACGGTGAGTCGCTGAAGGCTTTCGGCGCCTGCTCCCCGGCGGCGTGGGGCCCAGGGATTGAGCTCAGGTTCGGCTTCAACGACTGTCCCGCGGACAAGCTGGGTTCGGGTTCCGTGCTTGCCGGCAGGATATTGGTGTGAGGTGCGGCCAACCCGCACGAAAATCGCGATAACGACTACCCCAAGCAGCGCCAAAGGCAGAAGCCAGGCAAGGGATTTTAGATTTTGGCTTTTGGATTTTGGATTTTGACTACGATTAGAATCGGGAGAAAGAGCCCAGGCCGTCAAGGTTGCGGTGAGGGGGATGGTCAAAACCAGCCCGAGGGTGCCGGCGAGCAGGGCCGCGGCCTCAACCGCCGTGGCCTGGTCGTTGGCCAACAGCATCCAACTGTAGGGCCAGCGGGCGACATCGGGCCGGGCCAGCAGCAACAGGAAGCCGCCGAGCGCGACGCCGAGAATTGCCAACGGCAGGGTGTTGACCTCGGTGGAAATCACGTCCCGGCCAAAATTCATGCCGGCGCGAAAGAGTTCCCGCGCAGACAAAGCCGGGTTGGCCTGATGGACTTGGCGAATCGTGGCCGCCACCCCTACCGCCAGGTCCGCGATCACGCCCACTCCCACCAGGGCAATGCCGCCCAAGGCCAGCCAGTGAAACTTCATGTTACTGGTCCCGCTGGCGAACCACAGATCACGCATAGTCGCCGAATAAATCCCGGTGATGCGCAAGACCCGGATAGCCAGCAGGGCAAAAAGCACCGCCGCCAGACAGCCACCACCGGCGCCAAGCAGCGCCGGCCAGGGTATTTTGAACCCAGAATATCGAACAAGGATATCAGAAGTAAGAAGTTCTGAATTCTTCTGTTCCTTGTTCATCGGTTCTGAGTTCTTTTGGCCCAGGAGGAGGGATACCTGAAATGCCAGGACAAGTAAGGCGGTGAGCAGAACCACAAGCACGGTCGGCAACGCGCCGCCGCGGACGGTAACGGCCCAGCCCATGACCAGCAGCACTACCGGGGCCGCCACCAGCATTGCCAGGCAGCGCAAACCGTCACGGCGACCCACGGCCAGTGCACTGGCCGCAAACAACAGCAGCAACAGTCCCAACGGAATAATACAGCCTGTAACCATCGGTTCCTGGTACTTGGTTCTGGTCTCAGTTGGCCCTGGTTTCCCGATCTCAAACCGTAAGCACGTTTAACTCAAGTGGAATGGGTCTCTTTTGGTCGCCTTGCTTCCTTGTCTATGAGTCTCTCAAAATGATATGCGCCAATTCAGCAAGAATACCAAAATCTGTCTTTAACACCAATGAAGAATGCCGTTTCAATTCTCTTTCCAGGCCCAGCGTCAGTATTTTTCCCAGCCGGTTCGTTCTTTACGCCTTTTCCATTTCTCTGGAAGTATATCCGGTGCCGGCGTTGAATCAAGTGTTTCAACCCACAGCTAGAAAAAAGGGCCGGCAATCCCGACCAATCAATGCGGCGAATCGTCCGTTGGGCCGGATCGTCCTTCCTGGCCGCGATCATGTCGCCCAGGGTGAGAGTTTCACCGTCGTTGCCCTGCTGCTCGACTGGCGCATCAAGCCCATTGTGGCTACATAATGGCTACATTCTGATTTTGAAGCGTGGCTTGTTTAAATTCGCGAAGCTAAGCTGACAGATTCGCATTGCAAGATGATATAATTGGTGGGACCGGCAGGATTTGAACCTGCAACCGACGGATTATGAGTCCGTTGCTCTGACCGTTGAGCTACGGTCCCGGAAACGCCCGTGCCCGAAATTTGCGCTGGATTTGCCTCCCGCACAGACCTGGATTCAGACGCCAGGCTTCGGTCCGAACGGGTTGACGGCAAACGGCGATAAATAAACTATCGGGAGAAGGCGCGGTGTCAAGCTTAATTCCCGGTTCCTGGTCCCAAATCCAGCGCCGTTCACTTTCACCGGCGCCCTGGCGAAGGTGAATCCAGTTTTTCGCTCGTTCGCGCGCGGTGTTTTTTCAGCAGTTCGGCACATTCGGCCTGTTTGGGTTAGAGGACCCGGTCATTGCCGGGCAGGCGACTGGGGACGGGTTGACAGTCCCGGCTTGCCGGGATAGCTTAGGCTCGATGGTGAACCGGTGATCTCGAGCGCCGCAATCTTGGGTCATAGCGTCGGGTAAATCCGACCAAGCGACGCTCTGTACAGGGGAATTTTTCAGCAGGCAGAGAGCTAATCCCGATGGCACGCAACTCCGGCTTTCTCTATAACCCGCTCGAACTCGGCATCTGCGGCTGCCACAACAGCGGTAAGACGACCTTGATTACCCGGCTGATCGAGAAGTTCGCCGCGGCCGGGAAGCGCGTGGGCTATGCCAAGCATGCCCCGCACTTCGAGATGGACGCCAAAGGCAAGGACACGTGGCGAGCCAGAGAAGCCGGCGCGAAACTGGTACTTGCCACCGATGACGAACGCTATGCGCTGCAGATCGAGAATGGGATCAACCCCGACTGGCCGGGACTTGCCTCGAAGCTGATGCTCGATGCCGACTTTGTCCTGGCTGAGGGCCGCAAGAACACTGAGATTCCGAAGATCATCGTTCTGGACGAAGATGACGAAATCCTGGCAAGAACCAAGGCCGGGAAATTCACCCAGGTTGTGGCCTGTGTGGGGCCAAGCGCGCGAACTGAAATGGAGGGTCGCACTCCGTGCGACCGTTCCGGGTTGGAGGGTCGCACTCCGTGCGACCGTTCCGGGTTGGAGGGTCGCACTCCGTGCGACCGCGGCCACACGGGAGTGTGGCCCTCCAAAGGAATCCCCTACTTCCAGCGGGATGATGTTGACGGCATTCACGATTTTGTGCTGAAGTGCTTTGAGGAACGGTGTTCTAATCGCCCGCTTTGCGGCTTGGTTCTGACCGGAGGCGAAAGCAGGCGTATGGGGAAGAACAAATCGGAGCTTGAATACGGTGGCAAACCCCAGTTGGAACGTGCGACAGCACTTCTCGACAACTTCTGTCAAGACGTCTTCATTTCCGTTTCCCACACTCCCACACTCCCACACTCCCACACTCACATACTTCCAGACTCCTTTATCGGTCACGGCCCTGTGAGCGGGATATTGACCGCACTGACAGCCCGGCCCGAAGCGGCCTGGCTGGTGCTGGCCTGTGATCTGCCCTTGGTCTCGGAAGCGACGCTGGAAACGCTGTTGGCGGCGCGTAATCCATACAAGTTCGCCACGGCCTTTCGCAGCGCGCGGGCGGATTTCCCCGAGCCGCTCTGCACCGTCTATGAGCCTAAGAGCGTGTTTCCACTCCTGCACTTCCTTGCTTTGGGATATGACTCCCCCCGGAACACCTTGATCAGTACTGAGGTGGCACTGGTGGACCAAACTGATCCAACATGGCTGGACAATGTGAACCATCCCGAAGAATACGAGGAAATACGCCGGCAGCTTCAGAGCTGAAAGGGACCGAGTTTTGAAGTTGCTGCAGTTGATTCAAAGCAACCTTGCGATACAGTGAGATCGCTTGAAATCAGTACGGCCCGACGGGCGTAATCCCAGAGGCGCGCTGAGATCTCCGAGCCTTCATGTCTAAAGTTCCAAGAGGGCTATGAGGTGAAGGCCGATCAGGGTGCGAAACGAAACAATCGCGCCTCCCGTGTTTGGAAAGGAGACACCCATGATTGGGCCCGACAAAGCGTGGGATATAGTCGTTGAACGGACCACGCCGCTTCCCGTTCGCCGGCAGAAGCTGGCGAAAAGCCAGCGATATGTTTTGGCCGAGCCAATATCTGCTGACCGGGACTTGCCCCCTGCCGACCGGGCTGCGATGGATGGATATGCCGTCCGCGCCGAAGATCTCGAATTCACCCCGGTCAAGCTGCCCGTATGCGGTGAGGTTGCCGCTGGTTCCGCCGCCGCCCCCGAAGTGAGTTCCGGCCAATGTGCGCGGATATTCACCGGGGCTAATTTACCACCCGGCGCCGACACGGTGGTCATGGTTGAAGACACGGCGCCAGTCACGGCTGATTCAACCGAACAAGAACTGGTTACGTTCCTGAAAACAATTCCACTGGGAAAGAACATCTTCCGCCAAGGCGAGAATGCGCGTCAGGGCGAAATCTTGATTCAGGCCGGCGTCTGCCTCAATTCCGCGCATATCGGGGTTTGCGCCGCGGTTGGGTACGGCCTGGTGAAGGTGCATCAACGGCCGAAAATATCCATCTTAGCCACTGGCAAAGAATTGTTGGGCGTGAACGCTAAGCCCCAAGCGCATCAAATTCGAGATTCAAACACCCCCGTGCTCCTGGCGGCTCTCGAATCACGCGGATTTGAGGTGACGGCCAGCGCCTCGATCCCGGATAAGGTTGAGCTCATTTTAAAGCACATTCGACGTGCTTTTGAAGTCAGTGACGTGGTCTTGCTCACGGGCGGGGTATCGGTAGGGAACTACGATTTTGTGCCCGAAGCCGTCAGGCAAACCGGCAGCACGATACACGTTCACGGTGTCGCCATGAAACCGGGAAAACCTCTGCTCTTCGCGACTTCGTCCGAGGGGAAATGTATCTTTGGGCTGCCCGGCAATCCGCTCAGCGTGATGACCGGTTTCTATGAATTCGTGCTGCCGGCGCTTCAACGGCTGGCGGGTCTTGCCCCGGCAAAATGCCGGCAGTTTCTGAGCTTACGTCTGAGCAAGAGCATTCCGGCAAAGGGCGGGCGTCAACGGTACGTGTTAGGGAAAGTCTGTTGGCGCGAGCATGGCCCCGAAGTTGAACCCGTAAAAAGTCAGGGCTCGGCAGACCTGGTGGCCGGCGGGAAAGCGGATGGCGCCATTATCGTACCCGCAGACGAAACCGGTTTATCCGAAGGAAGCATCGTTAAGTTCAGGCCGTGGAGGCTGCTGCCATGAACGCACCGGGCGCCCATGCGGCTGTGTCTTTGAGAGTGTCGGTGACTGACCGGTGTCAACTTCGGTGCCGATACTGCATGCCTGAAGAGGGCATTAAAGCTGTTCGTCCAGAAGATATTCTCAGCTATGAAGAGATCATCGTTCTCGTTGCTCACCTCCAGGAAACATTCAGCCTCGACAAGGTCCGCATTACGGGCGGGGAGCCATTGCTTCGGCCGGGCATCGAGAAACTTGTTAACCTGCTCGCGGAACTGGAGATTCCGGATATTGCCCTGACCACCAATGGCCAACTCTTAGAGGACCTGGCGCCTGTGCTAAAGAAGTCGGGCTTGCATCGGGTTAACCTCAGCCTGGACTCCCTCAATCCCACGACGTTCCACAACTTAACCAGGGGTGGTTCGCTCAAGAAAACTCTAGCCGGCATTGACTCGGCGCGGCGCCAGGACCTTAGCCCGGTAAAACTCAACATGCTTGTGATGAGAGGAATAAATGATTTCGAGGTAGAAGCGATGCTTTCATTCGGCTTGGCGAACAACTGCCGCGTACGTTTTCTCGAACTTATGCCAATCGGCATTGCGGCCGTCAATTTTGATGAACTATTCGTTTCGTCGGAAGAGGTGCGTTCCCGGCTGGCCAATAGCTTCACGATTACCCCGCTGCCTCCAAGAACAGGTGAAACGAGCCGAACCTACCTGGCCGAAGACAGGTCAGGAAGACAAGCTGAATGCGGCTTTATCTCGCCATGCACTGAACCGTTTTGCGCGGGCTGCCACCGCCTCCGGTTGACTAGTACGGGTCATCTCATCGGCTGTCTGGCAGACGAACATGGTATTTATATCAGACCGTTCATCGGTTCAAGCCAGGTTCGCGACCATGAAGGCTTGACCGACGCGGTCGAGCGCGCTCTGGCATTGAAAAGAAACAAACATCTATTTGAACGACGCCGGCCGATGGCGGCCGTCGGCGGCTAACGAACTATGTGGATGCAGAACCCAATGATTGTTGGTACTGCTCCGTAAAGCACTAACGGAGAAAGAACGAATCAATGAGTGGCAGGGAAAAGCTTTCGCATCTTTCGACCGATGGACACGTTCGGATGGTGGACGTCGGGGGCAAGAAAGCATCGCCTCGTACGGCCCGCGCCGAAGCAGTACTCAGCTTGGGCGCCCCCATTGCCGACATGCTGCGAAAGACCGGCGCCGTCGCCAAAGGAAACGTGATGGAGACCGCCCGGATAGCCGGAATCATGGCCGCGAAACGAACGTCCGAGCTCATTCCCATGTGCCATCCTATCGCCCTCGAGGTAGTTCGGATTGATCTGCAGTTGCACGGCAACGAGCTTAGAATCGAATCAACGGTCCATTGTACCGCGGTCACGGGCGTCGAAATGGAGGCGATGACCGCGGTCGCCGTTGCCGCTTTGACGGTTTACGACATGTGCAAATCGGCCGGCAAAGGTATCACTATCGGGCCGGTGCGGCTGCTGGAAAAGACCGGCGGCAAGTCGGGGCGCTGGCAGGCTGAATCAGGATGACCGAAAAACCGGGCCGCACAATGGATCAGGTGACAGTTGACAGGAGACCCGGCGGCTTTGCCGCCGGGAGTGATGAATATGGGTAAAGTAGAAGCTATCTGCGTAAGTGAAAAGAAGGGAGAGAAGAAGACTCCGGTGCAAGCCGCGCTTTTCGTCGCCGGCCACGGCATAGAAGGTGATGCGCACGCGGGTGACTGGCACCGGCAGGTGAGCCTCCTGGCGGCAAAAGACATTCAAGCAGCCCAGCGCCAAGGAGTGCCGGATCTGCCGCCCGGCAGTTTCGCCGAGAATCTTGTTCTCTCAGGGGTTGATCTTGGCGGCCTTGGGTTGGGAAGTCGGCTGCAGATCGGCGCTGATATCGAGCTCGTCATAACCCAAATTGGCAAGATATGCCACACCCATTGCGCCATCTTCTATCAAACCGGGGATTGCATAATGCCGCGCCTGGGCGTCTTCACCAGAACCATAAGGGGCGGCAGCGCCACTGCCGGTGACGACGCGAAAGTCATCAGCGTGGTGCCGCGGGCAGCCTGGCAGGCCGTTGTCCTGACCATAAGTGATCGCTGCTCCCGAGGCGAAGCCAAGGATAGCGCCGGCCCTGCCGTCTCAAGCCTGCTTGAGAAAGGTCTCGAGGCGCACATTTACCAGACCGAGATTATTCCGGACGACCGGGATGAGATTGTCAGCCGCCTCACCCACTACAGCGCTGGTCATTCCATTGATCTTATCCTTACCGTTGGCGGGACCGGTTTTTCACCCCGGGACCTGACCCCGGAGTGTGTGTCAGAGGTCATTGACCGGCCAACCCCGGGCCTGGACGAAGCCATGCGCCAGGCTTCGCTGGGGAAGACCCCGCACGCGATGCTGTCCCGGTCCGTATCAGGGATCAAAGGTTCGACCCTGATTATCAGCGTGCCTGGTTCGGAACGTGCGTCAGTCGAGAACCTCGGGGTGGTGCTTCCGGCGCTGCAACACGGTCTGGCAAAATTGCGCGGCGACCCAACCGACTGTGACCCGGGCCGAAAGGATGACCTGAATGCTTGAGCATCTGCCGGCTGGAATGATCGCCAGAATCGCTTTCCTGCTGGCCGGGGTAACTCTTGCCGGTGGCTGCGGCAAAGCCGAAATCAGGAATGCCGCCCTGCGGGAATCGCCTTCAGAATTGGTGGTCTTCCATGCCGGCAGTCTTTCCGTGCCTTTCCGCCGTCTCGGGGAAGAGTTCATCAAAGCCCACCCCGGCGTGCAGATCAAGGCGGAGGCGGCCGGGAGCCGGGACACAGCACGCAAGGTCAGCGACCTCCAGCGGCCATGTGATGTGCTCGCGTCAGCGGACCACAAGGTGGTTGAGAATCTTCTCATGCCAAAGCATGTCGCGTTCAATATCCGCTTCGCGACGAATGAAATGGCGATTGCCTTTACAGGCAAATCAAAGTACGCCACGGAAGTGACCGGTGAAAACTGGCACGAGATATTGATGAAAGACGACGTCATATTCGGCCGCGCCGATCCCAACCGCGACCCCTGCGGTTACCGTACCGTGATGGTCTTTCAACTGGCCGAGAAGTATTTCAGGGAAGCTGGACTCGCCACGCGGCTGGAGGCAAAGGCCGGCCGGAGGCACATCCGGCCCAAAGAAACGGACCTGCTGGCGTTGTTGGAAGCGGGCGAACTCGACTATATCTTCATCTATCGCTCCGTGGCCAGGCAGCACAAGCTTAGCTTCATTCCCCTGCCGGATGAGCTGAATCTGAAATCGCCGGCCCATGCCGGGCTGTATGCGACGGCGGCGGTGAAGGTGACCGGCAAGAGACCGGGCCAGATGATCACTCGTCGGGGTGCGCCGATCGTTTATTCGGTGACTATTCCAAAGAATGCGGTGAACCGCGAGTTAGCGTTAGAATACGTTGAACTCCTGCTGTCCCCCCAAGGCCAGAAGATCGTGGCAGGCTGCGGGCAAATGCCGATTGTCCCCGCGCTGACCAGTGAATACGAGGAAGTGCCGGAGACCCTGAAGAAGTACTGCAAAAAAGCCCAAAAGTCGAAGTGAAGAATAAGTGAGTACGCAGAATTCAGAATCTGGTGGACGCACCGCCATCCCGTTCACGCAGATGATTTTTGTCTTTCTGGGCTCGCTGGTGGTGCTTTTTATTGTGGCCCCGCTTCTGGGGTTGCTGGTCGCCACTTCACTCGGCGATCTCTCTGAGGCGGCCGTCGACAAGGAGGTGCTCGATTCCATCAAACTCACGCTCGGCTGCGCCCTGGCCGCCACCGTGGTCTGTACGCTCGGAGGAATCCCCCTGGCGTATCTCCTGGCGCGGAAACGGTTCCGGGGACGTTCGCTGATCCTGGCAATCATTGACCTGCCGATCATCGTGCCGCACGCGACTGCCGGAATCGCTATCCTGACCCTGATTGGCCGGCGGTCGCTGGTCGGCGGGCCGTTCGGCGGCTTCGCCGGCACGTGGATCGGTATTGCTTGCGCCATGGCTTTCGTCTCGGTGCCGTTCCTCGTCAACGCCGCCCGAGCTGGATTCGCCGGCGTCCCTGAGCGCCTCGAGCACGCGGCCCGGACGCTGGGCGCCTCGCCGTTGCGGGTGTTCTGCACCATTTCGTTGCCGCTGGCCTGGCGGCAAGTGCTCAGCGGCATGGTAATGATGTGGGGGCGCGGCATCAGCGAGTTCGGTGCGGTCGTTATTGTCGCCTACTACCCGATGACCACACCGACCCTGGTCTTCCAACGCTTCAACGATTTCGGGCTTTCCTATGCCCGGTCGGCCGCGGTGGTGCTGCTGCTGGTGTGCGTCATCATCTTCGTGCTATTGAGGTTCGTGGCCCGGCCACGCCGGGAAGAGAGAACCGATGCTTGAGCTGCGGGGAATCAGCCAGAAACTGGGCGACTTCGAAGTGAACGAGGTCAGCTTGGAGGTGCACGAGAACGAGTACTTCATCCTGCTCGGCCCTTCGGGTGTGGGCAAGACGGTCCTGCTTGAGATCATTGCCGGCTTGATGCGGCCCGGCCAAGGCGGGGTCTGGTGGCGCGGCACGGACATCACTCAACTGCCGCCTGAGCAACGTGGTTTCGCCCTGGTCTATCAAGACTATGCTCTGTTCCCGCACCTGAGCGTGATGAAAAACATTGCCTATGGCCTGCGCGCCCGGGGCATTGCCAAGGACGTGGTGACCTCACGCGCCCGAGAGATGGCCGAACAAATCGGGGTCTCGCATCTGCTCGAGCGGGCGCCCGACACCCTTTCGGGAGGCGAGAAACAACGGGTCGCTCTGGCCCGGGCATTGGTCACAGAACCGCAATTGCTGCTGCTGGACGAACCTCTGGCGGCACTTGACGCCAACGTCCGCGCTCAGATGCGGCGATTGCTCAAGGACCTGCATCAACGCCGGAAAACGAGTTTCATCCACGTCACCCACGACCCGGATGAGGCGCTCTATCTAGGCGACCGCCTCGGGGTCATGCTGAACGGGCGTCTGCAGCAGGTCGGCGCCCCTGAGAAAGTCTTCCAGCAACCCTCAGACCAGCGGGTCGCGGACTTCCTCGGGCTCACCAACGTCTTGAAAATCGAGCCTGTCACCGGCGGGGTCTGCACCGTGCACGGCGTGGACATTCATGTCTCAGCCGCCAGTGCCGGCACCACGCACGTCTGGATTCGGCCGGAAGAGATCGTGCTTTCGATCGCGCCCTTCGACTCGAGCGCCCGCAACCAGTTCAAATGCCGCGTGACCGAATGCGAACCCCGCGGCAATCTTGTGGCCGTTCACCTGCTTGCCTGCCCTGAGCCGGGTCGAAAGGCCGGCGAACTCCCGCTGATTGCCCTCATTACCCCGACGTCCCGCCAGGAAATGGGGATCGAGCCAGGGGTGACCGTCTACAGCACGTTCAAAAGCTCCGCCGTCTTCTGCTTCTCGTCCACGTAGCCGCCGCACGCGCCTGCGCGCGTATTTTCAGTTTTTAGTCAGCCATAGTCATACCCGCTGCCCGGCATTGTCCCGGCTCGCCCGAAACCGCCGGGCAGCGCCTCAGTAAAATCCCGATGAAAACAACCCCTTCATCGTCTTTCCTCCTTTTTCGCGCCGTCAGGCGCCTTCGTAATCGTCCTTAGTTCTTAGCTGCTTTTAATGTGGGAGCGGGTACCATCCCGCGATCCTGTGAGCCCGCGCGGCGCAACCGTTCCAAAAAACAACATCTACACATACTATACATATATCTCTTCGCTATCGCAAGCCCTCTTGGCAAAAAAAACCAACTGTTTTTGCGCCCACCCTCAAAATAATCCGCAGATTACCCAGATTACGCAGATTTTACTGAATACCTTGGCCATTTCAGCCGTCCCTACGGGACTGATTTGATTGTTGTCTGAGAACCCAGCACTAAAGTGCTGGGCTACGTTGACAGCGTCCTTTCCCCTTCGTAATCATAATCGTAATCTTAATCGTAATCGTCCTGATCCCGAAGGCAGCTCTCCTGCCGCGCCCGGCGGGGGGCTCGGAGCTGAGCCTCGGAGAGGCGAAAGTAGAATTAGCGCGGGGTGAAACCCCGGGATCAAGAACCCAAAACAATCTCCGAAGCCCCGGAGGGGCGCAGCAGATAAGATTGGAACCGAAGTCTGAAAGC
>SDBT01011070.1_pt1 | contig 14534 bp, 21 predicted proteins | sample 2277101 | NCBI WGS metagenome assembly SDBT01 (sample SAMN10404973, study PRJNA504765) | marine sediment metagenome | isolation source: marine sediment core GS10_PC15, 103 cmbsf | place: Arctic Ocean: Southern Knipovich Ridge | collected 2010
CCCTGTTCACCTGGCAGGACACCCTCCATCGTGCGCCCGCCCTGACCGCTGCGGACAGGTCGGCCATCGAGGGTGACGACGCCACATTCCAGGCTCAGAGCCGCTCTGAGCGAGTGAACGTGGCGGAGATCTTCCAGTACGGCGTGGAACTGACCTACACCAAGCAGGCCGCCACAGGCCTCTTGGGCACCGCTGGTGGAGCGGGAGATAGCACTCCCGCCATTGAGGCCGAGAACATCCTCGGCAACCAGCCGGTCATGGACGAGATGGCGTGGCAGCTCCAGATCAAATTGGAGCAGGCTGCACTCGACTGTGAGATCAGCTTCCTGTCAGGAACTCTCGCCTACCCGAACGACGGTACGGCCCGTGCAACCCAGGGCATCGTCGGTGCGATCACCGACATCGCCTTGGACACTGATGCGGCTGCCGACTGGAGCACCGCTGCTCCCGCCGTCATCGAGGGTAAGCAGATGATCAACGAGACGGCCCTGGCCCTCTACGACAATGGTGCGCCACTCGGTGGCAACTACGTCGTGATGGTCGGTGGAGCCAGCAAGCTGCTCATCTCGACGGACTTCCAAGAGGGAAATGGCAACATCTCCCCTCGGTCGTACAACGTGTTCGGCGTGAATGTGACGGACATCGAGACTGACTTCGGTCGGTTCCCGATAGCCCTCAACAGGCACCTTGCAGCCGAGACGGTGTTGTTCCTCAACCTCGACGTGCTCGCACCCTGCTTCCTGCCCATCCCAGGCAAGGGGCACTTCTTCCTAGAGCCTCTCGCTAAGAGCGGTTCATACGACCGGCAACAGTTGTATGGGGAGATCGGTCTCAAGTACGGCCCTCAGGGTTGGCACGCAAGCGTTGTCAACTTCGACGGCGTAACGGCGTCGGCATAACCAAAGCTATGCGGGGGTGGGCTAGGCTCACCCTCGCAGGCTCCTAATAGGAGAAACACATGGCTTTAGGAATAATCGTCGCCGGTCGGAACAACATGCTGGACGAACTCCAGGCTCTCATCGACCAGGACGTGGGTGCAGGCAACCTGCTGATCCTTGACGGGTCCAGGCCAGCCACGGGTGGTGCGAAAACCACTCAGCTTGCCATCCTGGCCCTCACCGATCCGGTGGCTCCGGCTGCCGCAGCAGGTGTGCAGACCTTCTCTGAGATCTTCGACGACGCTTCGACTGTCGCCGGGACCGCCACATGGTTCCGTCTCGAAGACAACTCGGGTGACGCCATCATCGACGGTGATGTTGGTACGTCGGGCTCGGACCTGAACCTCAACTCAGTGGCCATCTCGGCCGGTGGGACCGTCTCGGTCACATCGTTCGTGGTCACCGCAGGCAACCCGTAGGAGGCACCATGGGAGTATTTGCAGTAGCAGCCGAATCCACACTGGCAGGGTCTTCGACCATCCCAATGATGTCGTTGTACGCAGCGGCCAACACTCGGCTGATCCTTCGGGAAGTCCACGTTTACAACACCACGGCCGTAGGGGTCAATGTGGCGTTGCAGGCTTTGACCTCGACAGGCACTCAGGGTGTAGCGATCACCGAGATCGAGTACGACAATGAGGGGCCGGCCAACGATGGCAACGCCTTTCAGGCTCATACGGGTGGTCCGACGATCACCGCAGGTGAATACGCCAGGGCTCGTCTTGCCGCCGCCATTGGTGGTGCAGCGGTCTGGATTTTCAACAAGGGAATCTTCATCCCGGCGGGTGTGGCCAACGGCATAGGGGTGACGACCCCTGATGGCACAGGCCAGGTCTGCGACATCACCTTCGTTTGGGAGGAGTAGTCGCAGCTGACTGACTGATGGGCCTGCTGTCATACTGGCGGCGGGCTCATCATCGTTAGGAGAATCTGTTGCCTAAGCCGAATGTCACCGACCTGGACTCGGGCAGTAGTGACACCGATGGCACTTCGGTAGCCACCAATTCGGTTTCTCCTACCGCCAATTCGCTGGTGCTTGCCTCTGTTGCTGTCCAAAAGGATGCGACACCGCAGAACACGCCTACTTTGTCCGGGGCTGGGATGACCTGGGTACAGGTCCGAGACTTCTTTTACGACGACGCAGGATCGGTGAAACGTCTCACCATGTTCCGGGCGTTGGATGCGTCACCAGGGTCAGGTGTGCTCACCTTCGACTTTGCCGGTCAAACCCAAGCCTCTTTCCTTTGGACCGTGGTCGAGTTCGACAATGTTGATACCGGGGGGGCTGACGGTGCTGATGCGATAGTCCAAGACGCCCAAGACCCCGCCAGCCCCGGAGGGGACACAGTCATAGATGTCACCCTTGCTGCCTTCGCTGACATCGACAACGTGACTTATGGGGTGGGGGTTAAAGAGATCAACGCTGACGCCGACATGGTGGGCGACTCCAACATGACTGACATCAACGAGGAGGCCGACGGGGAAAACGATCAGCGTCTAATCGACCAGTGGGTGCAGGCCGAGGAGAACACTGTCTCCTGGTCGTGGGGTACGTCCCGTAGACGGGGCGGGTTCGCCGTGGAGATACAGGCCGGAGCTGGTAACGGAGGGGTCAACGTGTTCGTCCCTCCCATCCGCCGTCGGAGAGGGTTCCGCTGATGGCAGAGGTGAGATGCACCGGACGAGGGACCGCCAGCGGCAAGAACGAACATTGTTGTTATGTGTTCGACGGAAAGGTTTGCGAGTTTCTCGTTGACAATGGGACTCCCGGCGACGAACGGTTCCGATGTGGGCTTATGCTCGAACTTGGAGATTGGAACAAGGTTCACGCCGATCCTCGATACGCCCCTCTAGCCATTCATTGGAAAGGCCAGCCGCTATGTGGCGATTGGTTCCCCAACCCAGGCCAATGTTGTAACGAGGACCGCTAATGCCGCTGTGGATTCGTAACGACACCGGCACCCTCCCGACCGCCACCAACGATGATCTAGTCGGGACGATCGAACTCGACAACGGCACCCTTCCCGGCGACTTCGATCTGAACAATGTCAACTCGGTTCGGATTGAGTGGACGATCGACATTCTCTCCGGTTCGTTCAGCTCCCCCGAACGCCAATCCGTCGAGGACAGTTGTCGCCTCACCCTCAATGGTGACGGGACCGAGATCGCTGCGGTTACTGATGCCGGTGGTGACGTAGACCTCGACTCCGGTAACTCGTCCGTCTCGATGGATGCGACCGACAGCTCCATCGGAGTGTTCACCCAAGCTGAGTGGGAGGGAGCCGAACTAAACGAGAAGGCGATCGGCTTCCCCATATGGACTGAGTTCTTCCAGAACATGGGACCGGACGGGGTACAGGTCGGCCATGTCACCGGCGTCACCGTCACCATCGACTACGACGCTGCCGTTGCCGCCGACCCGCTCCGGCCCCAAACCTCTCGCACCGGCTACGAGCCGCTTCCCCCCCGGCCTCCAGCCACCACCTTCACCCGCCCCGACGTAGTACCGATACCTGACCCGCCTGTCACTCTTATCCAGGCGTCCGAAACCGGGTTCGAGCCGGTTCCCGACGACCGGATCACACAGGTCACCCAACCCGAGGCGATTGTGGGGCCGGTCTCCGGTTCCCTCGCCGAAACACTCGACGACTTCACATCGGCAGCATCAGGGTTCCTCACGATTAAGGGCTCTCTAGCTGAGACTCTTGCCGATCACACTTCTGCCGCATCCGGCCAGATCGGTGTTCAAGGTTCTCTTGCCGAAACGCTTGACGACCACACATCCGCTGCTTCGGGTGAAAGCAAGATCGTCGGGTCACTGGCTGAAACCCTGGCTGACCACACCAGCGCAGCCTCGGGTTTCCTCACCATTACCGGCTCGTTGGCTGAAACCCTTGAAGATCACACAGTTGTTGCCGTCGGTGTTGTCCCAATCGTCGGCTCACTGGCTGAGACGTTGGACGACTTCACTTCTGCCGGTGCCGGTGAATCCAAGATCCTCGGCTCTCTGGCCGAGACCCTTGAAGACCACACAGTGGTCGCTATCGGTGCTGTTGACATCATCCAAGGTTCTCTGGCAGAGACCTTGGACGACCACACGGTGGTTGCCACAGGTGTGGTCTGGCGTATCGGCTCCCTAGCCGAGACGTTGGAGGATCACACTTCGGCTGCCTCCGGTTTCCTGACGATTGTCGGATCACTGGCTGAGACCCTTGAAGACCACACTTCGGCTGCGTCAGGTGAGAGCAAGATCCTGGGGTCATTGGCTGTCACCCTCGAAGACCACACTTCGACGGCTACCGGCTCGTACAAGACCGACGGTTCACTGGCGGTCACCCTTGAAGATCACACTGTTGTCGCTGACGGCACGGTCACTGTCGCCGTCACCGGCACCTTGGCGGAGACATTGGACGACCACACTTCGGCTGCTGTCGGTGTGGTGTGGAGGATTGGCTCCCTTGCGGAGACCCTCGACGACTTCACCGTGGCAGCCGAAGGCACCCACACCGCTCCGATCACCCTCACCGGGACGCTGGCCACCACTCTCGACGATCACACTGTGGTGGCAGTCGGGATCGTGTGGGTCATCGGCACCGTGGCGGTCACCTTGGACGACTTCTTCACCACCTCCACAGGGTTCAAGTACGGACCCGGTGTGTCACCTGGCCTGCCCACTTCCGGCCCCTCCCAAGGCCATACCCATGTCGGTGATTTGGCTAGTGTCTCCGAGAGCGACGTGTCCAGTCCCGATGCCCCCACCCGTCCCGGTGGGACATCGGATAAATCCCGAGTGGGGGTCTGACCATGCCAGACGAACGACGAAACGGGTTAGTCGAACTGGAGCAGAAAGTGGAAGATCACATCACACGGTTCGACGCCTTCGAGGAGGATCTTCTCACTGTCATCGCCGGACATAAAGATCCTCTGACCAAGCAGCGCAACGGGGGGATGCGAGGCGAGATGGGTCGGATACTCAAAGCCCAAGAACGGTTTGAGTATCAGGCTGCCAACGGGGGGATCAACACCAAGTGGTCGTTCTGGCAGAAGATAGCTGTGGCGGTGTCACCGTTCATCGTTGGTGGAGGCTTTGCCTTAGTCACCTCTCTGATCGAGAAACAGTAGGCTTTCCACCATGCCAGCTCAGACGCCAGTAGCGACCGGGACGGCCTACTACTCCCAAAACGACACTGCACCCGACTTGGTGCGCACCTTGTTTGAGGGTGACGGGGTTACCCCCATCGACCTGACCGGGGCCACCATCACCATCAAACTCGGGTTCCAGCGGGATATGCACTACTACTCCCCCTACCAGCCCATCGTTGACGCCGGTCCTTGCGCCATTGTGGGCGATCCCACGCTCGGGGTGGTGTCTTGGACCCCACTGCCCGGAGATCTGTCACCTCCGGGCTCCTACCACTTCATCTTCACCATCACCTTTGGCTCCGGGGCGGTCCAAACCGTGCCTGCCCACACCTATGAGACTCTGGTGGTCACCACCAAGCCGGGAGGGTTCATCACATGACTGCTAAACGTTTAGCACTCGTTCGCTGGGTCTGTGGTTTGTTCCATCATCGGAGTGCGCAGTGGCTCATGGACGTGACAGGTGAGTTCGGTGTCCGAGACTGCACCCGGTGTGGAACCGTGATTATCCAATCACTGTTCGAGGGCCACAGCGAAGAGGATTATGAGCATGTGCTTGACCGTTGGTTCGTTGACTGGAGAGCCACATGACCGTCGGAGCCATCGTTGACCGCCTTCTCCGCACCTACCTGTACCCGCCGGACGCCCGGCCAACCCAGGCTTTCGTCTCCACCCAACAGCTGATAGCTGCCACTGCCTTGGTGTTGAAGAACTTTGTGGTGCCCGAAGACGAAGACCTGATGGCCGCAGGTGTGGTCGTTGAGGTCGGCTCGGAGCTGCAACAGGTGACCGCTTATGACCCGCTCACCCTTACCGCCACCGTGATCAGATCGTTCATGGGCACCACAGCAATCCAGCATGAGGTGGACGACCCGGTGATCCTGTCACCGTCCTTCCCCCGGCTGTCGGTGGTGCAGGCCATCTCCGACAACATCATCACCCTCTACCCGAAGCTCTACACAGTGACCACCGGGTCGGTGGTTTCGATAGCCGCAGGCATCTCCGCTCTCGACGACCCCCTGGCTGTCGAAGTGGTCGAATGTTGGGAGGACGGGTTCTCCTCCTCCACCGACATGGACGCCCGGATCGTTGACTACCACCCTTCCACTGGAGGGCGAGCCCTAATCACCAACCTGAGGTCAGGCCATGTGTGGGTGCGCTACCGACGTAGGTTCGGTGACGCCGAAGACGACGAGACCATGACCTTGGAAGACTTGGGGATGGAGGAACGGTGGGTGAACATTGTGATGATCGGAGCCGCAGCCGACCTGTTCGCCGGACGTGACCTGACTGCATCTCAAACCCGCTGGGTGGGTGCCGTCCTCGAAGCCGAGTCGATTCCGGTAGGCACCCGCAGTCAGCTGGCACGTCAACTCGTCCAGTACCGGGACCACCTGCTCACCCAAGCTCAGAAAGAGATGCGAGCCGAGTACAGGGCGAAGGTTCACATGCGGCCCACATCTCAGATGGTGACCCGGAGTGCGTGGGGCTAATGCCTGTTGCGGTAACCCGGCCCAGAGCTCAGGGCTACGGCGTTTCGATTGGCGACACATGGTTCCGCACAGCCATCGACCCGGACAACCCGCAGCGGATCTACACCCGTGACTCCCTCGCCGAACGTCAAGACCAATCCGGCAACCCCGACGAGAACGTGCTTGACCTCGGGTTCGCCTTCGACCGTTCCAACCTGACCGGAGGGGAAGGGCTCGACCGTTGGCCTCGAGTAGTGGGTGAGGTACCGTTGACCTCAGACCCCATCCGGTATTGGGATAGCGAGAACCTGAACATCAGACGGCCAGCGTCGGGTGATCGGTACATCATGGATCTGGTCAAAGATCTTGAGATCTTCGACACTCCAACAGACGACCCGTTGGACATGGGCACCTCCAAGGACAGCATCTATGTGATCGAAGGCCAAAACGTCCTCCGCTTCGATGATTGGGCTGACACCACACCCGAAGACACCGACGACCTGGGGCTTGCCCTGGTGCAGATAGCGGTAGGTCAGGACAATTCGGTGGCGGTCCTCGACACCGATGGGGAGGTCTGGTTTAAGGGCTCCCAAACCGACACCTACATCTTGGTGTATGACACGGCCACCGACGGGGATGAGGCCACCGGGGTGTGGTGGGTGAAAGATCGAGTGGTGATAGCCACCAACGACCCCGCTACGGCCGCTCAGGGCTCGCTGGTGGAGTTTCTGCCCACAATGGGCGGTACACCAGGCTCACCTACCGCTGTGCCCACCACATACGGCACCTTCGACACCTTTGAGGGGGAGTGTTACGACGTTGTTGACGCCGGTCATGCGATCATCGCATGTTTCTCCGACGGCTCGCTCAGATCGTATGTGCCTCAGACCGACACGGCTGGCGGAGCCCCGTTGCTCACCATCCGGGCTCGGACCAACGTGCCCGAAGGGGAAGTGCCCTACGCCCTCGGCCACAACCTGGGTGTGCTGCTGATCTTCACCATCGAGGAGCTACCGGGAACGTCGAAGACCACAGCTCGGGTCTACTCGTCAGCTGTACTCGATGTTCGGTTCGAGTTCGTGGTCGGCCAACTCCAGTTGCTTCGCACCTGGGAGGACAGCATCGAGGTGGCTCCTCACTACACCAAAGCTGTGGTGTCAACCAGAGACCAGATGTTCTTCTGGATCGGGGAGGACACTGCCACCTACAACCTGTGGCGGTTCGACCTTGTGACCACGGGTGTCTTCCGTCATGCCGCCCACGCTCGGACCACCGCCACCGGGACCGTCATCTTCGACGACCGGCTCGCCTTCTGCGACGGCACCGATGTGATCATCGAAGACGCCGTGAACCATGTGGCCGAGGGCTATCTGATCACCCCGTCGATCACGTTCGGGTTGAACACGGCGATCAACTGGACGAACTTCACCCTTGAAGCTGAGAACCTGGACCCGGTTGGAGCGTTGGTCAGCTACTTCCGAAGCGACGACCCGGCTGCCCTGCTCGACAAGGATCATGGCTCGTGGGTGCTGGTCGTCACCCTCACCACCCAGGCACAATCCGGTATTGAACAGACCGTCATCAACGCCACCTCCAACAGCCTCGCCCTCCAGATTCGGGTGAAGGCCAGCAACAACCGGGACGACACCCCGAGTGTGGAACGGTTTGCGGTCAGAGGGTTGCCTCGTCACCGTGACTGGATTGCTGAAATCCCGATCAACGTGTCCGACATGGTGGAGGCTCCCGGCCGGGTGCCGGTGCGGGTGCCAGGCCAAGGTGACGCCATCCACACCAAACTGCTCAACCTTCAAGGCAAGTCAACCACCCTCGAAGTGCTCGACCCTCCCACCACCATCAACGGCATCGTCGATGCAATCCTTGAACCTGTCACCTACACCACTGTCCGAGGCAGCCAAGGCCGGGTGGCGGTTGTCATGTTCCGAGGGTCACGTCTCGGTGGCCCCCAGGTGGCAGCAGGCAGCGGCTTCTCCGGGTGGGGCATCGGCAGGCGAGGGGTCACTACCGTTGGGATAGGTCAACCTGTATGAGTAGCAAAACCAATGCGTTCAACGCTTACGAAAGCATCCTTAACGGAGGCATCACCGATTCGAGCACCTCGCTGCTCGTCGATGACGCCGGGGGCATGGCCGACCCTTGCTATCTGACCCTCGAACCTGACGACCCGGTGCTCCGTGAGGTCATCAGATGCGACAGCATTTCCGGCACCACCTTCGCTTCGTTGACACGAGGCTTGGCCGGTTCCGCTTCGGGAGCCCAGGCTCACGCCTCTGGCTCTGTGATCCGCTCCACCCCGGTGCATCAAGAACTTGACGACATCTACTCCGACATCGGCGATCTGGAAACAGCCGACTCCGATCACTTCGGAGGGACCGACACCGCCGACCACCCGGAGGTCACCGGGTCGGTGCGAGGGTTCAGCTCGGCTGCGGACAAAACCAAACTTGATGGGATAGCGACAGGTGCAGTGGCTGACCACGGTGCCCTCAGTGGGCTCGACCCCGACGACGACCACACCCAATACCTCAACGTGGCACGCCACGACGCAGACGATCACTCAGGTCTGGCTGCTACCGACCTTCCCGACCATGCCGCTGAACACAAAATTGGTGGTGGCGACATCCTCACCAACATTGTGGAGCAAGTCAGGTCAACAACGACAACGGGCTACTCGATAGGCAACCGAATCTCCACCACTGAGGCCATAGAAGAAACCCTCACCATCACCATCCCAGCCGGATGGAACACCTACGACCTTTGGGTGTGGACATCCTTCTCTATCTTTGAGGACCGGACAACCAGCTCAAATGACACCATCCATTTCAGAATCCGTTTTGACGATCTGGTTGGGGCTCAAATAAGTCATTCGGTTCAGGGGATGGAGACACAGCCCGGTGAAGGTTCCGAAAATGTATCGTGGATTAGCTATGCGACGGGCGAAACGGATACTGGCGTGGTCACGATCGTGTTCACCGCTGCGGCTGTCAACAACGACCTCGATTGGGCTTGGGATGATGGAGTATGGGTAGTTGAGGCTCACCGGGTGACCTGATATGAGCAGTAAAACAAACGCCTTCAACGCCTACGAGTCCACTCTCAACGGTGGCATAACCGACTCGGGTACGTCACTGATCGTTGACTCCGCTGGCGGGATGATTCACCCCACCTACTTGGTCATCGACCCGGACAGCCCCACCCTTCGGGAGATCATCAGGTGTGACAACATCTCAGGCACCACGTTCTCGTCACTGACCAGAGGCTTGGCCGGGTCTGCGTCAGGAGGCCAGGCCCATGCGTCCGGTGCTGTGATCAGGTCAACCCCCGTCCACCAGGAACTGGACGATCTCTACACGGACATCACCGCATTGGAGGCGGCTGACTCAGGACACTTTGGTGGCACTGATACCGACGACCACCCGGAGGTGACCACAGGAACACGAGGCTTCGCTTCGGCAGCCGACAAGATGAAGCTGGACGGGATCGCCGACGGGGCAGTGGCAGCCCACTCAGCCACCACCGGTCAAGGTGTTGACGACCACCACAACGAGGATCACGCCTCCCGCCATGATGAAGGGGCTGCTGATGAACTGACCGGGCTTGCCAACGGAGGGTACTTTTCCGGCACTCATGTCTACTTCACCGCTGATGGTACTTTCACCAAGGCCGACCACACCGGGTTAAGAGCCATACGCATTCGATGTCAAGGTGGTGGAGGTGCAGGAGGAGGAGCCGAAGCTACCGGCGTAGCCGAGGCATCAGTCGGGGGAGGGGGCGGTGGAGGCGCATACGCCGAACATTTCGTGTTGGCGTCCGCTCTTGGAGCTAGCGAAACGGTGACTGTTGGGGATGGAGGGACCGGGGTGTCTGGAGTCGCCGGCAATACGGGAGGCGACTCGTCTTTCGGTTCGTTCGTAACTGCCAACGGGGGGCTTGGAGGCCCGGTTCGACCTGCTTCGGCGGTTGGGTTCGGGACCGAGGGTGGCGCTGGTGGTGGTGCCACCGGCGGTGACCTGCTGACCGGCGGAGATGCCGGAGGCTCCGCTTGGGCTGTCTTTCAGCTAGGAATATCGGGTGTGGGTGGTGCCAGCGTTCTTGGAGGCGGTGCTCGAAACCGTTTTACTAGTGCCACTGGTCAACAGCGGGGAGGGTTTCCAGGCAGTGAACATGGGGGTGGAGGTAGTGGTGGTATCAATTCTGCATCTGTGAGTGCTTCCATCGGGGGAGACGGAGCCGACGGCATCGTTATTGTGGAGTTGTTGTTCTAGTGGCCGCCCGTCACTGTGACCCAAGGTTGCTCCACAGAGCAAGTGAAACCCCCCGGCTATGAGCGACCGGGGGGTTTTCACTTTGAGTGCTAAACGTTTAGCACTCGCTCTCCATGGGTAGGAGCCTTATGTGGACTTGTTGGTCAGGCCGTAGACACCACCACCAGCGGCGAGGACCGCACCTGCGATCACGAACCACTCGTTGGTGGATACCTCGGCCAGCCCTCCCCCGTTGATGGTGACCAGGACTAGCCCAGCGATGAGCTGGGCCACGGCTGCATAGACAGCCTTCGCTGCCTTCTGGATGCCGCTGACTGCTGTTGCGATTACTGCCATGAATCCCTCCTATGGGAGTACGGTCGCCGTGGTTCCAAGGTTGAGTGTATCGCCTGGCTCCAGGCCGGTGCCGTCAGCACCGTCAGCTCCGGTAGCTCCTGTCGCACCCTTGGCTCCGGTAGCTCCCTTCGCACCTGTGGCACCTTTGGCTCCGGTAGCCCCGGTGTGACCTTTATCACCTTTCACGCCTTGGCCTTGGATGGCTGCGTAGGTGCGACCGTTGCACACCTTCCCATCGGAGGCAGGCACCGTGAACGGCTTGACCCCTGTTGCTGTGCCACCTCCATAAAGGCCGTCGAGGTTAGAGCCTGTGAACCCGAGCATCGACTGGAGCAGGTACACGTCTTCTCGTCTCTCGGGTCGGCCCCTGCTCATACCGTCTCCGTCTTTGAGTGGCAAGAATGCCATGTCCATTCCTCCTTCCGGCACACCGAGTACGGCGACCAGAGTTGCGTAGTTCAAGTTGGTTGCCCCTCCGACCGTGAGGCCGATGTGAGCGTGGTTGTAATGAGGGTGACGACCCAAGTAGTAGCGCCCGTTGGGGCTGCGAGCCGAGTAGATGATCCGGTTGAGGATCAAGTGGTCGAGCCCGAGCCTGCGGCCGTGAGGTCCGAGCAGTTCGTGGATCGGATCACCCAGGTGAGGCAGGTAGCTGCCGTTTGATCCGGTGGGGATGCCGCAGTCGTAGGCCCGACAGTTGGCATGGTGGGAAAGCCCGCTACCTCCTGTCGAGTTACGGCAGTTGCATATCCCCATCGAGAACGTGTACCCGAACATGTCTTCCAGGTAGGCGAGCAGTGCCTTGGCCCCTCCTGGTATGGCCGGGGTGCATGAGGTGGGAGCCGAGTATGAGCCCCAGGTGTAGCTCACTCGCCTTCCCACACGGGGGCGTCACGGTCCCGCACACCGTCGAGGTCAGCGGTGTCGTCGCCTGTTGCCTCGTCCAAGGCATTGGTGTTGTCAGAGCCATCCTCGTCGATGTCAAGCTGTTCGGATACCGGCACCACCGTGTATTCCGGGTCACTTCGGACCATCACCACTCCTATCTATTCGGTGTCTAGCCCCGATTTCTTAGGGTCACGGTAGTCACGTCGCACTTTGAGAAGGTACACAACGAAGGCGAAGAAGGCTGCGAGGGAGGCGAACCAGAGCACGAGCTGGCCCACGAGCTGCATCCACTCAGGGAGTAGAGGGAACATCAGTCTTCGGGTGGCCTACGCAGCCGGATCATGGCCCACCAGCCTAGACCGATGATGCCTGCCAGGAGGAGAACCTGCTCGAACGCACGCTCACCGGGCTCAGTCGAAGGCGTCGTCGATGTCGTGGTGGGTGGTGGCGTGGTCGTAGGGGTTGAGCTTGAGGTTGGGGCCGGGGGGGCGGTCACTGTCACCGGGGGAATGATCTCTGCCGAGATCGGCGGAGCACTTGTCGTTGTGGCAGGTAGGTCCGAAGTCGGGGGTGTGGGAAAGGGAGTGGTCCCAGGTGCAGACGACGAAGTGGTTACGGGTTTGGTGGTGGTGGTGACGGGTGATGGTGGCTCAGTGCTCGTCGAAGTGGGCGGGACCGTACTGCTCGTCGTCGTAGATGTGGTGGTGCTTGTAGAAGCGACCGTCGAAGAAGGTGCCGTCGTGGGGGATGTGGTCGTGAACGAGGGTTCGGTGGAGGGTGCCACCGTCGAGGAGGTGGTGGTGGTGCAGGGGTGTACCGGATGGGAGGGGTTGCGGTGACACTCGTGCTGTGCGTGACCGGGAGGGGTTTCCGAGGGTGGGATAGCGACCGCCGTCAAGCCCCCAGCTAATACCAGAAGGATCGTGACGGCTGCCAGCCTGTGCATCAGACATCAGTCCATTCTCTTTCGAGCTGCTGACGGCATGTAGATTTCCTTGAACCTGCCCAGGCCGGTGCCGGAGTGCATCGCTTGTTGCATGGTGACAATCTGGTTGGCTTCGACAATACGCACCATGCCTTTGCTGATCCCGTTGATGGGGAGTATCCGAGGTGGTTCACCAAGGTTCCAGAGGGGGTCTTCCTTTACCCGAGCCCGGATCTCGTCCATCTCCATCTCGTCGGTGGGGTGGACAGCGAAATGCTGGTTGCGAAGTTTGAGTGCCTGGCACAGGTCACGGAAGAACTCGTATGAACGAGCTGTCTGGATCTCTTCGGTGTTGGCCATGAGTCCAATCTAGTGGAGGAGAGAGGGCCGGGTGCTGGGAGGCTAAAGGGTGAATCCATCAAGAGCACCCACCCGGCCCACTATCCATATGGCAAAGACCCGCCAGCCAAGGAGGGTCAGAGTTGTCACACACTGCCAATGAGCAACCACAGGCTGGACATGACAGGGTTCAGTATATGAACCCTGCCCTGCCATCGTCAACTAGCTCAGGGGTGCATCAAGTGTCAGCTTCTGAGCCTTCTGACCTGCGTAGATCATGGCCCCACACCGTTTGCATGGGGCGTTGATCTTGGCCCGGTAGTCCAAGCCATAGTCGGGAGGTCCGGTGTCAATGAACCTCATCTTTGGCTTGAAGTCAGGGTGGTCGGCGACCAGCACGAAGCAGTCCCAATGCACCCAATTCCCTGGGCCGTGAGGTGACCTCCTAGCCACCACTTGCTTCCATGTTGTCAAACACAGGCTGAGTGGTGGCACGTTGGCCGTCGTAGCTGATCACCATGCCGTAGTCAGCCTGGATCAGCCAGTCGAGCACATCGCCCACTGTCTCCGCACGAGCCGGTGACTCAGGGTTGAGAACGTTCTCACCTGTCACCTCTTCCACCTTGCGGGCGAACCGCTCGATGATCGTCTTGGTCTGCCAATTCTTCGGTGTTGCTTTTGGTGCAACCATTACCTATCTCCTATCTAGTGATGCTGTTGGGTCTATTGCGATCTCTGGTGAGTCCCACCTGCGTACCTGCTCCACGATCCGACCGGCAAGTTGCTTGCTGTGGTCGGGGTGGTGGATAGCCGGGGTAAACTCAATGGTGCTGATCATCCCGACAACCATGTTCACAAGGGCTTCGTCCCGAGGGCTGTCACGAGGGCTGTCAACCCTTGCTGATTGGATGCCTTCTTCCATTACTCATCTCCTATCTCCTATCTATGCGTTTCGTTTCTTCTGCCACCTGTGCGTTGTAGTCGTCTATCGACTGAGCGTATTGCTCGTCTCGTCGGACGTACTCCAACAGTGACGTGAAGAACTCTTCGGTCATGCACACGATGGGCTTGCCCACCTGGGTGCGTCGTTTGCTTCCTTCCTTTCTCTCGGTTCGTTTCCACCACAGCACCGCATTCCCCGGTGCTTTGCGGTTGGCCTTCTGGACTATGCCGTGAGCGTTGAGTTGGGCACTGTCCTTACATTCGATGGTGA
>SDBT01011071.1_pt1 | contig 14533 bp, 15 predicted proteins | sample 2277101 | NCBI WGS metagenome assembly SDBT01 (sample SAMN10404973, study PRJNA504765) | marine sediment metagenome | isolation source: marine sediment core GS10_PC15, 103 cmbsf | place: Arctic Ocean: Southern Knipovich Ridge | collected 2010
CGCTCACGGTGTTGTATATCATAATAAAAGAGACACGCGATAGTCTCTCGAAGACGTGTTTTGGGTCCTCTCGTGTCACCATCAGGCCCAAAAAAAACTGCACGCTGATTATTATCTATCCCGTGAATTTCGTAACCAAGTTTGCCAAAAAATGTGCAGACCTCAGAACCGATTAGCCCTGATGAACCCGTAACCAAAATTTTCATTTGCCAGATTACCTCCCGGAAGATTAATTTAAATGTAACGGAAATAAGACAGGCCGATATACCGAGACTTTTGCAAAATGATGTTTCCGGTCATTGCGAGGCACGTAGTGCCGCGGAAATCTCGTGGATTATCAACATCTTTTGAAATTGCTTCGCTTCGCTCGCCATGACAATATGGATATTTTGCAAAGCTCTTATACTGATGAACCGTCTCAAGAAAATTTATAATTCACACCATCCAAGAAGGCTTGAGCCGGTTGAACCGGTTAACATGATTCGGTTTACAGGCGAAAAAATTGGCCATCTGAAATGTCTCTAGACGCTGATCGTATCTATCGTAAAAATCAATTCCTTCAGGCATAATCTTTCCGACAACATAACCATAACCAGTCAGAAAATCATACATATCCATGAAAAGCGTTCTGGAATCAATCCAGCAGCCACCATATTCAAACTGAATGTAATCAATGGCTTGCTTTTTCAGCATCTCTGCGGCGCCCCGCATGACTGCCAGCTCATGCCCTTCAACATCAACCTTCAGAAAATCGATATGAGAAATGGCGTTTCCACAACAATAATTATCCACTGTTGTCACTTTGACTGTCTCGCAACCACTATAGGAAATGCCGAGCCCCTCAAGACGGCGATTATATAACGAATTTATTCCCGAACTCTCCTCGTTGATATAAAGCTCCATAGTCCCATCAAAATCACTCAACCCTTCGTTTATGCAAAACACATTCCCCCCTAGCCGATGCCTGGCCATGGATGCTTGAAGCTTAGAAAAAGCAGCAGGCGACGGTTCAAAGCAGTGAACAGCCCCCCCCGATTCCTGCAACTTCTAACAATGAAGTTGCCCATTGGCCAACGTTTGCACCCACATCAAAGACGACAAATCTCTGATCTCCTTCTCTTTTCAAATGCAAAATCTGACGCATCAAATAAAGCTCTCCATTGGCTGTCATGTCGCCGTTATTATTCCCCAAAGCCCTATTGAGCATGGCCTTGGATAAACGAACGACCTGCCTCCTATTCAAAAAAACATCAATCGTTCCAAAGAACACTTTTTTAAACATTGCCACTCCTTTTGATCACCATTACGATTTTCCTATACCCACTAATTCTTCGCCCAGCCTGAATTTTGTGGCAAGCCAGCCTATGGGGTAGCATACCCAGAACAGCCAGGCAGGATAATTGTATTTCGCTATGGCTTGATTCCGGCTTTTCCACTGCATAATGCTTTGCGGCAGCCAGGATGTAGGATTGTATTCATAAATGCGGATGTCTTTAAAACCCGTTTCATTCAATAAACACCACAACGACTTCCGCGTAACGAGCTGGAGATGAAACGGTATCCATGCGGAAAGTGAGTTGCCCTTCATTGTTCTCATACTAAGGCTTCTGCCGTGTGGCACATAGATCATAAGCTGCCCTCCCTTGCAAAGAAGGCGATGGCATTCCCTGACAATTTCTTTTGGATTTGGCACATGTTCCAGGGCATTATCGATTCGTATGTAGTCAAAATGGCCATCCGGAAGACCTGTCTCCTGCAATTCCCCTTGGGAAAAATGGCCCTGCGGCAGTAATTCCTTGCAAAGGCGTATAGCATCAGTGCTTACATCAACACCCCAGACCTCATAACCGCGCTCGGCAAATTCAAAAAGCTTTGCCCCGTTCCCGCACCCAAGGTCTAAAAGCTTTTTGCTTCCCTCCGGCACAGCCTCAAGAGGCCATGAATGCGCTCGAAAACGCACTTTTCGTAAGACCTGCTTCCACTTTTGCACAGGTTTTTTAGCCTGTCGTTTCAACTTTCCAGCATCCGCCTGTCCTGCATTTGCGGTCTGATCCTTGTCCATCGAAGAATAAAACTTTACAACCTCTTCCCACGGCGGACGCTCCCGCAAATAAACCAAAGAGCACTCTTTGCATTGCACATAAGTGCCGGAGCAGTTAATATTGTCACGACGGTTATGGTCATGAAATAATAACTTATAACTGCTTTTATTACATACAGGGCAATTCATTTTTTCGCTTAGTTTATGCATTTCCTGCGCGCCTTACAGGTCGTGAACTTACTAACCACGTCTGGCTTCTTGGCTCAACTGTTTTTTTGTATCCCATCTTCACCTTTATCCACAGGCTAAATACTACAAATAACATCCATAATTTTGGTGCAGAAAAAATATCCCAAGCAAGAGTAAGCAATAGCGTATTGATAAATAAAACTTTAACAATCGCATCAATTAAATCCACTTTATTAGTCGCATATAGAGTTTTAAACTTTCCTGGTGTTTTATAACGCTTCCTGATAAACAACTCATAAAAATAATAGTAAAATAGCAAACAGAATGGGATTAACCCACACAGTCCAACATCTACACCCACACGCAGAAAAGTATTGTGCGTGCTCAAATAAACATTTGAATCATCATCCCTTGAGAAAGAAATCCTGTCATTTACATTTATTAGCGCACCTCTTTTAATCGAATTACCATAGCCTAAACCAAATACCGGATATTTCAGGAATGCCTCAAAATTCGAAATCAAAGCAAGCACACGTAAACTCTGGGAATCCTGTTTTCTAACTTTACTCATCATAGTATTAATATTGTCACCAAAAAAACTAACTGTCGGTATTGCAATTATACCAAACAAAATAATTATCAATAACGCTTTCCATGCTTGGGATTTTTTTATTAAAAATATAATTATGAAGAGTAAATCAACTGTGAAGATTATAAGGTTTGTTCGGAGTGGAGTAAGAACAGCGAAGACGAGAGAAAAGCACATAATCAAGAGAAATATAGATTTACGTCGCGCATATTGTGAGATAAAAAGACACGGCACAGATAATACCATCAAACCGACTGCGTTTGTATTCATTAAATAGCCTAAATAGCCAACCGGTCTATTATTCGAAAACATTAGCAGATAAATGAGAGCAAACGTTATTATCATTGATGAAAGCGCTCGGAAAATTTGCAAGAGATGGATCTGATTCTTGAAGATTTTCAGGCTGATGAAGAATAAAAACAACATAGTAAAAACGCGGAAAATTATCCCTACATGCCTACCCTCAAACACACTATCAAGAGGCGATAGCAAGGAAGATATCAATATTGAAAAGACTATAAATATTGCCAAAAAGACTTCCTTCCTGCGAGGGAATGATAAGTATTCATGTTTAAAAATTATTTCCGCACAAAGCAAAAAACAAGCAATATCAAATGGAGTTATGTATATGCCTGATACTTGTTTAAAAAAGGGATGCCCCAAAGGCATCAAAGCAATAAGCCATATAAAACGTTCCTGAATAGATCTGGTAAAAATAGCAAAAGCTATAATTGTCACGAGAAATGTAGTAAAAAGATAAGGAAGACCCTGCAGACTTTCAGAAGAAAGAATGCCTATATACAACGAAACTGTTAAATACAGTTGCCACATGACTAAATGACAATTGGTTCTTTTTGTCTTTCTTTTATTGATTATCATTACAACTCTCTGATCTTTTTTGCCAAAGCTTTAAGGTGCGGCTTTAGCTGTTTCCACCCCTGCCAATTCGCACAGCTTACGCACCGCTTTCAAAAGGGGGCGCAAAAAGCATATCGCAATCGAAATAGTGTCCTTCTTTTCAGCTCAGAGTGTCTTTAATCAAATTACGTTGTCTCCAAACCCCTAATAATTGTCTCAGCAAAAGCAGGAGACAAGAAGGAAGCAAAGCGCTGGCTTGCCAGATATGATTTGATAGCTTTGCGATAATTCTCATATTCTCCCTCTGTCATTTCGACCAAATAACGCTTTAAATCATCTTCGCTATTGAACCTTCTCCGATCAATAAATGCCTCTTCATCCACATACTTTTTTACATTTGGCGCTCCAAGGAAAACAGGCACACAATCGCTCCGCATACACTGAAAGATTTTTTCATCAATATTTCCAAGTATACTGGCATTTTCATAACACAAAGCAAAACGATATTTTGGAAAAATATCTGCGGGATTGCTCACGACACCCTTATAAGAACTATAAATAGGCGTCAGGAATTTGAATGTTCGTTGTCCCGAAGTAACGGGGGCATTCCACCCAAAACCATACAGGTCAAAATCATCAGGCAGTTTGGCAGAACAATATAGGATGTCCCGTCTGCGAGCAGAGTATAATTCCAGTTCATGTTTCGAATATTTATTTGACGAGATATTAGTCAAAAGCTTTTTATTCGCAAATGCAATCGGCTCAACAGTCGGCCAGTTTACTGGTTGTGGCGAACACATCTTAAATATATGCTTATTATCGACCAAGTTGTCATTTGGGGTAAAAACTACCGGAAATAATGAATGGAGCTTTGAACTTCCGTTTTCAGGTAATTGTGATTCGACTTCAAGAGCCGCCAACGCGGCCTTACCCAGCATGTCACATTCCTTAAGTTCCTGGTATAGATCTCTTCTTGCACAGCCAGACAGTTTCCTGATCAGTTTCCCAATTTTACTCTTGAGCCTAAAGCGGTGTAGACCAACACTAGTGGCTTCAACGAAAAGAACTTTGTCGCAATCAACTACTTTTGTCTGAGTAGACAGCACCAACCGATAACCTAACTTTTCCAATTCATTAATGAAAAAGGGGTCTTTATAGAAATAATAGTGGGCCCAAAATCTATTAAAATCAGCCGCATGTAACATTAGTATTTTCATCGAATTCAATTCCATTCTGTGGATAGGAGATATAGCAGGCGAGACCTTTGCAAAACCCCAGCTTTTGCCCAGTTCCAGTCATTGCGAGACACAAGGTGCCGCGGCAATCTTGTGGATTATTAACATGTTGTGAGATTGCTTCGCTTCGCTCGCAATGGGCATAAAGGTCACAAATTGTTACTGGTGATATTTGTATTTTTACTTTAATAAGCAACAAAGCAATGATTTAAAGCATGTTTATTGAAAGGGTTCAATAATGACAACAAAAAATAAGCTCTATTTTGCCTATAGGAGTATAGTATCTTCTTTGATAACATTGGTTTATCTTTAGGATGCTTAATTGGAATATAAAGAAATAACAACAATTTGTGACCTTTATGCCCGCAATGACAATGTCTGGGTTATGCAAAGGCCTCGATACTGGCGTTATGCAAAGCTCTCCAGGCGTTTGAGTTGATTAACGTCAACTATTATTTCCCTCTAACGACCCCCCCCCAATAAATCTTAGCAATATGGGAGTTACAAGAACATTGACCAGAAGAGAACCAAGGAATCCCCCAGCATTAGTCACAATGTTGATTGCAGTTTGGTTTATTCTACTCATGAGTATCAAAAAAGGTTCTATTCATAAAACGCTTCAATTTTGCCACAGATTTCATTTATTTCGTCATCTGACAGCTTACTTGAAGATGGCAACCATAAACCCTTACGACTGATTTTTTCCGTAATCGGAAAGCTATCTGAAAATCCATAAACTGGTTCACTATGTAAAGGTGGGTAAAACGGTCTAGAACCTACATTATTTTCACTTAAGTAAGTAATTAACCCTTCTCTCTTATCAATTAGCACATCAATAGACCATGGAGATGTTTCGGAACTGGTTGGAACAAAAACTACATTTTTGATACGTGATAGTTTTTTCTTGTATAGTTGATATATCTTCTTTTTACGTTCAACTCTCCAAGGGAGCTTCTTCATCTGTTCAATGCCTATCACAGCCTGCAAATCTGTGAATTTCATATTCCAGCCCATAGTTAGATAGTGATCAATGCCGCCAGCAGACCTGCCAAAGTCACGTATTTTTTTAATTTTTTCATACAATTCCTTATCATCTGTAACCAAGGCGCCCCCCTGACCAGTTGTTATTACCTTTAGAGCACTGAAAGAAAAACTACCAATAGCTCCAAAGGTGCCCAAGTGCCTTGTATCGTAAAAAGATCCTAATGACTGCGCTGCGTCTTCAATTACTAGGATATTATTCTTCGCGCAAAAATCTAAAATTGTCTTCATTTTAGTCGGAACTCGACCATTGATACTGACAAGCATCAATGCCTTGGTTTTCCTTGTAATTCTATGTTTTAAATCATCAAAATCAATACATAGTGAATCTTCTTCAACATCTACAAATACCGGGCGTGCACCTGCCTGTACAACAGAATTTGGAGTGGCAACCATTGTATAATCCGGCACCAACACATCATCTCCACGTTGAATACCACAAGCAACCAAAGCTACGGCGAGGCTTAGGGTTCCGTTAGGCATTAGGCTACAATATTTCGCCCCACAGTAATCGCAAATCATCTCCTCAAACTCTCGTGACTTTTTGAATTCAGTAAGCCAAGCACCAGAATCCAAATATTCTGACATGGCTTGTTTTTCTTCTTCACCGATCCAAGGTTCCATTTGATGTATAAAGCTCATGCTTTTCCTCTAAACCCTTATAGCCTCGACATTAAGGCTGATCAAAAACTTCATTGATTTCCCTGGCGATCAAAATAGATAATTGAACCACATGAATAAATGATATCAACAGAATTATTCTCAAACATTGGAAGCGATTTAATATCATGACAATAATTTATATGTTCTCCGTCATCAATGTCGATATGAACATATCCAGGCAAATATCGTTTTACGCAACCTAAATGTCAACTAAACCCTTTTCGGCATAATATTGTCCGTGCGATAGGTGTCTGACTCATAATCTTTTCCTCCGCGCATTCCATGACTAAACACTATAAACTGATTTGCTTTTGTGATTCGAAGAGCATGGATTTCTGAAGGAGGCGTTGTAATCAAATCTCCAACCCTCGCAACAACATAAGATGCTGATTTATCAGACGTTAGATCTTTATACCAATATTCAAGCTCTCCTTTCGTTATAAGTATATGTTGAGTTGTATGTTTATGGTAATGATTGCCGCGATCTACCTCAGCAAATGAATCAATTACTGCCACATGATTTATTTCCTGCTTATAAAATATATCGACTATCATCCCGCGATTATCTTCGTGCAATTCCAGTGGAGATTCAACTTCATCCCAGATGTTTTTTTTCTTCATAATTTCCACTCCAAGAATTTAATAGATTGATTAATCTTTTGTAAGATTTCCTTGATTTTTCCTGATATATTCCATGACAATATCAGCGCATTCGGGTTATAATATTTAGAGAAAATCTCATCACCACATATCGGAATACGTGTAAGAGGTGTATATTTCCCCTGTTTATGTTTCGAACTATCAGTAACGTAGTCAATCAAACTATTATTCAACCCACAAAAAGTAAGAAATGTGTTTCCTTTCGCAGCAGCTCCCACAGCAATAACATGACCATTATTTGCTTTTATTTCATATATTTGTTCTAATAAATTTCTTCTTTGTTTTATCCATAATTTCATCAGTTCATGGTAAGTCTGACAATCAAATGCTCCTAACTGTTTTTCTTTAATAATCAAATCTTCAACTTTTAATGATGATCCAGAATCGGGTTTTTGGGCATATATTCTTATCGAACCGCCGTGATAATCAACTATTTCTACGTCAACAATCTCAATGTTGGCTCGTTGAAGTATCTCAACCGATGATCTAATTGTTAAATAACTCACATGTTCATGATAAATCTGGTCAAATCGCTTAGACTCTAATGCTGCTATCCAATATGGCAATTCGAAAATAAAAGTTCCATCATGAGTTAGAATATCTGAAACTGCAGTTGCAAATTCAACAGGATTATTGGCATGATTAAAAACGTTGTTGGCAATAACAATTTTTGGCGCTCCATAATTAGACAAAATTAAATCACTAATATCTTCATCGAATAATCCAACAATAGTTTCTACTCCACTTTCAATTGCAATTTGTGCCATTTGTGGAGATGCATCTATTCCTAAAACACGTTGTCCTTTTTGTTGAAAAACCTTACAAAGAAATCCATCATTTGACCCGATTTCTACTATAAATTCATTTGATTCTATGCCTAACTTGGTACATGCGTGATTTGCATAATCCGTCCAATGTGCACGTGATATTGCGGAATTAGAAGACGTGTAAGAGTAATCATATAAAGCATACCGCTCATTCGGATCTGTGATGTAAGCAGATTGTATATGTCCACAATTATTGCATAAATCACAAGATAAAGGATAAACAGGTTCTGCTTTATTTAATGCGTCTTCAGGAATAAAAGTGTCGGCATAGGAGTGCAATCCGAGATCAATTATCCTAGAAATATTTTTTGTATTACAAACCGAACATTTCTCACGAAGCATGTTATTCAATCCATTCTTTATCTACGCCTAAATAAGGACCGGTTTTATGTTCATATACTAACGCATAATCAGATAATACTTTAAATCGATGGCCGCCACGAAAAGTAATAACACAATCACTTTGTTTAAGTTCATAATCATCTATTTTCAGATCATCTACATCATATAAACTAACTTTTATACATCCTTTGATTATGATAAGAGATTCTTGCATTATATTAAAAGTTGCTGATTTGGGCGTATGTTTATGTGCTTTAATTGTGTCATTTTCTTTCAACCGCAACAAAGCAACTTGTAAAAATTCCTCTTCAGGTGTTAGATCTTGTCTGCGAACGGTTGTTTCTTCAAAACGGTAGATAATATGTAATAATAAATCTGGATCAACCTTTGAGAATATTTTATTCATAATTCAAGACTGCTTAGAAAGCTTTAGGTTCAATGCCATTTTACGAGCTTTTTCAAGTGTCAATCCTTTACGCTCCAAATCTGCCTCAAGCATCATCCGACACAATTCTTTGAATTTGACCTTTGGTTTCCAGCCTAAAATCTGCCACGCCTTTGTCGCATCACCCAACAGTGAGGGAACTTCGGCTGGTCTTATATACCGGTCATCAATTTCGACGAAATCTTGCCAGTCTAAACCAAGAATCGTAAATATCTCATTTAAGAATTCTCGAACAGTATAAGCTTCCTCAGTCGCTATAACAAAATCATCAGGTTTCTCATGTTGGAGAATCATCCACATCGCTTCAACATAGTCGCCGGAGAAGCCCCAGTCTCTTTTGGCATCAAGATTCCCAAGATACAGCTTGTTTATTTCTCCCGTTAACAACTGAGCAATAGACAAGGTAATTTTGCGTGTCACGAAATTAAGGCCGCGCCTAGGCGACTCATGATTAAACAAGATACCATTTGAGGCAAACATACCATAAGCAACTCGGTGCATTCTTGTTATATAATATGCTGCAACCTTAGAAATTCCGTATGGGCTTTGTGGAAGAAATGGAGTCTTTTCATTCTGAGGTGGTGGTGATCCTCCGAACATTTCACTGGATGATGCCTGGTAATATTTTACCTTTGCGCCTATTTGCCTGAGTGTATCCAGAATCCTGAAAGGCCCTATGGCATTAAAATCCAATGTTGATTCGGCAGTTATAAAACTGATGCCCACGTGGCTTTGCGAAGCGAGATTGTAAATCTCATCAGGCTCTATCGTTTCTATTACGTTACGTATGCTTGATACATCACTCAAATCGCAATATGTCACTTTAAACTTGCAATCAGGATCTCTCTCATCGTGTTCTCTGAAAAGGTGATCTATTCTTTCCGTATTAGGATAACTAGCACGCCTAACAACACCGTGTACTTTATACCCTTTTTTTAACAATAACTCTGACAAATATGATCCATCCTGGCCACCAACACCAGTAATTAAAGCTTTTTTCATTTTGTTTCTCCTTTGATACGCTAACAATATTTAAATTTCCAGTAACACCTTCAGGTCGTAGTATTTTCCACACCAGAGCAACTTAGGGCCGGTTTATATATAGTAAAATAGTTTATAGGGACAAAGAGCAAATGGTAAGAGGCAAATACACCAGCAAAAACGTTCTTGTATAGATTTTGTGAATAAAAGAAAAAATATTAATAATAAGATTGAAATAATAGCAGCACACGCTGAACCAGCTGAATTATAGTTCTGCTGTATATATGAAGCAAGACAAGCAAATATCAAAATAGGGATAATTGGAAGGGGGTTCCCTTTTATTTTGCTCATTTTAATGAATTTATTATTTTGTATAATTTTTCTGCACATACTACATCTGACATATTTCCCAAAACCCATTTACGGGGTTCAAAATTGTTTGAAAGTGTATCCCATTTGTCCAATATTAACTTTAAATTACTGATGTTTTCGAAAAAAACACCACATTTATCAGTAAGATAAGGACACGTACTAGAATAATTAACCATCGTTCCGTTAATTTTAGATATATTATTCTCCCAAGCCAATGTTGGAACATTCATACTCCAAGCTTCACCCCAGAAAAGCCCCTGCGATTCACTAGCAGTAAATCCAATCATCAACTCTGCTTCATTAAGAAGCGAATAGAATTGTTCTTTTGTATAATTTTCATATTTTATAGATTTTAAGTCGAAACCTTGCGAACTCAGTAAATCCTTATATTCAGAAATATTTGGAGGTGTCACGCAAATCAAGTTATTATTGATTTTCTCATAAATTACGATTCTTTTTTTAATTTTTCTCCTGGTTGGTTTCCAATAATCAGTATCGATCCCAGCCGGCCAAAAGATAACACGGCTTTTAGGCAGCGGATAAGCCTGAACAACATATCTTACAAGGCCTTTATGTGCCACAATAATTTTATCTATAACACTATGATCTATATCATTGAATTCATCCGGCAGAATACCCATGTTGGGACCTGATAACAAATTTTTTATAACTTTCTTTTTTTTAAGGGTAATAGCTTGCTTTAAAGCATTAACCCCAGCTAATACAATAACAACTTCACCTATATCCTTAATGTTCTTCGGATTGTAATTAAATTTTTTCTGTAACTTAGTAAAACCTTCAATAAGACTTCTGGTTACACTTGGATGTCCTCCGTACTGTGACACTTTATATGTTGGGAGAAGAAAAATAATTCTCTTAATTTTTTTGAGTAAGTCATATATAGGTTGCCTAAATCTATAGTAACGATAAGGAATAGGTTCTGTTAAAATTGATATTTTGCTCATATTTTTCATTTTATATTAAAACACTTTCTTGCAAGAAATGTTCTACCCTTTCTTATATATTTACGAATCAAAAAAAATGGATAAGACACTTTACCCCAAAACAGTACTTTACCAGGAATCAAATTTAATAATAAATCATTATACTGGCCATGTCGAATTAATCCGCTACATTTAAAAGCTGCGTAACAATTAAAAACAAAAGTTAATCCATATTTGCTAAACAGTTTACTACCAAGTATTGAGTAATATTTTTTATTTAGATTGAAAATATATTCGGTCATACTGCAAACACCAAACTTACTGTCCTGATTAGGATGAATTCGATATTTTATAAACGGCTTCTTGAAAACAGCTACATCGCCTTGTTCCGAAATATCCAATAATAATGGACGGTCAAACCATTTATTATATAGAGCAAAATTTAGAGGTGTTTTTTTTAATATTTCTGTTTTATAAACAGCTGTTGGAAAACAAAAACCAGAACCTGAGTATAAGGCTTTTGCAAAATCCTTTGCACTGTAAAAGTAGTTAACTTCAAAACTATTTTTTTTCCAAATTGGTTTTATCTTTCTAGTTCCGAATTGTGTTGAGCCTAAAAGGGCAAGATTGGGATAGCTATTAATTGTCTTCAGAATGGATGCAATATAGTCAGGGTGCATTATATCATCATCATGAAAAACTATTGTCCATTTGCGGTTTGCAGCTTTTACTGCACGTTCAAAATTAAACAGAGAGGGCATGGTTTCAACTGACTTAAATACTTCAGCTTTCTTTAAAAAGGACTTTTCCAACATTGAAACTGTTCCGTCTGAACTGTAGTTATCAAATACACATAAGCGGAACCCCTGTACACTTTGAACTAAAATTGATTCAATAGTCTGTTTTAGAAAATTTGATCGATTGTATGTAAGTATGAGTATTTCAATATCTTTAGCGGTATATCGCATATTTTCCTACCTTTTATTTTCAGAAATATATAAAATAAAATCAGCATGGTTCTTATCAGAGTATTTTTCTGGTATGGTGATTTATTGTAGATCTTTTCGTAATAATATGCTGATGCTCCAGGGGATTTTCTCGATGATCCAATGTCCTATAAAATAGCGTGATTTGTTTAATGAAAATTTCCTGCATATATGGCTAAATATGTTATACATACGGCATGGGACTGAGAAGAACCAGTCATGCGGTATATGACACCAAATATCATTTGGTATGGGCTCATAAGTATCGGAAATTGATATTGCATGGAGATGTACGGGAGCGAGTAAAGAATATTTTTCAGGAGATTGCCGCAAATCATGAGTTTGAGATAGATACTTTGGAGGTTGCGGCAGATCATGTTCATATATTTTTGTCTTTTCCTCCGAGGTATAGCATATCGAGAGTTGTGGGTATGCTTAAGAGCATTAGTGCCAGCGTGATTTTCAAGAAGCATCCCGAAGTAAAGAGAGAACTTTGGGGAGGAGAATTTTGGGAAGACGGATATTTCGTTCGTACCGTAGGTGATAAGGTAACGTCTGAAGTAATTAGGAAATACATTCAATATCATCATGAGGAAGAAACGACTCCCACGCAGTTAAGATTGTTTTGATTTAAGATGCCCCGCCTTGTAGGCGGGGTAATTCACAGAAAAAATGGGTTATAAAAATTTAATAGATATTTTTTTTAACAATTGCTTTTCTGGGTATTTTGAGGGATAGAAAAAATATAAAAGTGTTGTTATGATAATAGCCGAAATGAGAACTGAGCAAATAAGCATAAACCAGGAGTTTATGGAGGGTACTAAAGGACAACCAATTATTACAATAAATATTAATGGCAGTAATTGCCTAATGTAAGTTTCAAGCAGCTCTTTATTGCTCAGAGATAAAACTTTTTTTGTTGAAATGTACATGTATGGTAAATCAATACAACTTGATAAAGCTAGAAAAGCAAAACCGACACCATTTAGACCAAAATAAAATATTCCTAAATAAAGTAAAGCCGCAAAAAAAACAGATTTAATAATTGAATAACATGTAAATAAACCAATGTTGCCAGAACCCACAACTATCTCATTGGTAACTGCTACAAAAATCCTCGATAAATAAGTTGAAATCACTAAAAGCGGAAAAAGTGTATGGATTTTTTCTACAATTTCTCCACCTACCCATAAAGAAATAAATGCTTTACCGTAAAAAAAAAGTAAAATATACGCTAAACTGGCAATAAAAATATTTATTCTATTTAATGCCAAAAATGATTTCTTTAAATATTCCACATTGTTTGTAGCATGAAGACTGCTTGCCATAGGAAAGAAAAAACCGGAAAAACTATCAAGCATTCCACCTAGAGGAGTTAAAACAGATTTTAATATCCCATATGCGGCAACAAAAGGAAGGCCTATAAAAATACCAATTAATGTATTGTCCAGGCCACCTGTTATAAAACCGCTTATTCTTAATACAATGCCATTCAGAATATATTTTTTTGTTCTCTGCAATGTATATTTATCTATGATTAGTTCAAACTTATAAAAATCTATAAATTTAAAGGTACAAGATAAATAAGCAATTGCTGAAAAAAAGCCTATTATCATTCTTACAAAAACTAAACCTATCACACCATATCCAAGTATTACAACTGAAACTCCTACTACACCAATTAATATTAGTTTTGCAACTCTAATGATGTTTAGAATATCGTAACGCTGCATGCCTCCCAAGCACCCAGTCCCCCAACCTCCTACCGTATTAAAAAAGAAGCTTAAACCTGCTAATTTAAATACAATCTCCATATTACTATGCAAATCCTGTGGAATTTTAAAAATACTTACCAATAGCCCTGCAAGGGAAAAAACCCCAATGGCACCAATTAGTCCAATTGCTATAAAAAGAACCAGAGTTGTATTAAGCAGTTTATTTGCAGAAAAGTAGTCTTTTTTGCCATCATCTTCTGACAGCAATTTTACTAATGGTATATCTAGGCCCATATTTAAAAAAGCTAGATATCCCCCTATAATTCCAGCTAAGACCTGCATCCCATATCCATTTTCGCCTAAATACTTTACTAATAATGGAGTAGTAAAAAAAGTTACTATTAATGGTATACCTACCCCAAATACACTAAAGATAATATTTTTTATGGTTTGTTTGAAATTTATCATTTTAGATTTGTTAACAGCTATACCGTTTTCCAGCAATGATTTTTAATTTTCCAGCAATGATTTTTAAATAGAATAGATTTCTGCTTCGCGAAAAGGATGTCAGATTGTGCTAATTCTTTATCAAAAGGTCTGAAAATGGCCAATTAGTGGTGTTTTCATAAGGCAAGAGTAATATCC
>SDBT01011072.1_pt1 | contig 14532 bp, 12 predicted proteins | sample 2277101 | NCBI WGS metagenome assembly SDBT01 (sample SAMN10404973, study PRJNA504765) | marine sediment metagenome | isolation source: marine sediment core GS10_PC15, 103 cmbsf | place: Arctic Ocean: Southern Knipovich Ridge | collected 2010
AAAAGCAGTGTAATCCTGTTCGGGGTCGCCTAATCTTGCAGTTCCTTCCAACTCTAAAGTTGCTACTGTCGGGGCTGTATCATCACCTATTCTCATTTGGTTAAGAACTATCAACTCCCCATCTTTAGTAATAGTCATTCTTTTGGTATTGCTACCACCAGTAGGAGTTGTATAAAATGTCATTTCCTTACCGGCCTGAGTAGCTCTAAGAGAAAAGTTACCTCTATATGCGTAAAATGCCGTATTTGAGGCATCACCTCCCATGAGAGCAATGTCACCAACACCATCTTCCCATCTTAGATATGCACCTGTTCCTCCAACAACTTCAACTTGACCGCCGGTTGGTACTAATTGCAATCTTCCCTGAGAGTTACAACTTATTACTGCCTCCTTCGTACCATCATAATACGCTGTGAATGTACCAGCTTGGACATCACCGGTCACAAGCAAATCATCATCAATAACAGCATCATCAGTAGAATATAAATGTTCGGCTTGAACTATGCCACTTGCTGTTATATTGCCGACATTAACTAAATCATTATTAGCAAACGATATGCTCTCGGCTATAGTTGATTGCAAAGTTATCTCGCCCTCACAGGTAATTTCACATCCTGTGAGTTGTAAACCGCCTGACCCAAGTGATAAAATATCAGTTGTAATTGTACCAGTTGCCTCAATATCAACTAATCCAAGATTATTACTTATTGTAACATCGCCGCCCGAAGGCGTTATGGTTAAGTCACCATTAGTATCAACACCAAAAGTGCAATTATCAGTACCATCAAAACTGAGTTTTAATTGAGTAGCAGCACCATTAAGCACTTCCAGCTTAGTATCAGGGTCAGTTACGCCGATGCCGACGTTGCCATTACCTAAAATTGTTAGATAGTAACTGTCATTTGTCCCCAGTTGAAGTTTAGCATTTCTTCGATTTAAAAAAATAATATCTGAATTGCTAATTGATGAACTTCCAAGATACCAAAGTTGCTGGTCGGGATTTCCACTGTCATCTGATTCATAAGCAGTAATAACTACATTAGATTTTACATCATTAGCAGGATTCTGAATAATTATTTGTCCTGCGTAATCATTACCAACAATCCCTGGAAAATTTGCTTTAATATGAAGTACAGAGTCTGGTGAACTTGTTCCAATACCAAGCCTATTATTGGCTTCGTCCCAATGAAGCCCCTCCGTCCATGACAACTCCGTACCATCATTGGTTAAAAGCTTGCCGCTTACATACTCAGGTAGATGCTCATATACGCCTACAATTACCATTAGAAGCTAATCCTCTTTTCCCTTTTTTTGCCAATCAATTCCATAGGGTCACCAGTATCTATGAATTTTCCTGTTCTTTTGATTGCCGTTACAGGTACACCGGTCAAAACAAGTGTAGCCTCCAACGCTCTTATCGCGGCTTTTTCCTTATCCTTGGCTGATAGTACAGCACCAATAGTTTTGGCGGCCTCAATCGGCGGTGGTGCTATTGTCCCCCAACCTCTCTTGCCGGCCATTGCAGCAGAATTAACTAACGGCAACATATTTAATATCTGGTCGCTGGCGGCATCAAGTAAATCTTCTTCATCATCCGGCAGGGTTTTATTGACCAGCATCCAAATAAATAACGCATTGAACGATACGGCCATCATAGTCATAGCCATATCCTGATATTTCTTATTGTTCCAATATGCAAAAGTATCATAGGTTGATATGTTCCAAAGATTATTTAACTGGTTCGTGAACATTGTAAACCAGTTTAGGACTTCGTTCGTAGCATATAGCTGCGCGATATCTTTAGGGGCCGCGGCTGGCTGTGTTCTAAGTGTTGCATTTTGTGCCGCTCGAGCGGATTCAGCTTCTCCAAGACCCAACTGCATATTCTTCTGATATACAGCATTCCAGCCTATTGTTCTGACAACACCATCAACAAATCTTATGCCTACCATTCCTGTATCGCCAACCTGGGCAGTGATTTTATTTATTTTACCAAGCGTGTCTTTGTCTGTTATAGTCGCTTTTGCGCGTTTTAACTCTGCAAGTTCTCTTTCAATGAAAGCGTGTTTAACTTGTGGGTCTTTTGCCCTGACCATATCCCACATCTGCCTGGGATTGGCAATAAACTCTGTGATAGAACTTATCATCGACGCACTACCGGCGTCTTTGGCATAAAGCACAAAAGATGGAACCTGTTTCAAGATAGTCAGAAGGTTGTAAGCAAGATAGGCAACGGCTACATTGCGCCGAAGTTTTTGTGATAGACCGGAAAGTCCGTCAAATCCTTTATATAAATATGGATTAGCTACACGACTGAGATATTTGTCTATTAGACCCCAACCTGCTTTGCCGAGCTTTTGTTCTATAGTCCTTTTGATTCTTGGGTCGGCAAGGATTTTCCGCATTTGTTTGAGCGGTTTAGCAAAATGAATGTAATGCTCCTGCTTGGCTACCTGGCTTTGCCATACAGATACAAGGCGTATATCTATGGGCTTCTGGTGTTCAGCTTTTATGTTCTTGCGAGCAATCTCAAAACCATGTTTTGCATAACCTTTTTTAAGGCCGCTCCTTTGAATTAGCTGGTCAAATAGCTCTTCGTTAGTTACGCGGCCATCCCTTTCGAGCCGGACCATGGCTGTATAGAACTCTTCTTTGCCCATATCCTGATTCAAGTGTTCTATGACAGCGTTTCGCAACCTTTCGTAATGAGCATCGTATTCTGTGATAATAAAATCAGCCAGGTCTTTGTACTTCTGGCTTAGATTGCTTACGATGGCCTGTGCAGCTTTTAAGTTTATTTTATTGCCATTGACTACTGCATCGGTAGCAAGCTTATTTTTCAGGGCGGCATAAAGCCCCATCATTTGTTCAATAGTTAGGGTAAGACCGTTCTGTAATTCTGAAAAGTCCATTACTGTAGTAAGGTCGTTTGCTGTTATGCCAAGCTCTTTCATCTTAGCTGTGCCGGAACTGAGCCGGCTGTCTGTCTGCGTTAATTCAGCGCCTGTTTGTTCATTGACAGTATCGTAAAAAGTCCTGTGCCAGATACCGCTGAAAGTTCCTTTTTTGCCATCAAGCCAATCGAGAATACGAGGTATTCTTAATGTCCATAAATAAGCTGCTTTCATAGACTTGAGAAGTCCTTCTCTGCTGAAATCAATTCCTTTTGGGCCTTCTTCGATAACGCCTGCGCCGGCTGCGTCAGCAACCATCTTGTTGATAGTTCTTTCGCGTTCTGCTGTTTCGACGGCGATTCGGGCTTTCTGCTTAACCTTGCCGAGCTTTTCAAGATTCTGGATTGCGGCGGCAACTCCTTCAAGCTCTTCAACGGTAAAATCACCGAGAGTTTTCTTCTCTAATTGAGCAGCAAGCTTTGCAGGAAAATCCCTTTTCTGCTCTTCTGTCGCTCTTTCGAGAAAAGCCTTCATCTGCTTGCGTCTTTGTGTAGTCTTTTCTGTTCTGAATCGCGGGTCAAGTCCCTGCTGTATTAAGCCGATTGCTTCGCGGTAGAAGAAGTCAACAGATGTAGGCGGCGTTCTTTTGATAACCTTGACGGCCTTAGTAATTCTTTTTTTCAAGGCTATGCGCTCTCTTTGTGCTTGCTTCAATTCAAGATAATGCTGCTTTGCCTTTGCGATACCCGTTTTTTTGCCTTCCACAAAAGCTTTTCGGGCGGCTTGTGCAGCTTTTTTTAATCCAGCCTTTAATGCCCTGTATTCCGTAACAACTTTTTCTACCGTTGATTTAGGAGTAAGGAATTCCCTGATAGCTTTTGCGGGTTTTCTTCTTGTTGGTTTGAATTCTTCTGCCGGCAATGCTTCTAATTGTGCGAGGTCGGCAGTTTCTTGTGCAGTAAATTCTATTTCCTCTTCCTTGGCTGTAGGCTCTTCAAATATCTGTTCTACTGCTTTAATTGGTGTTATAGGCGGCTCTATAATCTTTTCTTCCGGTTTTTTTATAGGCTCAATTATCTCCGCTTCTGGCGGCTTTTTAACTGGTTTAGTAATTTCTGCTACTTTTGGTTTTCGCGTTACGACTTCTCTTGCACCTGATACTATAGTGCCAGGAGCGACGAGCAGGGCAAAACCTTTTAATGATTCAGACCCCACCTCATAGTATCTCGTCTTCAATTCTTCCAAGGTGATATGCTTCATATCTGTACCCTTGGTCATATTGTTGAGTTCTTTGGCAAGTGCGCCCAAAGTGATATTTGTCGTTTCTTGGAGTATTTCCTGAAAGACTTCCGCGGATAATGCAGTTCCGTATTTAAGCGAATACTTAGCTGCTATATGCTTGAGCGTTCCTTCTGCGAATAGTTTTGCAGTAACTTTAGAGGCTGCGTTTTCAAAGACTTTTGTGCCTATGCCAAAGGTCTCAAGTAATACAGCCCACTGAGCAAGTTCAATGCCGCCGTTAATCGCTCCGACAATATGAGCAGTAGCCTTGGCGATTCGAGGGTCAATCTTATTGCCGTTTTCATCTTCCATGTCCAGCAGTTCAAGGTACATTCCGCCAGCTTCAAGTTGACGAATACGGTTTGCCGCCGCGATACCGCCACCCCATTTAACACCCATCCAAATCGCAGGTACGACAGTAACGGCTTCTTCCGGCGTCGCCGCTTGTGGCCCTAACTGTCCTGCTCCTATCGCAACTAAAGCCCCTATGATTCCACCAGGCACAGCCCCCCAGGGCGAAGCTTTAATCGCTTCCCACATATTCGGTAATTGTTCTGCTGTAGCGCCTACGATTTGTTCTCCAAGACCGCGCAAATCTTTTTTGTAATCAGACGTTAATTGAGTTTGCAGCTTTTCTATTGCTTTGAGGTTTGTCTCGAATTCGCCTTTGTCGGTTAAAAGCTCATAGCCTAAATCCATAATCTTAACCGAAGTCTGGCCGTTTCTGAACCTGTTGCCTATTCTTTCAAAAGCATCCTCGGGCGTTTTTGCCTTTAATAATGTCTCTGCAAGCTGGTCGTGGGTCGTATAGGCAGAATCAATATCTATACCAAGCTGGTCGGCGAAATATGCAGAGTTTATCAGGCGTTTACCGCCACTTTCATAATCAGGCATTGCCTCTCTTAATCTCGCTCGTTTTTCAGCAGGAATGAATGAGTCCCAATCCTCTTCGCCCATCAGTATCTTCTCGTACATTTTTTGGTATGAGGGCGTTTGGGTAAGTAATTTATCACCATTGGGAATTTCATCGGTGATTTTATCGGGGTCTATGACATCTACAGGCGGAGCGTATCTTCTTCGCAGTTCGTCCAGTTCAAGGCTTGAACCATGTCTATCTTCGAGTTCATTGAGAGCTGCTGTCTTTTCAAGTAGTGTTGGCATATCATTTGCTCATTATCGCCTGTAATAGCTCTTCATCGGTTTTTGTTTTAACTGTATCTTTTTCAGTTTTAGCTTTTCTCGATAATTCCAGCAAGGCTTTAGCCTCACTTCTTTTTTCCAAGCCGCGACCAACAATACGAGCAGGCGAAAGATAAGTAAGGTAATTTAAGCCAGTCATTAACCAACCTTGTTTTTTCTTTTCAGCCGTAAGTTGTGCAAAGAATTTTTCAGTATCTTCCGGCGTAGCTTCTTTATTGATATTCGTCCATATTGTTAATTTGTTTGCAGTTTCAGCGTATTCTGTCGCCGCTTCCAGTCCTTCTCCAAACATATCTGCGTCATACATTCCTTTTAGTATGGTTTGGTATCTTCTATGTATCTCGCCCTGTAACGATCCTACTTCATCTATATTCCTTTTTCTTAGTTCAACAAGAGCCTTTGCCTGTGCTGTTGTAATCCCACCTTCTTTGCCAAGTCCAACAAAAGCATATATTTGGGCTTCTGAGATACTTCTCGGATTCAAGTCTGCGACAGCAGAGAGTCCTGCGTAAGTTTGGGGGTCGAATTCTTCTGTCGGGTCTTTATCGCCTTCGGCCCACTTATCGAGAATGCCGAACCATCTATTCAAATCATCGCCGACAACACCGCCATCGACAAGCTCCTGCTTCATTTCAGCGGCAGCGGCCTCTCTCTCAACAAGCGTTTTGTCTCTTAAATTTTCCTTTTTAATCACCACCGCAGATATAGCGACGTCGGAATTTTGTTTCATTGATTTAGTCGCCAGCTTCGATAGCTTCGTTCGATATTCAAGTTGGGTAGGCGAAAGCCCTTCTAACGCTTCAAGTTGTGCAATGGCTTCAAGATAATTGCCGTTGCCTATCATATCCCTGGATTGAGCAAAAACAGAATCTATAAGAGCGTTTTCTGTTCGATACTTTTGTTCCGTCCTGGTAATGACGCCCGTTTCAAATGCCCTATTTACAAGCTGCTGATAATTGCCAAGGTCGCCTTTAGCCAAAAAACTTTCCGAATTCAGATTGAAGTCGTCTTTGGCATTTCCTGCCTTGATACCCCTGATTTCATCGAAAAACTTTTTATCCCATTGGGGGCCTGTCTTGTCTAAGTGTAGCCCGTAAAGAAAGTTTACTCTGCCGTGTTTTGAAGTTTGGCCGGTTCTGTCTGTATCAGTTTTCTCTTTCAGTTTTACTATGGCATCTTCGTCGTTTATATCAAAATCCGGCGATAGCAGGGTTTGTAGTGCAGACGCTTTTGACTCTTCATCTTTTCTTTGAAAGGTCGATAATTCCATTGCCTGCTGGCTTTGTTGAATGGCAATATCAATATCAAGCAGTACGCCGCCTAATCTTTGTATTGCGCCGCCGATGGCCTCTGCACCCGTAGAGACGTCAAGATTGGCTCGTACCCCTGCCGGTCCCCTTTGTGGCGTTCTTGTTGCATAATCTATATCAAACTGGCCCACTATAAGCCCCAATTATTTAAGCTTGCGTTTTTGCAAATCCACTTATTAAGCTTGTTCCAGCCCCTATATAAGCACCCGTTGCTTTGTGTCTACCTCGTTGCCTTGCCAGTTTGCCGCCCATTATATCGAGAGCCGCCTGGCTTCTTGCTCTACTGGCTGCGGTTGCACCTACGTAACCTATATCAAGAATTTTCTGTTCAGATTCCTTGGCCTGTGCAGCCATTAACTCCAAGGGAGCGCCGGTTGTAGTCACTGCGCCAGAAGCGCCAAGGCCGGCTAAAAGCGAGCTTCTTTTACGTTCGGCAGCTTGGGCTTGCCTTTTCTGTTTTATAGCCGTTTCTTTCTCTATAGCCTCAGCCTTTTGCTGTTCTATCAAGGCACTATAGTTAGCCATATTCTGTTGGGATTTACCTTCCGCAGATGCGGCCATGCCCTGATAAATCCCGCCAGCGACCGTCGCTCCTATTGCAAGTGCTGCTAACATAATAACCTCATATCACTAACGCATATAGATAGGCGTCTTTGCCATCTTCTGTGTATTTTTTCATTGTACCTTCATACTTAAAACCTGCATGTTCAATAAGCCGTTTAGCTTGAGTAAAATCCAATCTTATTGTTGTTTGCAGTCTATGCAAATTCAAATCTCCAAATGCTTTTGCAGCAACCTTTTTAATACAATGAACCAATGAGACTTTATGGTTATTTGCTTCTTCACTCAAACAATACCATCCTTCTGCTACGCCAGGCCAATAAACTACCGCGCCGCCAATACCGAGTATTTTGCCATCAATCAAGGCTGTATAGGCCCAGCCCGTCAATTTCAAGCCCTTATAATGTTCGGTTACGGCAGGGTTAATCGGATGTTCCCTGCAATAGTCCAAATCTTCTGGCGTTGCTACTCTTATATCAATCATGCCTTACCCACAATCATCCAGCTAAAAGCGTCGGTTGCAGAAGCTCCATCTATAACAAGCCCAAGATTGCCGCTCGGATTTATAGCAAACCAATGTCCTTCGCCAACATTCAAGGTAAATTGAGCGGTCGAACTTGTTAGTGGAGTTGTTCCTGCTGTATCGGGCAGAATATAAATTGTGCCGGAAACGGCCTTGATAAATACGCCATAAATTTTAGCCAAGGCTATGTGGTCAACCATATCAAACAACTGTATGGCTGCCCCTGCTTCACCTGCTTGCCAAGCTGCTGTAACTGTATATCCCTCCTGACGTTCGACCGGAACTGTCATTGTTACATCGCCGGTATCTATCGACACTTCATCACCAAGTCCGGTTAAATTTACTACTGTTCTAACTTTGAGTACACCAGCCATAATATTCTCCTATCTACCTGTAACATCAAGGCGAGGTACAAGCGCCCTTACCGTACACGGCATAGGCCCATCATCGGAAATAATTAAAGGATTATCAATAGAAAACCCGCCGTCAACCGTTACGATTATATCGCCGGTGAACAAGCCTGTTATGCTACTTTCATTTACCCAATCAGGGTAGGTGAAATCAATATCTTTCAAAGTTGAATCGGAAACGCCATATCTTGCGGCTACAGTATTGAGGAAACTGATAACCATTTCAGGCACTTTGACTTTAGAACCATGACTTGTCCCACCAGGCCCTGAAACGTCTGGTCGCATGGGTTGCAGTTTATAGGTATATTGTAAACCAGCTTGAACTATAGTGGCGTTTGTAGCGACACCATTCAATTTAACGGCAGTTGTCCCGCCCGCGCCGACAACGGCAGTATCCATCTCAACACCGTCGGCGAGGATAGCAACAGTCTCTCCAATTAAATGAGCAAGGGTAATACTTGCCGCTGGTGCTGTTGTAGTAAGGCCGCTATCGACAAAGAAAGCATCGTCTAAATCAGTACCAAAGTTTCTTGACTTCATTCTCTCGATATATATTACGAAAGTTCCTCCGTTTACCCCCGACATTGTTCTTTTGACGGACATCCATATTTCATCTTCGTCTGATTGCGGTATTACTGCGACGGATTGAACAATCGTGTCGGTTTGCATCGGGTAATCCGACCAGGCAACAACATCTTGTTCTCTATCGTAAGTCATTGAGATTAAAGAGCCGTCACCAAGAGTAACCCAAAGAATGACATCGGGGTTCTTCTGTAAGGCCATTGACGTAATCCCCGACGCTGTTATATGTTCTGCGAGCGAAGTTAAATCTGGGGCAACGTATTTTCTCTGTTGTTCGGTATAAGTCATTTCCCTTAATTTTCGGCCGACGAAATCGACAAAAAGGATAACTTCGTTCACTTTTAATGCCTGAATCTGTTTGCTTCCGTAAGTAGTTTGCTGTCGAACAGTAAAATTAGTTGGGGTTATTGGCGTATCAAGTTCGTTAGAGCCTATCTTCCATTCATCGGCGAATGTACCAGCCATTAACGCCTCTAACGCCTCAATCCAGACAACGCTATTTGTCGAAGGAAGGCCCAAGGAAAAGGCGTCTGCGTCTTTTACATCCTCTTCAAAATCTTCATAGTCACTTACTGCGGAAAACCATACAGTTACACCTGAACCGGGCGCTCTTGTATAAGTCGGTAACTGCCATATTGCATCGAAATCCCATCCTGCATCGGTAAACGTAGATTCTGTTTTCATGTCGGCAGTATCTTCGCCTGTTTCATCACCAGCAGAAGTTGTCCAGCCGCTTGTGTCCATATCCCAAAAACAATTAGTTTCCGTTCCTCCTGCATCAACCCCCATAAAGCCACCGCCATTAGCCGCTGCTGTTCCGGCAGGATTTAATGTTTGTACTGCGCCTGATGAATAACAATCATCTAAAGTACCAGTGTTATAATAACCAACGAAGCCGCCTATATTAGCGTCTGCGTGACCGATTCCATCATCACAGACATTACCTCTTGCATAACAATTATTTATATCGGAAATACTCAAACCTACAAAACCTCCTGAGAAATTTACTGTTGTGTCTGTGCTGGCATTTTCAACATCACCTTCTGCGCCACACTGGTCTATATCCTGAGAAGTCTTTCCAGCAAAACCGCCTACATAAGCATTGGTAGCTGTAACCGATGAATATGTAACATCACCATAAGCAAAACAAGTTTCAAAAGTTGAACCTGAACCATCAGCAGCGCCGATAAAGCCTCCTATCAAAAGTCCAGTTGCCGAAGTTGTTGGTACATTTACAGTAACATCTCCGGTTGCTATACAACCATCAAAATTTGAAGTTCCTCCACTTTGTCTGCCCGCAAAACCACCGGCGTAGAATGCCAAAGCGCCAGCATCCATTGTTGCGGTTACAAGACCAGAGGCAGTACAATTTGTATATTGACTACTTTCGCCGGCTTTTGCCGCTGCCCAACCAATAAAACCACCAATAGGCATATAATAACTCAAGGCTGTTTCGGCTTTTACCGTACAGGAGGAGCTACAATTGGTTAATGTTTTTTCGCCTTCATACATACCGATAAGACCACCAACACCTTTATCGCTTGTAGTTGAACCTGCACCAGCTTCTATTGTGCCTGATGAATGACAATTAGTAATATCATAATTTGTTACATAACCGCAAAGGGCGCCTGTTAAATTCTTGCCTTTAATATCACAGTTTTCAAGGGTTACGTCTTTAATATAATAAGAAGCGGCATTGACTTGGGCCTTGCCAAATAAGCCCATATATTCCGAGGCGATTCTGTTAATATACAAATTTTTTATCTTGAAATTCTGGCCGTCAAAATTTCCCTGAAAATTATTTATCGGAGCAAAACCATAATAAGTATCTGGCTTGCCTGATATTTCATTTGCCGTTCTCGAGGCAGCAGCGTCTATATCATTCAAGAGAACACAATCATCCGTCCTATGAGAACTCATAAGCTGCAATTCGTCGTAATCGGTTATATTGTAAGTAGCCATAAAATTACACTATTAAAGAAGGATATTGTGACGTACCAAATTCATCATCTTCAAGAGGCAGCGAAGCGCCCGAGTAAACACACCTATCGTTATAAAATGTGACCGTTCCGGGAAAACCTCTTGCATAAGACCAAGCGCCTTCATGCCATTTTTTAGTTGCATCTGTGGATTCCAAATCAGAATAGACTTCTACCGCCGCCTTGAACGGATTCAAAATGGCGGTTACTTTAACTACACCTTTTTTCTCGACGTTGTTTACAGTTAAATCCGCCTTGCAGGTTGTAGCCGATTCTATTGTTATGCGGTACTTGACATTATCTTCTGACTCTGTACCGGCTAACTGTATGTTTTTATCATTTTCGCCGATATATGTTTTGAAATCTTCCCATACGGAATTATTTTCGTTTCTTTGAAGTTTTACTGTTCCCGTCCATCTTCCATGCGTCCCGAAATTATAGTCGCCCTTAACGGATAACTCATCAGATGTACCAACGCCATTTTGCTGTATGATAGTTGTGCTTATGGAATGTATGAGCATGAACAAAGCCCCCTTATGCCCTGGCAAGAAAAGGCTTACAGAAGCTTCAAGAATACCGCTACTGCCGGCAGAGGTTGTTGTGCAGGCAAGCGTTGTGGTACTTGGATTATCAGGATTTACCAAATCGTTCCTTACAAGAAATGGCCCTTTACGAAAATCTATTTCGTTAAGCTCAAAAGTGTAAACGTCCGTTCGCGTCAATTTGCTTTGTGGATAGGAAGGGTGAACTATCCACATTGTATCTGCTCTTTGCTTGAACTGTAATTCAAGTAAATCAGCGGCTAAATATGGCGATGAAATCCATACGTCCCCGCTATCATCCAATACAGCCCCATTGAAAAATACCCTTATATACCTATTGCCGAATTCCAGCATATAGGCTATTGAGCCTGAATAAACAAACTCGACCATGCGTACTACTGTATTGGCTATGCTGACAGGCGTATTTGTTGCATCATAGATGAATTGATTTCCGGGTCTGCGTTCTGCGCCCCCGTAAATCCGCGGAATCATATTGTCAAGATACCGGCAACCCCTGCTATACTTATCAACGTCGCTACGCGCGTCGATTTGAGGGCTTAGTACGCCTGCATTAAAAGCTAATATCGGTACATTCGGCATTTTAATATCTTAACAGTCATGGACTATTTCAGATTCTATACCAGCGCCAACTCCATCGCCACCGCCGGCAGCCTCTCTTTCGTCGTAAACATTAAATACGCTACCGCCATCATCAACTAAAGTATCTACATCATCTATAAGTGAAGATAAGTCGCCGCTTCCAAAAGTAAATTCGCCAGACCCGACAGGTCTTTCTATCCATAATACTTTTTGGTTGGATGTTGTATCAAAATCTTTCACATATTCGCCTTCATAAACTACGTACTTATCCTCATAAAATACGTGTTCATTTGTCAGATATACCACCAAAGCACCTTCGTACTCAACTTCTTGTTGTCTGTAAACTATAACTACATCACCATCTACAAGAGCCGTTAAGGGAGTGGCGCGGTAATATCCATGATTAACTATTTCAGGTAAGATTTGGTTAGCAAGCCCCCTGCCTGCACCGCTTGGCTGATAAGCTGAAAAAACCAAGTCGTTTCCCGATGGATATGCAAATTTCGTTTCGTAAGGCATAGCTAATCCTAAGCGTCTTGAAGGAGTCCGAATAAATGAACTGTATTTGTTGCGCCGCCACCGCTGTTAGTAACGTCAATTTTAATAACTTCGCCAGCGGTGTATCTCGTAAGTACACTAGCAGCAGCTACGGGGTCGGCATCAGCAGTAGGAGAAATTATACAATATTCACCGGCTGCATCGAGTTCGTCAAGGTCAAGGTTGGCTCCCAACATACCATTAGCGCCAAGCCAATTGTCCCATGAAGCCGTAACTCCAATAGTGATTTCTGCGTCCACACAATCCGCACCGGCAACCACTATAACTTTTGTTATGATGCAGGTTTTTCCCGATGGAACAGTGTAAAGCGTAGTTTGTCCCGCTGCATTGAACGCTACTGTTGTTGTGCTTAACCTTGCTTCGGCGGATGTTTCTTTCAAATCAATTGACATAGTTATAGCCCTTTATGTTCCACCATAAGTTTCAGTACCGTTGATTGCTACTTCGCCGCCTGTAGCTGTAAACCTCGCCTGATTCCAGTCACTTCGCCCCGATACGTTTGTTTCCTGCCGGCATACAATTCTGGCTGTACGTTCAGCCTCTTCCAAAGCCTTGTCAATTTCCGCATATAGTGCAGGCATTTTTGTACCTGCAATAGATGGCCTTAATTTTACGGCTAATCGGTAAATCAACACTTCTGTAAACAGCGGGTCAAACTCTGCCGGTTCGGTGACTTTTCTGATATAGATAAGGTTGACCTCGTTCTCATTGGACAGCAGATACCCGCTTTCGATAACAGGTCTATATTTGACCCGTGTATTATCATTGATAGAAGCATCCTCTTTAAGCCGCCAAAAATCTATAGGAAGTTTGTAACGAAAATCTGGCCCGAAATCAGGGGTTTCATTGTCAGGATATAGTTTCTTCCTCTTCGTAGCAAAAGACCATGTAAAAGAACGCAGAAGCGCATTCCTTGTCTGGTCGTAATGCAAAGCACTTTTTATGCCAAGCGTATTAGTGCCTTGATTCGCAAGAGTAAATCGCGTCGAGCCAAATAAATCTATGGCTTGATTGCATACATCAACTTCTGCTTGTATGAGTGACATATTACACCTTTAGTCGTCAATTAACTTGCCATTTTTGTCTCGGGGCCAAATATTAAGTTTCTCTTTACCACAGGGAACGGTAGTCATTATTTTTGTAGAACCCGTAGGTTCACCATATCGCGTCGTATATCCGGCCTTTGCATTCCTTCTTAGGACTTCTTCGCGGACATTACTTTCGCTTTCATTCCAATTAACAATTTCGCCGTCATTACCTTTAGCCATTTCCATTTCCAGAAGCGTAATTTGAAGCGGAGATCCAGCCAATGAGAATTATGCCCACAAGTCGTACAGTGGCGAAAGCTCTTGCCATCCTTTTCGCGATACATATACATATACGAAGCGCATTTAGGACATTGTGGGTTCAGGCTTACTATACGTCCCAACATTTATTTGGCCTGCTCTTTTTTCTTGAGCAATTCTTCCTTTTTTTCAGACCAATGTCTTTTGTCTTTAGCTTCTTTTTCTTTTTCAGCCATGATACTTTTTTCCTTTCTTATTTTATAAATGAAGGGGGCCATGTAAGTAGCCCCCTCCAAACCGAAACACCTGTCAGACAGCAATCTTTACGTCGAGATTTGCAGCATTATAAACGGAGCGCCATCGTTTCCACCCGTTGTTCTATCAATGAGATAGCCGGCATGTTGTCTGTCGTAGCGAGTATTTTTTGTCAATTCGCTAATGCCAGTTTGGTCAAACCACGTATCACGCTCGTAAGTCGCTCCACCAGTAGCACTACCACTTGGAGACACCCATCGCGGACCCCAAGTCTGGATGAAAAGAAGCTGACCAGTGGTTGCAGGAACATTAGGATAACCCGCTACCGAAATATATGCGGTACTTCCGGAACCAGTGTGCATGTCGATTATTTTACCGTAGGGATTACCAAGAACTTCGGCGTAGTCGGTTCCTGCGGTAAAACGCCGATCAAACGGCGCATCAACATAAAGCGTTATCTTTGTTCCACCAGCAACTCATGCTGTATTTCCAATTATACCTCTGGTTTGTGCGTCACCTAAATCGTCAGTAAATAAGGCTATTGAGGCACC
>SDBT01011073.1_pt1 | contig 14532 bp, 8 predicted proteins | sample 2277101 | NCBI WGS metagenome assembly SDBT01 (sample SAMN10404973, study PRJNA504765) | marine sediment metagenome | isolation source: marine sediment core GS10_PC15, 103 cmbsf | place: Arctic Ocean: Southern Knipovich Ridge | collected 2010
CGGCCCGCTGGACGTGCGGGTCGCACCGGATGCGGCGACGCTGCTCGACGACGCCGGCCTGTGCTACGACGTCATCGTGCCAGACCTCCAGGAACACATCGACGAGCTCTACGGCGTGCACGAAGGCCGCGGCGGCGACTTCTTCGATTACCTGCGCACGTACGACGAGCACGTCCAGTTCATGACCGATCTCGTCGCCGCTTACCCCGACCTGGCCGAGATGATCAACCTCGGCCTCTCGGTCGAAGGCCGCCCGCTCTGGGCCCTGCGCATCACCGGCCCCGGCCAGGACAAGCCCGGCGTCATGTACCATGGCGCCCAGCACGGCAACGAACAGGCTGGCGCCTCGGTCGTGGCCTACGCCGCCCATCACATTCTCACGAATTACGACAGCGATCCCGATGTCGCGCTCCTGGTGGACAGCGTCGAGTGGTTCTTGCTGCCGATCATGAACCCCGACGGCTACGAACTTTACGGGCGACACAACGCCAATTGGGTCGACCTGAATCGTAACTGGGGCGGGCCCGGCAGCGGTTATGATTATAGTCCCGGGCCCTTCCAGTTCTCAGAGCCGGAAACCGCCGCGATGCGTGATTTCTTCGTGTCACACCCCAACGTGCGTGCATACGTCGACTTCCACGGGTACGTCCCCCACATCCTATGGTCCTGGGGACACCGGTGGGAACGGTGCCTGGATAACAGGACATACCGCCGACTCGGGCTTGCCCTTAAGGATCTTGTGCTGGAAGGCAGTGGCGTTGAGTACTACAACGGCCAGTTGTATCGAAGGCTCTATCCGGTCAGCGGGGGTTCAATCGACTATGCCTACGGCCTGCACGGAGCGTGGGCGCTTATTATCGAACTCTTCGCGACCTCCGAGGTGCTGGACCACTGTACCACCTTCCTTCCGATCACGCTTCACCTGGCCACCTGGGTAACCGACTGCAACGAGAACGGCATCCCCGACGGCCAGGAGATCGCCGCAGGCACCTCCGAAGACTGCAACAACAACGCCGTGCCGGATGAGTGCGAGTCGCAGGACGACTGTAATGCCGACGGCGTGCTGAACATCTGCGACTTCGCCGCCTCGGACATCCCGGACTGCAACGGGAACGCGATTCCCGACGAGTGCGACATCGCCGACGGAACCAGCGAAGACTCCAACGCCAACGGAGTTCCCGACGAATGCGAACCCGACTGTAACGGCAATCGGATCGTCGACGAGTGCGATATCGACTGCGGTGATAAATACGGCCCGTGTGACGAGCCGGGCTGCGGGATGAGTTCAGACTGCAACAGCAACGGCGTCCCCGACGAGTGCGACATCGCCGACGGAATCAGCGACGACTGCAACGACAACGGCAAACCGGACGAATGCGAGTTGAGCGGTGTCGGGCGGATCGATCTGGAACAGACGCTGATTCTGCTCGATGCCAACCATGCCTCCATCGCCGATCTGATTGCCCACCGGTTCGACTTCTCCGAGGGCGCGACCGGCGACGAGATCGTCAATGGCGGCGAGAACATGTACGATGGCGGTAACCGTCTGAACACCAACCTCGCGTTTCGCATCCCGTACACCAATGGCGTCATTACTCCCGGCGACGATGAATTCGGTCCGGGGAGTCGCTATTTCACCGCGAAGTATCCCGGGCTGTTCATCATGGTCGCGGCGGACATCGGCGTGGAGTGGTTCTCGGTCCTCGGGACACTCGGGAACGGGGGACAGGGCGTCGCGGAGATAACACACAATCCTCCCGCCACGGTTGTGAACGGCGAAACCTACACGATCTTCGACAAGCGCGTATATGAGGTTGAGACGCCGTCCGTATGGCACATGCTGATTCTCCGCGGGGATGAAGGCCGCGTCCGCCATGGGTACTATCACGACTTTTCACAGAGTGACACTGACTCACTCTTCGGGTTGGGGGCCCGTGGCGAACTCATTTACCTCCTGTTCGCGATCCAGGCTGGTGAAAACATCTGGGATACTCAATTTGTTGAGGTTGCCGACCAACTGCTGCTACAGGTGGTGCGCGAGCAGTACGCCGACTGCAACGGCAACGCCCAGCCCGATAGCTGCGACATCTCCGACGGCTCGAGCCAGGACCTCAACGGCAACGGCATCCCGGACGAATGCGAATGCTGGGGGGACCTCGATGGAGACAACGACATCGACCTTGCCGACTTGGCACAACTCCTCGGCAGCTATGGTGAGACAACCGGCATGAGTTACGAAAACGGCGACCTCGACGGGGACGACGACGTGGACCTCGCTGACCTGGCGGAGTTGCTCGGCGTCTACGGCACCGTGTGCGCGCCGTGTCCGGGCGACCTCGATGGCGACAACCACGTGGACTTAGCCGACCTGGCGCAACTGCTTGGCAGCTACGGCGAGTCGACCGGCATGAGTTACGAAGACGGTGACCTCGATGGCGACGGGGATGTGGATCTTGCCGATCTGGCTGAGTTGCTTGGACACTATGGGCAGGTCTGCGAGTAAGCGCGTAAGGGCGATCGGCGGTTTGACCGGTTGAAAACCGGTCTCACAATGCACCGCCGAAGCAAATTGCGAGAGGGGGGACTCGAACCCCCACGGGTTTCCCCGCAGGCACCTAAAGCCTGTGCGTCTGCCAATTCCGCCACTCTCGCGGGTCGGTGGCGCTATTCTAGCGGGGTTGGGCGCGTGGCGGGAGTCCTCTGCGCGAGGGCCCGGCCACCCCGCAGCGAGCGGGCACGGGGGGTGCTCGGGAGCGGTTCCGGGCCCGGCTCACTTCTCCGAATCCTGCGCGTGGTGCTTGACAGCCCGTGATTTCCACCTAAGCATCTCGCGGCACGCGACCTGTGCTGCCGATGGAGTTGTGCACGGCCGCGAATGGATGACATTGGAGCCCCAAGAGTGGCCCTGACAGCTAGCAGCGCTTATCAAGACCGGGTGGCGCGGGCGTCTCGTCCGTATCGTCACCGGCGTGACGCCGGTCCGACCATGGCTAGATCAGTGGCTCTAAGTCTGGTGGCATAAAGACGTTAAAGGTGAATCTCATGGCCAAGCGGAAGGCGGCCGGCGCGGCGGACGGAAAGACCCTGGTGATCGTGGAGTCACCCGCCAAGGCCAAAACCATCAACAAATATCTCGGCAGCAGATTCGTGGTGAAGGCCTCGATGGGCCATGTCCGCGATTTGCCCAAGAGCAGCTTCGGAATCGACCTGACCGACAATTTCCGCCCCAGCTACGAGGTGGTCCATACCCGGGCCAAGATCGTCACCGAACTGAGAAAACTCGCCGCCAAGGCCGACGAGGTATATCTGGCGACTGACCGCGACCGCGAGGGTGAGGCGATCGCCTGGCATCTGGTCGAGGCGCTCAACCTGCCGCTCGACAAAGTACGCCGAGTGATGTTCAACGAGATCACCAAGTCCGCGATCTCCGAAGCGTTTGCCCACCCGCGCGAGATCGATATCGACCGCGTCAACGCGCAGCAGGCCCGCCGCATACTCGACCGCATCGTCGGCTACGAATTATCCCCGCTACTGTGGAAGAAGATCGCGAAGGGGCTCTCGGCCGGCCGGGTGCAATCCGTGACCGTGCGTCTGATCGTCGATCGGGAGCGTGAAATCCGGGCGTTTGTGCCCGTGGAGAGCTGGAAGGTCTGCGCGTACGTAACCGGTAACGTCGCCGACGCCGCCCAACTCGCCCCGCAGTGGGATGAGTTCATCACCCAACAGCCCACGCAGAAGCAGATCCAGGAGTGGCTCAGCGAACGGGACGCGTTCCGGTCCGAGTTGGCCGACGTGGCCGGCAAGCCTTTCAAGGCCAGCAATGCCGAGGATGCCGCCGAAGTCGTGCGTGCGCTCGGCTACCGCGTGGAGCGTATCGAACGGCAAGGTTGGGACGAATATGCCCACCTCGATCTTAACCGGGCCCAACTGATCGGCGGGTTCGATCTGGACCAGGCGCCGCCGCTGGTCGTCTCGGATCTGAGCACCAAGCGAACCACGACCCGCCCCCCGGCGCCGTTTACCACCGCCACTCTCCAGCAACAGGCCAGCACCCTGCTGCGTTTCTCCAACTCACGCACCATGCGTATCGCGCAGTCGCTGTACGAGGGGATCGATCTGAACGGCGAAGGCCCGATTGGCCTGATCACGTACATGCGAACCGACTCGACCAACCTCGCGGGCGAAGCCCTCACCAAGGTGCGTGACTTCATCAGCCGGGAGTTCGGCGAGAAGTACCTGCCGGAAAAGCCTAACTTCTTCGGCAAGCGCCAGTCCCGCGCCCAGGAGGCGCACGAGGCGATCCGCCCCACCGATCCGCTGCACACGCCCGCGAACATCAAGAAAGCGTTGACCGCCGACCAGTTCAAGCTTTATCAGTTGATCTGGAAGCGGTTCGTGTCCTGCCAGATGCCGGCGGCACAGTGGGATTCGACCTCGGTCAGCCTGACCTGCGACACGCCGCTCGGCCCGGCCCGTTTCGCCGGCAATGGCCGCAAGCTCGTGTTCGACGGCTACATGAAGGTAGCCGGCGTGACCAGCCCGGACCAGATTCTGCCCGCCCTGGAGACCGGGGCCCCGGTCGGGACGCTCGCGCTCGATGCGAAGCAGCAGTTTACCGCCCCACCGCCGCGCTACACCGAAGCTTCGCTGGTCAAGACCCTGGAGTCGGAGGGGATCGGTCGACCGAGCACGTATGCGGCGATCATCGACACGATCCAGCAGCGTGGCTACGTGGAGCAGGAGGAGCGCAAGTTCTGGCCGACGTCGCTGGGCGAGGTGGTCACGGACAAGCTGGTCCAGCACTTCCCGAAAGTGCTCGACGTCAAGTTCACGTCGTACATGGAGGACGAGCTCGACAAGATCGAGGAGGCCCATCTCGATTGGATCCGCGTCTTGCACGAGTTCTACGACCCCTTCAAGGACCTCCTGGCCCGGGCCGGTGACGAGATGGAGGCCACCCGCAGCCAGCCCAGCGAATACGAGTGCCAACTGTGCGAGGCGCCCATGGTCTATCGGTGGGGCAAGCTCGGACGGTTCCTCTCGTGCACCAAGTACCCCGATTGCAAAGGCACGCTCAACGTCAACCGCGCGGGCCAGCCGATCATCCCCGAAGCCGGCGAGCAGATCTGTGAACTCTGTGGCAAACCGATGGTGCTGCGCCAGTCGCGCAACGGGATGTTCCTCGGCTGCGGCGGCTATCCCGATTGCCGCAACACCGTGGCCTGCGACGAGAACGGCAACCCCTTGAAGGTCGTCGAAGAACACGAGCTGAAACGCCCGTGCGAAGCCTGTGGCGAGGGTACGCTGGCGGTCAAGTGGAAGGCGCGCCGGGCGTTTCTGGGCTGTGACCGTTATCCCAAGTGCAAGAACACCGCCCAGGTACCCAAAGACATCCAGGTCAAGCGGAAGCCCGCCCCCCCGCCGGAGGATGCCGGCCTTTCGTGCGAGAAGTGTGGCCGGGCAATGGTGATTCGCAGTGGCAGCCGCGGCAAATTCCTCGCGTGTTCCGGCTTCCCGAAGTGCCGGAACGCCAAGCCGCTGGAAAAGCTGGAAGAGCTGAAGGCCGCCGCCGCGGCGGGGTCCGTCGGCACCCCGCCCGAAACAACGGGCGACACCAGTTCCGCACCCGCCGGGTCGCCCGCCCGGACCAAGCCGAACGACGCCGGAAAGAGCGCGAGCGGCCGGAAGCCCAAGACCAGCGAGAAGCTCGGCGATCCGCCACCGGGGTTCGCCTGGACGCGGACCGGCCGCCCGGTGGTCGAGACGCTGCCGGAGGACGGCGACCTGACCTGCCCGAGTTGCGACGGGATCATGCAGATGAAGCGCGGCCGCTACGGCCCGTTCTTCTCGTGCGGCAACTTCCCGCGCTGCAAGTTCGTCAGCAACCTGCGCGGCGAGGCCAAGAAGCAGGCCGAGGAGCTCATGCCCGCCCCCGCCAAGCCCAAGCCGATCCCGACCGACATCCCCTGCACCGACTGCGGCTCGATCATGCTGGTCCGTCAAGGCCCGCGCGGCCGCTTCCTCGGCTGCAGCGCCTACCCCAAGTGCAAAACCACCCAGGAGCTGCCCGCCGGCTTCGAGGTCCCGGTCACGACCGAGCAAACCTGACGCACCGCCCCACGGCCGACACGGCCGTACCTCATATGTTGATCGTACGTGTGTCGGGTGGCCCATCTCTTTAGAGGTGGGGGACACGAATACTCGAACGATTCGTGTCCCCCACGGCTAAGCCACCCGCCCCAGTGCGGAGTGCAGGTAGCACATCAGGAAGGGGCGCCGTGAGCGCGTAGGCGCGGGCGGGGTCTCTTTCACGGGCGCGGCGTTGAAACCGAAGCGCCTCCGCGACGTATAAGAACTCGGGCAAGGCGCCGCCGACGCAACCTGGCGATGGCGGCCGGTGCCCGGAATGCGGGGAGAGCGCATGATCCGCAAGACGCTAGCTCTGGCGTTGTCGCTGGCCGCGCTTGGCATCGGCACGCTCTGGTGCAGGAGCGCCTGGGGGGTGTTTGAGGCACGTGAGCTCCGCTGCGGCCAAGCCCCGCGCTTTCTTCCAGGTTGGGCGGCGCGCTTCGAGCTCGCCGCCGACCGAAGCGTGGCCCTGTATGGCCGAAGCGGCCGCCTGAAGGTTCATCTCCTCTGGCGGGAGAGTTCCCACGGCCCGCGCACAGCGAAGCTCGTTCTAAAACAACGCGCCCTTGCCGGATTCAGCTATTCGACCCTTTCCTTAGACTCGCTCAGGGGGCTTTCAATTCGCTGTCCCTTTTGGTTCTTACTCGGGCTCTATGCAGCCTATCCCGCTTACGCGCTTGCCCGGGGATCGATATGTCATCGGCACCGCCTTCGAAGCGGATGTTGCATCACCTGCGGCTACAATCTCACCGGCAACGTCAGCGGCCGGTGTCCGGAGTGCGGAACTGCAACAAGCGCCGAGGGAAACGTCACATGAGACGCGGCCTGCGGACACGATGGGTCCTGAAGTGGGTGAGTACGGTGGTGTGCCTGCTGATTGTCGTTACGTGGGTAAGTACCCTCTCCTGCAGCGTCAACTACGTCACCAACTCATTTTCCGTAACGATTGCGTACGGTCGCTTCTACCTCACGCGATTTGAGGGCACGCTGGAAGATCGTCGCTACTTCGTGGCCAAATACAAGAGGGGCGGGGGTTGGTCGATCTCCCGGGTGTCACTTCGAAAATACGGAAGCTCCGGTCGGACTACCCTGCGCGCCCTCGGATTCGTCCGAACCCTCAGAACGAAGGACGGGCCGTATTCATTTGGGCCAGCGCTGATCACTCAATTGGGCTACTTCGTGCCCTTTTGGAAGCCGCTCGCGCTCATCACTGTGCCGACGGCCTTTCTGTGGTGGCTCGACCGCCGCCGCACGCCGCCTGGACACTGCCACCACTGTGGATACGACTTGACCGGCAACGTCAGCGGCGTGTGTCCGGAGTGTGGGCGGCCGGTGGATAGCAAAGCCGCGGGTCGTGGGATTCGATCAGGCGATCAGCAATCCCACTGTCCGTAGTTTCCCAGCAGTTCGGCCAGATCGGCCAGGTCGACGTCGCCGTCGCCGTCGAGGTCGCCTTGCTCGTATGTCGCGCCGCTCGTGGTGCCGTAGTACCCGAGCAACTGCGCCAGGTCGGAAAGATCGACGTCACCGTCGCCGTCCAGATCGGCGGGGACCAGCGGCGTGACCCAGACGGTTCCGGCCACGCGCACCGTTTCTATTTGCACTTCCACCACGCCAAACGGCCAGCCCAGGTCGTAGGTCGCCGTGCCCAGCACGACGCCAGTGACCGAAACGTGCGCGTACCCGTTGGCGTCAACCTCCATCAGCACGTCGGCCGCGACCGTGGCCGGTTCGGGCGGATCCGGATAGCGAATAGACTCGTCCATCACCACGAAGGGCGGCGAACCGGCGTAGATGTCCTCGCCGCTCCTCCACTCCGGCGGAATCTCGTTGGTGACGTCAAACGGGCCGAAGGGAATACCGAGATAAGAGATCGTGACTTCGAGCAGCGCGATCTCGTAAGCGCCGTGGTACTGCGGCGCCATGTTACAGGTCGCGGTCGGCGAATTGTAATAGACGTTCTGCCCGGACGTTTCCAGGTCGAAGTTCCAGGTCTCGGTATCCGCGCCGGCCATGCTCGCGAACAGCAGTAACGAACCCGCCGCCAACGCGCCCCACCGGCACCGCGCTTCGCCGCCGTTTGCCGTGCAGTTCATTTCTCTCTCCTTCGTGGTGTTGATGTGCCGCGACGCTTTGGCGCGGTCCGCATCGTTAACTCGAGCGGATTCACGCACGCGTGCAGGTTTCCCCATTCTACAGAATTGCCGGCGGCGTTCCAAACCCTTATTCACCACAGCGTAAAAGCACGGGTCCATGACAGTTCTGGCGGACCCTACAGGCCGCGCGCCGAAGCCCGCCGGAAGTGTCATGCAGCGCAAAAGCAAGCCCCGCCGCACGCGCGACGGGGCTTTTTGTGTGCGTGCCTTGTGCTACAGGCCGGCGCCGTAATTCCCCAGCAGGACGCCGAGGTCGGCCAAGTCGACGTCGCCGTCACCGTCGATGTCGCCGTCCTCGTACGTCGCGCCCTCAGGCGTGCCGTAATTGGCGAGCATCTGTGCCAGGTCGTTGAGGTCCACGTCACCGTCGCCGTCCAAGTCACCCAGGATCAGCTCTTCGTCCGAGACACCCCAGACTTCGACGTCGTCGATGTTCCAGCCGGGGTAGGTGACCGAGCTGTCGGTCGGGCCCATCTGCCAACGGACGTACACGGTCGCCGCGCCGTCGGCGACAGCCGAGATGTCCAGAGTCATCTGGAACCAGTCGCGGTCGGAGATTGAGCTGCCGTCGGGATTAGTCCAGACCTGCGTCCAGTTGGCGCCGTCAGTCGAAACCTCGACCGCGGCCTCATCCCACTTCTCGACGCCCAACCAGCGCCAGAAACGCAACTCCATCAACGACAGGTGGGCGCAGTCGATAGCGGTGGTGGTGAGATAGTACGGCGGCATGTTGCTGGGATAGTCGCCGTCGAGATTGTAGCCGTATACGCCGGTTCCGGTGTAACCGCCTTCGGGGTCGCCGTCGTGGCTACCGCCGCGAGTCGGCGTTCCGAAGGCCCACTGACCCTCGATCGCCCAGCCCGGATCGGTGTCGAACGCGAAGGCGTGGCGCAGGGCCATGTCGTCGACCTCGAGCGAGACGGCGTGATCCGTGTCACCATCGTTGTCGGTCAGGTTGCTGAAGTAGATCGTCCCTTCGTGCAACCCGTGCAAGAGAGTGCCGGCCTGAGCGTTGAACGAAACGGTGACGTCGACCGTGCCGAGCCCCGGCAACGTGCCGCCGGCATTGGAAATCTCGACCCAGTCCATCGAGGCGGTCACTTCATAATCCATCGAAGTCTCGTTCCGGTTCTCCAGAACGTAGATCGCGCTGTCCGGCGTGAAGGGGCCGCCGCGCTGCCCGCTGGCCGCCAGGTCCTCGCCGGTGACCTTCAGGCCGGTGGGCGATTCGGCGATGCCGACCACGCGTAGCGACGGGTCGCCGAAGACCAGCCAGGTGTCGTACATCGAGACTCCGCCAGAACCGTACTCGTCCATCATCTGGCAGGAGCCGGCGAAGCACAGGGCCCCGAAGCTGAAGTATGCCTCGGCACAGAGCAGATCCACGGTCTCGTCCTGGGCACACATTGGCGGGGCCCACGACTGGTTGACCGAGGAGGCGTACATCCCGACCGCGCCGGTCGGCTCGCCGTTGTGTGTCGCGCGCAGCCAGGCCTCGGCGAAGCAGGTGTAGCCGGCGAACTGCCCGTTGACACACGCCACGGTGACGATGAACGGCAGCATGTTGTCATTGACCAGGCTGTTGACGTGGTTGTTGGAGAAGCCGGTGGTCACCCAGGTGGTCGTGCTCCCGTGGCCGCAGTAATTCATGATGCCGCGTCCGGCGTTGACCGCGGCTGAGACCTGCGCGGCCGACGCGCCATAGCCGTAGAGACCGTCGACGTTGGTATAGCCGTGATTGAGCAGGTCGGTTCTGATGTTCCCGATGTGCTGCGTGTCTGACTCGCCGTCGTCCCCGATCCCGGCTCCTTCGCTGGAGCCGATGCCGACCCCTTTCCAGAACCAGTCCTGCACCGTGGCCGGCATGAGCTCATATTCGATAGTTCGTTCGACCTGCGTATTCACCTGCGTGGTGTTCTCGGCGGAGAAGCGCCCGATGAAGATGTCGGGGTAATGATCGCTGCCGGAGACCAGCGCGTAAATCGGATCAGCGGACCCGCCGGACGCGTAGGGTGTCGCCACCTGGCTGCTGTCACCAACCAGCAGCACGAACGCCAAGTCGGTGGTGTTATAGATATTCTGGATGTAGTTGCCGATCGCGGACGAGCTATTCCCGATCGATGAGACACCGACCATCGTCGTCGTCAGGCCGATCGAATTCTTGTGATCGACCAGCGGCTGGACGTTGGTCATCCAGGAGTTGTAGCAGATGATCAGCATCTCGCCGACCTCGTCGATCGGATCGTAGCGCAACCCATCGCCGTAGTTCAGGAAGTGGTTTCGGTACACCTGGTGGAACGCCAGGCTGAGCTCCCGCTGCCGCGCGGGCGGATCCAGAGCGTTCACGCCCTCCGAGCCCGTGTGCGCGACCTCGACCGTCATCTGGGTATAGACCCGCAGGCGGCGGGCAACCGGGTTGTACTGAAAAGGATTGACGCGCACGACCACGCCGCGGTGATCGCGCATGATGTACGGCGTGCCCAGCGTCGCCAGCTCTCCCGGATACTCGGCATCGAGTTCGTATTCCGCTCCGAAGGTGTACGCCACCGTCGCGGGATCGACGTCGCGATAGAGATTCCCCTTGGACGGAGCGAGGTCGATGCCCTCGATCTCGTAGAAATCGCCCGAGACTACCTTCACCGTAACGTCGGCGGTGTCGGGTATGATCACGCTGCGACAGACGTTTGGCAGATCCGGTGCCCCGGTCCGGAGGATTTGGGGCTCTCCGTCCAACGTGATCAAGGTGTACTCGCGCCCCTCGATCGAGAGCTTTTCGGTAGTGTGCTGACCAAAGGAATACGAGAGCACCACCCGCTCCTGCGAATCCTCCAGCACGGTTACGTCGACGGAGTTGCCCGCGCCGCCTTGGGCTACGGTCGCGCACAGACCGGCGACCACGCAGGTCGCCGCGAGCGCACACATAAATCGTCCGCCGCGCGTAACGCGGCTGCTGAGATTACCGGAAGTTTTCACCACGTGGCCTCCTTGAGCGTCTGGTTAGCGTAAATGCATGCTGCCCTGATACTATCATGAAGCGGTCCGCAGATTCAAACGGAAACCGGGCTGGTGTGTGGTCCGATAAGCTCCAGCGCGGCTACAGTTCCGCTGCGCACATCTTGTTCGGGGTGGCACAAGCGTCTCGCCTGTGGTCTCGTTTTCGGGGTGGCACAGGCGTCTCGCCTGTGGCCTCACGGGCGCTGCGCCCGTGCCACCCATGATGCCAAATCTCTGCGAAGGTACACTAGTTGCGCTTCTCGCGTTCCATGGGCTTGCGCGCTCGGCACTCACCCACGCGCGGCTGCCAGAGCTGTCCCGCCTCGCCGCCGCGTCTGCGTGTCAGCCCGACGCCTACGTTCGGGCGTTTTGCTAGCGTGACACCGAAGTTGCGACCGGCGTACCCCACCGCATCGTAGCGTGAGGCCGTCACGTCCAGCCCCACAGCCGCGCCGCCGATGCCGCTCACGCCGGTCATTCTCTGTAACGCTTCGGTCGAGACGCCGTGCCGCGGCCCGCGCTGCGGACGGTAGAAGACCAGAGCGTCGATCTCCAGTTCGGGTTTCTCGCCCAGGATTATGCGCTCCTCGGGCGTGGGCTCGATTTTCTCGTAGAAGGGGACGATCCTGATGCCGCGGACGTCGCCGGCACCCTCGACACCCACCGCGATCGCCAAGCTGGATTGGAATTCTTTGTCAAAATTTGGTAGTTCGGCCGGGCTCGGCGTGGTCGATATGGCCCGGTCGCGCTGTTGGCAACCGGTCACGGTCAGCAGTCCGATGCAGATCACAACCGCGGTTCGCAGCCCGGTTCGCATACTCTATTGATTATCCGATCGCGAGGAAATTAGCAAGCAACTTGTATCCCTGGCTGGTCAGGAAACTCTCGGGGTGGAACTGGACGCCGAATACCGGCTCCCGGCGATGGCGCAGTCCCATCACTTCCGACGGGTCGTCTTCGGTGGTGGCAGAGATCTCGAACTCACTCGGGAGCGTCTCGCGCTCGACAATCAACGAGTGATAGCGCGTGGCCCGAAACGGGTTGGCGAGCCCCTCGAACAGGTACTTCCCGTCGTGCTGAATCATGCTGGTCTTGCCGTGCAGCAGGCGTTTGGCCCGAATCACGCGCCCGCCACTGGCATATGCGATCGACTGATGCCCCAGACAAACGCCCAGCAGCGGGATCTGACCCGAGAAGCGCTTGGCGACGTCCACGCTGATACCGGCTTCGCGCGGCGTACACGGTCCGGGTGAGATGATGATGTGGCTGGGCTGCTTCGTCTCGATCTGATCGAGCGTGATCCGGTCGTTGCGATGCACCTCGATCTCGAGCCCCGACTCGATCTCGCCCAGCGTCTGAACCAGGTTGTAGGTGAACGAGTCGTAGTTATCGATCAGCAGGATCATAGCGGCGACGGTAGACCGGGCTCGCAAGCCCGTCAATCGGAGTAGCCTGGGGCCCAGAGATACATGAACTTTGGCGACGCCCCCCCCAGCCAGGGCGGCAATTCAATGTTGATCAGATTGACCTGCGCCGGGCGGTCGGCGGCGTTGGAGTAGATGTTCGGCCGATGAGAATGCGGCCGGGCGTACTCCACGACCACGATCGGCCGGCCCTCCAGACCCGCCGCCTGCTTCGCCGCCTCGAGCGCGTCGTGCAGCGTGCCCAACTCGTCGATCAGACCTTCCCGCAGGGCCTCCGGTGCCAGGTACACCCGCCCATCGGCGAGTTGCTTCAAACGCGTCTCGTCGATCCCGCCGCGCGCGGTCGCGACCACGTTCAGAAAGCGCGCGTACATGGCGTCAATCATCCCCTGAAATACCGCGCGGTCCGCCGCGCTCATCTCGCGAAACGGCGAGCCGGCGTCCTTCATTTCGGCGCTCTTGATGATGTTGGCTCGAATGCCCAGCTTCTGCATCGTCCCGGAGAAATCCGGCACCACCATGATCACGCCGATGCTCCCCGTGACCGTCGTCGGATGGGCGTAGATCTGGTCCGCGGCGCACGCGATGTAATAGGCCCCCGAAGCCCCGACATCCAGCATCGCGGCGATCACCGGCTTGCCGGTCTGCTGCTTGAACCGCTGCAGCTCGGTGTACATCAGGTCACTGGCGGTCACGCCCCCGCCCGGCGAGTTGATCCTCAGCACCACGGCCTTGACGTGGTCATCGTCGGCGGCCTGATCGAGCTTCTCCTTGAACAGCGCCACCGGGTTGTCGCCCGGGCTGCCCAGCAGAGACTGCTCGCGCTGGTTCCGCAGTATGCCCTCCACGTCGATCAACGCAATCTTGTCGTTCCGCCAGATGCTGTCGCGCGCGAGCACGTGCTCGACCAGATCGCGCCCCGCCGGCACCGGCGTGATCAGGAACGACATCGGTGCGCAGCCGGCGAGAGTCAGGAGCAGCGAACAGCAAAGTAAGAACCGGGAAGCGCAGATGGGCGAATGCCGCCCGGCGCTGCGCACGTTTGGTGCTGTGTGTCTCACCGTCTATACTCCTGCGGCGATGCCGCGTGGTGGTCTCGCGGCCGCCTGACGCCTTGTGGATCGGACCAGATGATACCCGTCAGCGATGCTGATTTCGACCGGGCGGTGCAAGCCGCGCTCGATGCGCTGCCCGACGACTTTCGACCTCATCTGGAGAACGTCCTGATCGAGGTGCGGCCCCGCCCGGACGCCACGCTCTTGGACGAGTATGAGGAGACGGACGATCTACTCGGTATCTACGTCGGCGTTCCGCTCGAGGAAAAGGGTCCCACGGGCGCGCCCAACCCCCTGCCGGACCGCATCCTGATCTTCCGCGAGAATCTCTGCGCCGTGTGTCAGTCGTGGGAGGAGCTGGTCGACGAGATTCGCGTCACCGTCCTGCACGAGATCGGCCACTACTTCGGCCTCGATGAGGATCGGTTGGCGGAGCTGGGATACGATTGACCCGCGTTGAGCAGGGCGAATAGTCAATTACGTGCGCCGCCGACGGCACACCATCCGAACAACAATAGGTCATGCCCATGAGCTTGAGCAGTCCTGACAGACTCCGAAACGCAATTCTGGTCATAGTGGCCGGCGTGCTCACGTTTGCCTGGTGCGTCCCCGAACCAGTCGAGGCGCAGGCCAAGAACCAAGGCCAATCGATCTCGTCCACCCCGCCGCGCGACCAGGCCCGTGATTTGACGCAGCGCGGCGCCCGCTACCTTTTGGCCGCCCAAGAAAAGGACGGCGGCTGGGCTTCGCAGACCGGGACGGTGGACTCGATCT
>SDBT01011075.1_pt1 | contig 14530 bp, 15 predicted proteins | sample 2277101 | NCBI WGS metagenome assembly SDBT01 (sample SAMN10404973, study PRJNA504765) | marine sediment metagenome | isolation source: marine sediment core GS10_PC15, 103 cmbsf | place: Arctic Ocean: Southern Knipovich Ridge | collected 2010
AAGTTCCGACGAAGAGTAGCCTGTTAACCGTTCTAAAGCTTGATTTACTTGGTCTATGGTAGTTTCTGTGTCGGCGACTACTGTAGGATGGGGTGACTGGTCAATGAGGTTTAGGTTAAATTCGTTACTTTCTTTGAGTTCTTCTTCCATCCGCTTGCGCTCGGTGATTCCTCCTAACTGCTTAGCAACGGCATCAATCAACAACCTCTCTTCTTTCAAGAAAGGCCCTTCATCAATTTCCGGTCTCTCTTCCAAGTAACTTATCTCTACGATACCCCTCTTTTCTCCATCTATTTGAATATCTGAAGCTTGTTTCCATACAGTATCTTTGTAATTCCCTGTCTCAAACTTGGTGCCATTCACAACGATTCTAGCGCAGGTAATCTCTGGATACTGCGAGCTTGCTGGCAGTAGATTAGTAATCTCTTGAAATAGTTCATCCAAAGAAATATCTTGCTTCTCAGCAATCTTGGTAATGGCGTAAAGGCAATTGAGTTCTTTAACACGCTCACCCAAATCATGTTCCACCCGCTTACGCTCGGTGACGTCTGAGGCAATTTGTATCGCACCGGTGATTTGCCCTTCACGTTTAAGAGGTCCTATGGCGGTTTCATACCATGACGTCCTCCCATCAGGACCAGTTCCCATAGTCTCATAGGTACTGGTCTCTCCAGTTTGAAAAACCTTATCGATAACCTCTCTCACAGTCTCATGATGCTCGGGTTGGATATAGTCAAAAATACTCTTTCCAATTACACTTTCTATGCTTAATCCTGGTACAACATAATTGATGAACTGTATTTTCTTGTCACGGTCAACTAGCATAATGATATTCGGAGCATTCTCTACTAAAGAGCGCCACTTATCTTCACTCTTTCGCAGTGCCGCCTCTGCCTCCTTGCGCCTGAAGATATAGAAACAGAGCCCAATGATGAACAGGGTAATTATTAAGCGCTCCCATAGGTGTGTCGAATCTGGACGGAGTAATTGCTCGCCCAAAGATTTGTGATGCAATACAAGGGCATGGAAAGCCGAATCAAGAATCCAATAGAGTATCCCCAACCCAATTCCAAGCAATATGGACTTAGCTATTGTGCTTCCACCGTTTATACTCTTATCTTTCATCTTGTGCCTCCTCGGATTGTTTGCGCACGGTAATATCGATGAAGGCCATTACTTATTACTTCTTCTTACTTAGACATCTTCCAAATCTCCTTCATTCTCCCCACATATTCATTCCCGTTATCAGGATACTGCCCAATCCCTAAAGATGCGTGTATCAGGATAGCCTCTTGCATTGCAATTGCCGTTTTCTCATCCTGTTCTCCAACCACAGTCTCATAAAGTATATTATCCTCACCAAGATAAAATCTATTTTCCCCTACCCATTTTTACCCTGCCTTTTGTTCCTAGTGTTTTAAGATCTAGTAATCCTGTATTCTTCTACACATACCTCATAGCATCGTTCCTGGTATGCGAACATATTTCGTAGGATATACCAACTCCTTGCTAGAAGCCATAATCCTTTACAAATGACCCGCTTACATTCAGAACATTAACTCTTTCCACGATGATCCAGAGTCAGCGGTTTCTTTTCACCTTGCTGAAAAAGTGTCCTGCCCCCAGTAGTTGTACCACTTCTTACGTCGTTACCATAGTTAAAATAGTCTCAGGTGCTGGCGGACGATAGTTCTTGGCACTATGCGGTCATATCTGATTGTACTCCCTCCGCCACTGCTCAATCAATATCATTATACTCTCGTCAGTATTACTTTCACTGGTTGAAGAAAGCTTGCCAAACTGCCGAAGTGTCTATTATTTTAAGCCTTAAATCTGTGCCATTTTTGCTGACGATTTACAATCTCCATTAACGATTCGTTGTCCCATCTTATATGCTTTGTCCATCAGATAATTATTAGCTTTAATTTCACCTGGCTTCGAGCCGCTTCCATACACCATATCTACTATTGGTGAATTTAAAAAAGTAAACGTGTCCTGAAAGGTTCGCAGTGCATTAACACAACCGGAGTCAAATGGGTCTGAGTCACCATAGGTCAGGATGATACCAATTTTCTTCCCTTTTAATACGTTGCCCTGAGGTCCTCCCAGACCATAACAACGATCCATGAATAGTTTCGTCTGAGCATTCATGGTGAACCAGTAAATTGGACTGGCAATAATAAGTGCATCGGCCTCTCGAAGCTCTGGGTACAATTGCTGCATATCGTCTTCGATAATACAATTGTCGTTACTGTCTCCTCGACAAGCATCACAGGCATCACAAGGTTTGATGTTCATATCATGGAGGTAGTATCTTTTCGCTTTTCCACCCGCAGCTTCAACACCGTCCGCAGTTCTTTCAGCCAACGCTACACTATTACCATTCCTTCTGGGGCTACCCATCACTACTACGACCTTTTTTGTGCTCATATTTAATGTCGTCTCCTTCATAATAATTTACTATCTCATTATTATATGCAAACAGGGTAGGAAATCCACCAGAATGGATAAAAACAATTGTATCCTCCCGGGTAAATGCTCCCTGCTTTATTAAATCAATGAGGCCAGCCATGCTCTTCCCCGTATATACAGGGTCAAGGAAAATCCCCTCAGTGCGGGCGACAATCTTTATTGCCTCAAGGCACTCCCTGGTTATTGCCCCGTACTTGGTACCGATATATTCATCGTAGATTATCAAATCATGGCTAGAGATTTCAATTTTCCAATCCATGAAGTCCGCTGCGATACTTATTTTGTCTACTGTCCGCTGGATTGCATCCTCTTTATTTCTATTAGTACTAATGCCGATAATTTTTAACGGTGACTTTAGGAGTTTTAAGCCTAAGGTTAAACCAGCGAGTGTATCACACCCGCTGGCTGCAACGACTAAATATTGGGCGTCGATTTTCTCAGTCTTTAATTGATTATATAGTTCCTGGGCACCATCAACCCAGTCGAGAACTGCCAGGGCATCGTAGCGCGGACTGATACCGGGTCTCATTACGACGGGTTTATGTCCCATCCTGATATAGTATTCAGCCATCTTATTTAGTTCCTTGTCCACGTTAGACACATACTCACCGCTAGTTCTATCGCCTTTGAGAATCTTGAGCCTCGTTTCTAAAATTTGGTGTAATAAGAGGTTGCCCTGGATTTCGGGGTGCTGCCCTTCGCAGAACACAAAGCCGACATTCATTCCCAGTTTACCGGCTGAGGCCGATAAATGTAGGGCAAGATTGGCCTGTGCATCATCAGTGCTTATAATCGTATCTGCACCGCTGCTACGGATATCGGCTAATATATACTGCAGGTATCGCTCTTTATTCCCACCCGAAGCAAAGCCAGTTAAATCTTCGCGCTTGGCAAATATGGACGGCCCTTTCAGAATTTTTGAGAGATTGGAAAGTTCTTGCAGGGGTGTTGGGAAGAGGCCTAATGTGACTTTCGGTAGATTCACCAGTGCCATGGGGTTATTGCGGAGTTGGTGCCTGAGATAGTGCTTGCGCTGGTTGCGGAGACGCCGCCTGTATGACGGCGACAGAAGCGCCGGACTGTCGAGGTCGCCATACTCTCTACTGATTAACCTTGCCAGGTTCTGGGGCGGCGGGACGAAGGAAAGTGCGACCATTTTCCAGAAGCTTCGCTCACCTACTGGGCCACATGCCTTTTGTAGTTTCCAAGGCATCAGAGGCAACACCGTTCTGACGAGTGAATTTATCGCCTGTATATATTAATTATAATGTGGAAGGCGTGGATATGGAGGTTATTGCCTTACTGATGCCGTTTTTCTTTATGAAATCAAGCGATTTCTTAGATGACCAGTCAGGGAATTCACGTCCAATGGCTGTGGTAATGCCAATCTCCTTCAACCTAGCGACGTATTCTGCCGGCAGTATGTGGTGATGTACGTCAATGCGACCATTCTGAGATTTGCATGGTACGTTTTTCGGATCACTCATTATTGTCGAGGCCCTCCTTCATAGTTTGGGATCTACGATTTACACTGACTGGAACTTTCTATTTCAACTCACAATGATGAGTTTTGCTACTTATGGCTCTTGCCCGATAATAAGCTCCTGCTCGTTGAGTGTCAATGCCGCCATCCATCACACATGTAACGAAACATCAGAATGTTAAAAAGGAACCATTTTATCCCTCAGGTAATAAAACAATCTTCTGTTAATTCAACTCGCACAGTTCGCCTTGTTATGCAATGGCACTATCTTGACAAAGACCGTACCATTCCATAAGATGCATCACAGATGTTTTCTACTCAAGAATTGAACAAAAGCGAGGAGGAGACCATGATGAAGAAACGCCTATTTTTTGTATCTATAGCAATCCTGGCCATGCTCCTACTGGCCGGCTGCGCTGCCGGCACTAATCCTACAGTAGATGTGCTCGATGCCGATGGAAAAAGCGCTGGTTTCTGGTCAGGCTTGTGGCACGGTGTTATTTCACCTGTTACCTTTATTATTTCGCTGTTTTCCGACAACGTAAACATCTACGAGGTGTATAACAGCGGCAACTGGTACGACTTCGGTTTCATGTTCGGCGTCAGCATTATCTTCGGAGGTGGAGCGCGCGCGGCGAAGCGGAAGTCTAAGTAAGTGCCATTTGAAACGTTTGATTTAAGGATTTGGCAGGATTATTATCTGGAGGAATACTAATATGAAAGCGATTGTATATGAGAAATACGGACCACCGGATGTTCTTGAGCTGAAAGAGGTAGCCAAACCTGCTCCTAAGAACAATGAAGTACTGATAAGAGTATATGCGGCAACAGTAACAACAGGGGACTATAGAACTCGTGGTTTCATAGTACCTGCCTTGTACTGGCTCCCCATGCGAATAATGTTGGGTCTCATTAGACCAAGAAAAAAAATACTTGGGCATGAGCTAGCCGGAGAAATTGAAGCAGTTGGCAAAGATGTAAAACTATTCAAAGAAGGTGACCGGGTTTTTGCATCTACCGGGATGAGTTCTGGTTCTTATGCCGAATACATATGTCTGTCTGAAGGCGGAACGCTGGCAATAAAGCCGGCCAATATGACCTATGAGGAAGCTGCCGCCGTTCCCGTTGGGGGATGTACAGCATTGGTCATTCTTAGAAAAGGAAATATTCAGAGCGGGCAAAGAGTTCTTATCTATGGAGCTTCTGGAAGTGTAGGTACTTATGCGGTACAGCTTGCCAAGTACTTCGGGGCGGAAGTTACCGGGGTATGCAGTACCACGAATTTAGAATTGGTCAAATCTCTGGGAGCCGATACGGTAATCGATTACACTAAAGAGGATTTCACTAAAAACGGCCATACCTATGACAGCATCTTTGACGCGGTAAACAAAAGTTCGTCTTCACGATGTAAAAGCTCGCTAACGCAAAACGGACGCTATCTTCCCACTATGTCTCTTTCAGGCGAAAATGCTAAAAATCTAGTCTTCCTCAAAGAGCTCATCGAGGAGGGAAAGATAAAATCGGTCATAGATAGACGCTATCCGTTGGAACAGACTGCCGAGGCTCACAGGTATGTCGACAAAGGACACAAAAAGGGAAATGTAGTAATAACTGTGGAGCATAGTAACAAGACCTAGCAAATTAGGAAGAATTGAAATGATAATGTATACACTAACCGCGTTGTATTTACCGACGAATATCTAATATTAAGGAAGGGAAATGAATTCAGATAAAAAAACTCCCAGGCTTTTAGGCGCAGCGTTTTTGTTTGTTTTTGCTGCTAGCATACTCAGTGGTTTACTGCTCACATCAGTAGTTGGCTCCGGTAGTATATCTGATATCCTTATGAATATTTCAGATAACCTTACCCTGATGCGGACCAGTATTGTGGTTGGACTGGTTACCAGTATTGGCATCGTTGTCCTGGCAGTTCTGCTTTATGTCGTCTTACATAAACAGAACAAGATCATCGCGCTTGTGGCTCTGGGATGGTGGTTGGCAGAAGCAATAACTCTAGCCGTAAGCAAGATAGGGCTTTTTGCTCTGATACCTTTAAGCCTGGAATTCGTTAAGGCGGGAGTTCCAGTTGCCTCCTACTTTCAAACACTAGGTGATTTCTTGTATTCCGGCGTTTTTCAACAGGGAGACAATATACATATGTTGTTCTATTGCGTAGGCGGGATACTGTGGTTTTACCTGTTTTATAGATCAAGGTATATTCCACGTGTTATATCTGCCTTGGGCCTAGCAATAGAGTCTCTGGCCTTAATAGGAATGGTATTAGTGTTGTTTGCCGTAAGCGATAATATGTTATTCTTCTACCCAATTATAGCTTTAGAATTAACAGTCGGGCTGTGGCTCATGGTCAAGGGCATAAGGGATGGTTCAGAGACAAAGTAACACTTGATGTGAATAAATCACCGGATCAAAGCAATCTTGGAGGAAAATCGTGAAAGCGATTGTATACACAAAATACGGACCACCGGATGTTCTTCATCTTGAAGAGGTAGCCAAACCTACCCCTAAGGACAATGAAATACTGATAAGAGTATACGCGACAACAGTAACATCAACGGACGTGAACGCTCGAAATGCCAAAGGATCTCCCTTGGTGTGGCTCTTCGGGCGAATAATGATGGGGCTCACAAAACCAAAAAGAACTATTTTAGGGTATGACCTAGCCGGAGAAATTGAATCAGTAGGCAAAGATGTAAAGCTATTCAAAGAAGGTGACCAGGTTTTTGCATCTACAGGTTTGGGAGCTGGTTGTTATGCTGAGTACAAATGTCTGCCTGAAGACGGGGCGGTGGCAATAAAACCGGCCAACATGACCTATGAGGAAGCCGCCGCCGTTCCTTTTATGGCATTTGTCGCATTGCCTTTCCTTAGAGATAAGGGAAATATTCAGAGCGGACAGAAAGTCCTTATCAATGGAGCCTCTGGAGCGGTAGGTACTTATGCGGTACAGCTTGCCAAGTACTTTGGGGCAGAAGTTACCGGAGTATGCAGTACCACGAATCTGGAATTGGTCAAATCCCTGGGAGCCGATAAGGTAATTGACTACACTAAAGAGGATTTTACCAAAAGCGGTGAGACCTATGATATTATTTTCGACACGGTAGCCAAGAGTTCATTTTCACGTTGTAAAAGATCGCTAAAGCAAAGAGGAATCTATCTTGTAACTGTCCCTACGGTGGCAATTCTTCTTCAAATGCTATGGACTTCAATAATAGGCAACAAGAAAGTAATATTTGGGCCATCAAACGAAAATGCCAAAGATCTAATCTTCCTCAAAGAGCTTATTGAGGCGGGAGATATAAAAGCGGTCATAGACAGACGCTATCCGTTGGAACAAATTGCCGAGGCCCACAGGTATGTCGAAAAAGGGCACAAGAAGGGAAATGTGGTAATAACTGTGGAACACTAGTGATTGAACCCAATAGCAGTACCAGGCATATTATCTGGAACGCGATAGGCAGAAAGGAGGGACACTTGTGACAAAGGAGAAATTCCTGACCAAACGTTGGAATAACTGGCTTACGCTGGGAATGGGAATTCCCACTCTGGCCTATGGGGTCTTCGTCCTATCCACCTCGGTAATGTCAGACTTTGCGGGCTTCATTGGGATGGTGGTTATCGGGGCGGTCTACTGAACGGTTGTCGAATGGCATTCGGTCAGGCAGTTAGCATGGCAAAGGAAGAACCTGGGCGGCCCGAAACCGGGTAGACTGAGAGGTACCAGGCGATTCATCTTCTTTGTCTACAATATTGTCTATTGGGCACCGATAGTGCTTCCCTTCACCACGATAATAGACTACCGTACAGGCTTCATAACTTTCTTCGCAGTTATCATCATAAGGGCCGTTGCTAATCTGTATAGGAACAACGTCCTCACGCTGGAGCAGGCCGAAAACTTTCCCCTCCGAATACCTTGAAGACCTAGCTAATCATCCCAAAGGAGGAAGTATGATGTATTGTCTAGGTAAAGGATTATTCTTTCTCAGTAAGAAAGTGATGGATCGCTTAAGCAATCCGCGAAACGTGGGTGTACTTGAAAATCCGGATGGCGTTGGATATTTTGGTGATCCTTCATATGGTTTTGATCTTGAATTATATATCAAGGTCAAAGACAATACTATAACTGATGCCAAATTCAAAGCCTTTGGCTGCACTGCTACTATCGCCACCGTTTCTATGGTCAGCGAAATGCTTGAGGGCAAGAGCATAGAACAGGCCTTGGATATTTCTGATAAAGAGATAGCCGAAGCTCTGGATGGATTACCACCGTCAAGGATGCACTGTGCCGAGCTGGGCCACGAACTGATAAAATCAGCCGTAGATGACTTCATTCAGAGGAAAGGTTGACCTACCCCCAATGATTGGTCCACTTCTTAAATTAGAGTAACAGACATCCTGGCCTCGGGCGCCAGGGTGCTGGCATAAAAAATCATTTCCGGTAGTCAAGAGGCGTCCTCCCAACTATTCACCAGGGAAAACAGGGGTCAGATTTTGATTACAGGGGCTGTAGTGCCTGATGCGTATGCCGAAGGGACGCTACAGAGCCTCGTAGTGGAGATTGACAGCCAGGTGTACCGTGGGTATATTATTAGTAACAAGAGCGATGAAGGTCACGATACCTCATCACGAGTTGAAATGGGGAATCCCAAATAAAACGGTTAAAGGTCTAAAGGAGGTTGCTAGATGAATACCCCTTCCATTTCGGCTGTTGATCCCTACCAGCGGCAACGAGTCTCTGTTCTTGATAGCGAAATATCCTATATTGATACTGGCAGCGGTGACCCTATCGTATTCCTGCATGGAAACGGTACATTCTCTTACTTATGGCGGAACGTAATTCCACACATCGAACAATTAGGTCGTTGCCTTGCGCCAGATCTTATCGGAATGGGTGATTCGGGTAGGAATCCAAGTGGCTCATACCGATTCGTCGACCATGCTAAATATCTAGATGCCTGGTTTGAGGCACTTGAGCTCGATAAGAACGTTGTTCTGGTTGGGCACGACTGGGGTGGCGCCCTCGGATTCTACTGGGCCTATCGTCACCCTGACTGTATTAAGGGTATAGCCTATATGGAGACCTTTGCCCGCCCGATGAGTTGGGACGAGTGGCCCCAAGTAGTAAGAGAGAGGTTCAAGGCCTTACGCTCACCAGCTGGAGAGGAAATGGTGCTACGGGATAATATTTTCGTAGCGAAGCAACTCCCGGCCAGAGTGTTGCGAGGTTTGACTGAAGAGGAGATGGCTGCTTATCTCCATCCTTATATTGAACCCGGGGAGTCACGGCGGCCTACCCTGATCTGGCCAAGAGAGATCCCTCTAGACGGTGAGCCGGCTGATGTTGCCGAGATTATGAATTGCTACGGGAAATGGCTGGCTTCAAGCGATATACCGAAGTTGTTTATTAATGCCGAGCCGGGTTCAATCTTAACCGACTCGCAGCGAGAATTTTGCCGGAGTTGGCCTAATCAGCGAGAGATTAGCGTCAAAGGAATTCATTTTATACAGGAAGACTCCCCATATGAGATTGGTCAAGCAATCGCCAGCTTTGTTGCCGAAATAACTTCTTAGACCCTCTCAACAACTATCTGTTCGCCGTCTTCGACACCTTTAAATACCTTTGCATCATCTACCAGCTTCCCGAAGATATCAACTGCACCGGCGGCTCTAATTTCACCTTTATTAGTGCGTTGACAAACCCCCACTTGAAGGCTAAACTCAAACCCAAATATATGAGATGCTACAAGTTCAGATACTTATTGGACTTACTCCAGGAGGGATTGATATGGACCTATCACCGGAAGAAAGACATAAAATCTACAAGGAGGAGAAGGCGCGGATTGACGCTGAGCAGAAACAGTGGATGACTACAGACGGTTCAACAACCGGACTGGAGCCAAATATTGCTGGATTACTTTGTTACCTGGGTGGCTGGATTTCTGGCATTGTCTTTCTTGTAATTGAGCAAAAGAACAAATTCGTTCGCTTCCATGCCCTCCAGTCGATAGTCACCTTCGGTGCGCTGACTGTCGCGAGTGCTCTTTTAAGCTGGATACCTTTCTTCGGGGACTTCTTTGGTGCCGTTATCGGCATCTTGGCCTTCATTATGTGGATACTTCTGATGGTCAAGGCTTACCAAGGCGAGCTGTATAAAGTTCCGGTGGCAGGTCATGTAGCTGAAGGAATACTACCAGTTACCTGGCGTGGTGAAAAACCTGAAACAGGTGAGGAACAAAAGACAGCTGAGTCTCCAAGACTCGATGAAGTACCAAAACCACCTGAGCCTCCAGAAGCACCCTCTCCTGCAATATCAGAAAAGGTGGAGGATTTGGGCAAGCGTATAGAGAATTATTTCACGAGAACTAGGGCCGGCAGGGTTACCGGTTATAGCGCCTCAATCTTCTGGAACGTAGTTTTACTCATATTCTTCTCCTTCTTCCACCAGTATGTAGCCTGGTATAATGTCGAACCCGATGGGAGTGTTACCGGACTATCATTGCTCACTAATGATTATTTTGCCTGGCTTCCGATTCTGGTTACGGCATTAGTCATATCCATTGTCGCCAACATATTCTTAATTATTCATGATAGATGCTGGCTGCGAGAGATTATTCAGATTATCCTCACTGTAATCGGCGTTGCCGTAGTTGCGAATCTAGTGTCCATATTCCCCTTTGATTTCAGTGTAATTCCCAATGCCACCGCCGTCGATATTGTGCCAGTAGTGATAACCATTGTTCTAATCATCATCGCAGTTGGGTTGGGAGTTGGGGCGCTGGTTCGGTTCATAAAGTTAATCGTCAGCGTAGCAAAGCAAAGTCCGAGTTAAGTCTTTGAGTCCTACAAATTTCAAGGTAGTCAAGAAAATACTGCTCAGGGTCCGTACCTATGACCTTGTATCTCAAACAGTGTGTTAGAATGTCTGTCGGAGACTGGCTGTGGCAGGCCGATTGACCTCGGGTCCGCCAAGACCGTGGGGCAGTGTGGTCGCCATGCCCGAATCTCCAGAGGAGCCCGAACCTAAGTCAGGGTGTTATGTTTGTCGGACCTATAACCCGAAGATCGTTTGTTCGAATCTAACCCCCGCTACCATATTTTATAGTTAAAAAGCCCTAAAATCTTTAACAGATAACGAGGGCTATTTCGTTTTTGCTAATAAATTGCAATAATAGTTTTCAACCGGCGCTTTTTCACGCATGGGGAACACCATCTTGTTAAAGCCTACGGCGGCAGCCCTCTTTGAAGTCCAGGGAAAACAGGGGGCCAGATTTTGATTACAGGGGCTGTCACGACTTGTGGCTGAGGAGATCAGCTTGTACAATGAAAATGAGGGTGAGAAGGGCAGCTAGAGGTTCGTCTCTGAAAAGGTTATTGACAAATCCGACAACAGGAATAGAATAGAGTTCTCAACAAGTTAATGTGTGAGCAGTTTTAATAATTATTCATGATGTTATAGAAGTTGGTTATAATTGATGGATCTTGAGGTCAAACGTAAACTGATTTTAAAGCTAAATATGGAGATATATGAAAAAGATTGCTGTAGTAGGAACTGGGGCAGTTGGCAGCCTTATTGGTGGTTATTTAACCAGGGCAGGTGAAGATGTCACTCTTATCGATCCGTGGTTTGAACATATAAAGGCGATGAGAGAACGCGGATTGAAAATTGACGGTTGCCGCGGAGAACATCTAATACAGGTTAAAGCACTGCATACCGATGAGCTTACTCGCCTTACTGGCAAACAAGATATAATCTTCTTAGCTGTGAAATCCAATGACACTAAAATTGTCCTTAATAATGTGTTTCCATACCTGAACGACGATGGATGTGTTGTCTCTTTTCAGAACGGTATTAATACGGATGTTATCAGCGGCATAGTTGGCACATCGCGAACTATAGGGTGTGCAATAAGGTTTTCGGTATTAATGTGGGAAGCTGGTCATGTTACACAGACTGGAGAGCCTGAAGCAGGTATAACTATCGGTGAAATTAACGGTGAGATTACACAAAGAGTGCAAGAGATAGCTCACATCATGAGCCAGTGTGTACCTAGCAAAGTAACTGCCAATATCATGGGGCAACTGTGGTCAAAACTAGCATTAAACTGCATGGCCAATTCGATGTCTGGTCTAACAGGGTATAATATGGTTCAACTCTGCAATGATGAACGCATGCGATACATTCTCTCAATCATCTGTGCTGAAGTTATTCAAGTAGCTGAAGCACTGAGATATAAGATTGAGCCTCCTATTCTGGGAGTCAACAACGAATTATGGAAACGTTCAAGACAGACTCGTGTTAACGAAGTCGAGGAGGCGATGCTAGAGCAAAGCCGAAAGCGATCGGACAACTATCCATCACTTCTTCAGGATATTATAAAAGGCAGAGCTACCGAAGTAGACTATCTCAATGGCTTTGTGGTTAGTCGTGGTCGCGAAGTCAGTATCCCTACCCCAGCTAATGAGGTAATTCAACACTTGGTCAAGGAAGTGGAAAATGGCAAATTGAAATCGAGTCCAGAGAACATTGGTATTGCGCATGAATTGATTGCTGAAACTCTATCAGCTAGTTCCTCATGACATAATAATCTGCTAAGATTTTTTAAAGTCGAGTCTATTTATTCCTAACAAACTTCCGCAAGTTCCTCGAACCACGGTCAAGTTTCGCGTGGCGCACCGAGACATCACCTACATAGATATCACCGTGTGAATCAACTGCTATGGTATGAGGGGCAAGAAATAAAGCCATCTCTTTGTCTTCCCCAACTTCATTACCCCAACGGGCAAGTAATCTGCCATCGCTACTGAAAATGCTCAGTCGCAGGCACAGTTCAGAAACATAAATCATACCCTGCTTATCGATCCATACATCGGTTGGACGGATAAAATCTCTCCACTCGTTCAAGAACTCACCTTTAAGGCTGAAGAGCTGAATTCGGTTATTCTCCCGATCTAGCACCCAAACGCGGTTTCGATGATCTATAAATATAGAGTGCGGGAGCTTGAATTCGCCAGGCGCGGAGCCTGGTTTGCCGAATGAGCTAAGTAGGGTGCCATCAGGGGAAAACCTATGAATACTAGCATTACCGTAGCCATCAGATACATAGATTTCACCCGAGGGAGCCAGTGCGACACCAGTTGGACGATTGAATGGTGGTCCACTCTTTTCTATGGTTGATAATCGCCAGAAAAAATCCCAGCCGCTTGGTACATAGCCGGTGTCCGAAGGCTTCCCCGGACTTCCAAGTGTTTGAAGCAGCTTGCCATCAGTGGTGAACTTATACACAGCATGAGCTCCGTCGTCTACACAGTAAATAACGTTATCATTACCTAGGCATACCCCGTGAGCACTTTGGAAGAACGCCTCACCCCAGCTAACCAGTAAATTGCCGTCTGGATCAAAGACCATCACCGGATGAATACTTCGGTTTAAAACGTAAAGTCGGTCTTGAGAATCAACAGCTAAACCACCGATATCATCGAATGTCCATCCTTTAGGGAGTTTTGCCCAGTTCTCGATCAACTTATAACTGTATTCACCGGCAACGTAGAGCATTGTTCGACTCCTTATCCTATGGATTTGGGATTTCACATTTCAAATCGCAATGAAGTATTTTGAAGTTCATTGCTTTGTCACAGATAGTATAACCATAGCACCTTGCTGTCAACATCATTTAGTAAAGTGTAGTGAAGTTGCCTATAATCTGCTATTATGGGTCATATATTGACTAAACTAGATGGAGTAGATTAATGCTTAAAGTTGAACTTCAAACAGAAGTTGAAGCACCACCGGAGACGGTATTTGATCTACTGGCAGACCATACGAAAATCCCCCTTTGGGACCCTCACATGATTGAAGCTAGACTTTTCACAGAAGGACCTATCGTAAAAGGATCCAAAGGTATTACTATTGGTGTATTTAGGGGAAAAAGAATTGAGACTGAGATATATTATGATGCTTACGATCGACCGAAATATGTTTCAGGAGGGACAACAGGTGGACCAGTAAAAGCTAAAAATACCTGTGAGTTTATCGCAACTGAAAAGGGAACTAAGATCAATTGGATAATGGAAGTAGAGTTCAAAGGATTTATGCGCCTAATTGAACCATTCATGAAGTCAACATTTATTAAACAAAGAAAAGAAACTATGCAGGCGCTAAAAGATTATATTACCAAGAGTAAATAGCCTGTTTGCGATGATCAGCTGTTCAGACCAATAAACCTGATCTTTATCTAATTGTGAATTTCATTTAATGTAAAAGACAAACGGTATCAAATACTTGTACGCCTGACTGGACAGACATCCCGATGTCACCGCTTTAAATTCCACCTAATGCGTAAAGAAATACTAAAGATTGACAAGCTTCTAGCGACATCCTAAAATCATTCCGAAAATATTGATTTATCTTCAAAGGAGGAATCATTGTGCCAAGGGTAGTCCATTTTGAAATACCTGCTGAGGATCCAGACCGAGCCGTTAAGTTTTATTCCGAGGTATTCAACTGGAAAATAGAAAAGTGGGCAGGACCTGTAGATTATTGGCTTGCGACAACCGGCA